>Ga0206127_1001036_pt1 | contig 31449 bp, 13 predicted proteins | sample Helgoland_Spring_6_FD_148646 | JGI IMG/M metagenome (GOLD analysis project Ga0206127, IMG submission 148646) | Pelagic subsurface seawater microbial communities from Kabeltonne, Helgoland, North Sea - Helgoland_Spring_Bloom_20160419_1 | ecosystem: Environmental > Aquatic > Marine > Epipelagic ...
GGTGTTTAACGCTGCTGTATCAAGTTCCATACCTATATCCCCGCTGGCTTCGCTCACTGAGCAAAGCCCGAGGGCATTCGGGCGTGGCACCACACAGCCCTACGGTCTGAGTGAAGTCCAGTCGCTAAAGCCATAAAAGGGTACTTTAGCTGATGCGCCAGGTGGGGCTGCCTGAAGTGACCCCCATTTGGGATAAGGCCTGGGTGAAGCTGTCCACAAAGTCGTCATAGCGCCCGTTTGGGAATTGCCGCAGTTCCTGCATAACAAGATTGAGATTGGGCTCATCCTTCATAAAGAACACCTTACCGGTGTTGATTTTGTGGAGCTGGGCCTCGAGCCTCTGCATTTTGGAAAGTCCGCGCACGGGAACAGATCTCGCTATGCAGTGATCTGATAGACCAGCGCATAGTTGCCAACGATGCAATGCTTGTGAGCTTCTTTGTCCTTGCTCAGATGTTTTTAGCCACAGCCTGATCCTGTTATTTTTTCTATTTTTAGTGGCGTGGTATGTTTTGAAACATAATCAGCTAGTTTTTTATTTTTTGTTTTAGTGTCGCCAGCCTCAGTTGCGATGGCCATCCATCCCTTGTCATGCTTGCCACCTGCAATACCGCCTGTAACCCTAAAGGCTGGTTTGTGCGTGCAACGAACAGGCCAAGGGGGCCCCGCGTAAGTCATCGTAACTTCTGCACTAAGGGCGTCTTTTATGTCTGGCAAGTGTGTGAGGGTTTCGTAAATTGAAGTACCGGTTGCGGACATAACTTTAAACATATTAACGCCTTCAGCGCTTTCGGCCCAATATTTTTCCATAAAGTCTTCCGCATAAGTACCTGAGAATGCAATCAAAGCGGCTCCCACTACATCCTCGATAGGTTGAATACATAGTTTGGAAAATTCTGCTTCAGTCGGCTTCTTTTTGTTAATGAACATTGTAGCTTTGATGTCAAACCATACCGCACCAGTTGTTCTGTCAAAAGTTTTTCCCGGCATTACAGTCTCATAGTAAAGACAAACCCCCAAATTTAATGAAACAAAAAGGGGGTAATTTGTATTATTGGTTATTTTGAAGCCGGGGCTCATTTCGGCGTTTCTAGCTTCATTATTTCGTTCTTCCTTCTCAGATGCACTGAGTAGTTTGTAAGACGAGCCGCTTTGAATTAAATAGAAATTAAAATCGCCACCGCCACCGCTATGATAAGCCTCAGCACCGTTCGGTAGGCCTGTTACTCGAATGTGTTTTATATCGCAGGCACCGCGAGATGACTTTGGCGATCCAGTAGTGACTTCGAATTTACTGCCTTTTTGAATTCCCGCGCCAACAGTCCATTTGTCATCATCAGGACATACGAAGCTAGCATAGACAGCCTCAACATGCACCTTGTGGGTCGTATTGTTGTGGATTTTTATCCGATCGTAGGCATAAGAAGCGTTCGCCAAAAAGAATAATGTGATCAGCGTTGCCCAAAAAATTTTAAAGTATTCTTTTGACTGCATTTCAAATGTCCTCACGGGTTGTTAAACAGGTATAGTTTCAAGATGACATAAAAATAGATGTATTACAAACTATGCTTTAAAGTTGGACTGCGAGATGAAGCTAAATTTGATTTAAATAAATCTAAAATTTGGCATGGAGTTGTGAAAGACATCAAACAGCTAAGCAGTCCTGACTTTCTACCTCAAGAGTGGCCTCGGCGTAATCTGGCCTGGCATATTTAAGCATATCAGTTTTACGCCACTGCAGTTTTTAGAAATAAAATCTGAAACAGTTTGTACCGATTGGTATCAATTGGTGAAAGCTTCGGCATGCATTTTTTCCGCCTATAATCATTAATCTCACGGCACCAAACTGTGGTATCACTGCTCTGATTTAAGCTTGGAATGACGGCAAAATTTACGGTCCATACAAAAAAATATCATTCTAGCCTTAGGGCTTGTATCAAAATGTTATTATGATCTAGTCTGATTAATATAATTTTTAGAGGAATACTATGTCGCTTTGCCCTACGCTCCCCGCCAGTCAGCGTCTGATGAGCGCACTTGGTGTGGCTTTTTTGGTTCTATCTGGTCTGTCAGGTCCGGTTTTCTCGCAATCTGCAGCGGAGGCTGTTGTTGGTAACTTTGTGACCGAAAGCGTGTCTGCGGCTGTCACAATTAATGGGTTCCGCTCCGCCACGTTCGGGATGGGCCAAGAAGCGGTCCGCGCGGCCATCCTAGCTGACTTCGATATCAAAGATGACAGTATTCAGGCTGGAGAGAACGCAGTTGAGCGGACTCAGATTTTGACTGTTGCCGTTCCAAACCTGATCTTGGATGGCGGGGTAGCTCAAGTTTCTTATGTCTTCGGGTACGAGAGCAAAACGTTGATCCAAGTTGGTGCCACCTGGAGCACCAAGACAGATCCCAGAGTGACTGCAAAGATGTTGTATGACAATGGAGAAGTGCTGCGGGCTCATTTCATGGCCGAAGCTTATGTGCCTGAGACGATCCAAATCAACGTTGCGTTGCCGAATGGGATTTTGATGTTCCGAGGTGCAGACGCCGAGAACCATGCGACGCTTCTGCTTTTACAGGGCACGTTTGCAACTGGCGAGGATGGGCGCAATACGCTGACTCCCGCAAGTCTAGATTTGCTTTACTCGTCCGATCCCGATGCTCCTGATATTTTCACTCTTCCTAAAGGATCATTCTGATGTCCAAAGGGTCATTCTGATGTCCAAAGGGTCATTCTGATGTCCAAAGGATCATTCTGATGCCCAAGCGGATTCATCGTGGCAGATCTAAAGCTACTTCACAGAGACATACTCTGCGGCTTTCTGATTTTCCACATGGATTTCTGCGAGGGCGACGATCATTGACCGCAAACTTGCGATTGGGGGTTAGTACGTTCGCCTTTGCAGCCCTTGCTACAGTTAGCTGCCCCCTTTCAGTGCATGCACAGGATACGCCGACCATCGGCAACAACATTGTTGCCGATGGTCGGACCAAGACAACGATAATTGTTGATGGCAGCCAGACTGGGATTTCCACTCGCACAATCTCTAACAATACTGGCTATAACTCGTTCTCTAACTTTGAGCAGGCTGTTGGCAATACGGTAAACCTGTACCTGCCGAAAGCGACCGCTAATCTCATTAACATTGTGCGCAACGGACCTGTTATCATTGATGGGGTACTCAATTCTTACAAGAACGGTGATATCGGCGGAAACGTATATTTCTCAGATTCCTACGGCTTTATTGTAGGGCGAACTGGTGTTGTTAACGTCGGGTCGCTGACCGTGAACACGCCTACCGATGAGTTTCTCGAATCTGTGATCGGCGCAGACGGCACAATCAACCAAGCCGCGGCAGGAAAGCTGATGCGTGGGGAGATCCCGATTTCCGCTGATGGCTCGATTGTGATTGCTGGTCAGATTAATTCCCAAGACGGTATTACTTTAGATGGTCAAAACGTGACGCTGACGGATACGGGCGGCGTGCATGTGACAGCTAAGGATCTCACACAGCGGCAAAAGTTTCAAGCCACGGTAAATTCCAAGGGCATGGTCGAAGGCGGCGCAATGGTCAGCCGAAATGGGGTCATCTCGATTGTGGCGGCGGGCAATGCCAAGGTCAGCGGAAAGGTCCGTGTCGATGCTAATCCAAGCGGGCAAGGTGGCGATATCAACATCATTTCTGGTGGCGATATCACCCTCGCGCCAACCGCAAAACTGAGCGCTGATGGCAAAGGTAAATCTGGTATTGGCGGCACGATCGTCGTCTATGCCGGCAGCTCGCTGTTCGCCCAGACGGGGGCTGTTATTTCTTCGCATGGCGCGGGGACTGGCGCTGGCGGGTTTGTTGAGCTGAGTGGAAAAAATGCCGAAATCGGCGGGGTCATTCTTGATCTTGTATCCGATTCTGGCGCCGGTGGCACTTTGCTGATCGATCCGATTGACGTTACGATAACAGCACGAAATTCTATTATTTCTGGTGGTGTGAATGTTTCTATCTTAGCTGAAAATTCGATCATTGTTGAAGCTGGCGGTAGCATTGACACGACTCTTTCAAGCGGCACTTCTGGAGACATCACGCTTACCGCGCCAATCCTGAGTGTTGCGGCGGGCGGTGTGCTCAACGCGGCGGCGCTTGGTGGTGGCACGGCAGGGACAGTGAACCTCATTGCGACAAAAACTGACGGTGGTACAGCGCAGATCATTGTTGGTGGTGAAATTCGTAGCGGTGACGTGAATTTGCTCGCGACCTCTACGGCTGCACCATTGTCGATTATTGCCTCTTTGCCGACTGCGCATGCTGAGGTTTCTATCAACGGCGGCCAAATCAATGCATCTGGCGTATTGACCGCAACAGCGACAGCATCGACGGCTGCTTCCTCTGTAAACTTGCCGATTGGCGTCGTGGTCACAAACGTGAGCGCGTCGGTTGATGTGACTGGCGGTGCTGTGCTTGATTCGATGAGTGCAAATCTGTCTTCCATTGCTACCGTCGATACTCAAATTTCGACCAAATCACTCGTTCCCGCTAATTCGCAAGCCGATGGTGCTGTCGCTGTTTCAACTGTGACGAGTGTGGCGAGCACGCATGTGGGGGATGCTGACTTAACAGTTTCTGGCAATGTAAGCCTTGGAGCGACCAATACGGTGACGAGCCATGCCGATGCAACGCCGATTTCTGCGGCCCTTGGGGCGAGTGTCGCTGTCAGCGTGGTCAGTGCTACCACCACGGCAAAAGTAGATGGTATGGGCTATATCAATGCCGCCAGCTTGTCGCTTGATGCTACGACAACGACAGATATCGTGGCCAATGCCGCCGCCGCTGCAGGTGGCGCTACGGAGCCACAAGCGGGTAGCCAAGCGGACACTTATTTAAATGATTCTGATTATAGATCGGCTGCGAGCACATCAGAGGGGCAGGTTTCTGTTGTCGGTGCTCTTGCTATTTCTGATCTTATATCTACCACCACGGCGAGGGTGGATTCAGGGCGTGCATCCGATATTTCTGGCAGCGCCTCGATCAATACGCTGACCTCGAACACTGCTGACGTCACTGCGGATGGGTCTGCTGTTGATTCAACTGTCGGTGTCGGCGTTGCGGTCGGCATTAATAAAGCCAAAGTGCATAACGATGCGATTTTGGGCGGGCAAGGTATCTCAACGGGTAGCCTTGTTGTCACCGCAGCAATGACTGTGGGCGGTAGTAATAGCTTTACCTCAAAAGCAATATCTGGCGCTGGCGGGACAAACGTTGGGGTCGCTGGGTCACTGGCGGTGAATCTGGTCGATACGCAAAGTAAAGCGAGCATTGATGCATCCTCACCCGTGGCGATTTCTGGCGGTGATGTTACGATTTCGGCAAGCGACGAGGCCGTGTCCAAAGTGGAGGCAATTCCTGATACAACGGGCACCACAGGTAAAGTCGGGGTTGGCGCATCTGTTGCGACTAACATCGTAGCGAACCGCACAAACGCGACTGTTGCGGATGGCACCACACTCACCACACCTGGATCTGTGACGATCTCTGCTGCAGCGATCAGAGATATTACAACCAAGGCTGAGGCTGGCGCAAGTGGTGGAACTTCCATTACGCCTGCACTTGCGCTTTCACTTGTGAATAACACCACCACCGCACAGCTTGGCACAAGTGACACCGCTCAACAGTCTGCGGGGGATATCAATATCTTGGCGAGCCAACAGGCAACCGAAGAGACGGCCGCGTCTGGGATCGCTGCGGGTAGCGAGGCGGCGATTGGAGCTGCGGTTGCCGTCGCACTTGTCAACGACACAGTTTCGGCCACAACGCTGCGCGATCTGAACGCCCGTAACAATGTTACCCTGCGCAGTTGGGGGGCCTCGCTGAATACGCTTGAGGCGACAGCAAGCGCCAGTGGCAGTGAAGCTGCCGACGCGGACGGTGATGCGGCTGCCGGACAAGACAGCTCGGTTGATGCGACAGTCACCAGTAATCTAACTCATGCCTCGGATCAACAAGACAGCGCTGACGTTGGCGATACCGATCAACAGCAAGCCAGTGCTGACGGCGCTGCGGACGAAAGTGGACGCTCTGCCTCAACAGGCGAGGGAACGGGTAAAGTTACCGTCGCCGCAGCCGTTGGCGTAAACGTCCAGTCCTCTTCTGTGTCTGCTGGTGTGCCTGACGGCAAGAATATTACAGTCGGTGGCATGCTCACCGTTGCCACCTCGAACAACACGACTGCAAGCGTCACCACGGATGGGACTGCTGTTGGCGATGCACTTGCCGCAGTCGGCATTGGTGCTGCAGTTGCGGTGAACGTGGTTCACACAAACAATGACGCTACCTTAGGCAATGGCACGACAACTGCTGGCTCAATTAATATTTCAGCTCTTAAGTTCGATGTTGCAAAACTAATGGTGGGCGATCCTGCGACAGCGGTCACCGACACATATCTCGCCAGCGCCACATCTGGGGCGGGCAGCTCAAGTGTTGGTCTTGCGGGATCGCTTGCGCTGAATCTTGTTGATACACAAAGTCAGGCCTCCATTGCAGGCGATGCGATTGTCACGCTGACCGGCGGCGACTTGACATTGGCGAGCAACAATCAGACCAATTCAACCGCAACCGCTGTGCCCGATGAAACCGGTGCTGCTGGCGGTAAAGTTGGCGTTGGCGCATCTGTGGCGTTGAACATTATTGCCAACCGTTCGACTGCCACGCTGGGTGACGATGCTGTGCTCACAGGCGCGGGTGACATTACTCTGTCGGCAACTTCTGTACACGAGGTGACAACTACAGCCGAAGCTGGGTCCGAAGGTGGAATTTCGATTACGCCAGTGGTGGCCTTGTCGATGATCAACAACACAACCACGGCAGAGCTTGGCTCTCTCGTGTCGGGCGTCACAGCCACGGGTAATGTCACGATTTCGGCGTCCCAACAGGCGATCACGACAACTGTGGCCAAAGGTCAGGCTGCAGGTGGAACCGCCGCTATTGGTGCCGCCCTCGCGCTTAGTCTCGTTAACGACACGGTTAAGGCAACCTCACGTCGCGATATCACGACCGGCGGGGATGTCACGCTTGCAGCAGCAGGCGCATCGCTTGGGACTTTGACTTCTGAGGCAAGCGCATCTGGCGGTAAAGCTGCTGATGAAAGTGGCGACGCAGAAACTGGTGAAGACGCCACCGTCGACGAGACCGTCGATAACCGCCTTACCAGTGCGCGCGACCAACAAAGTGACGCAGGCGTAGGAGATAGCGAACAGCAAGGCGATACAGATGCTGCAGTCGCAGATAAACATTCAGCTGAAACCGAAGAGGGCAAGGTCACAGTCGCAGCCGCCGTCGCTGTCAACATTCAGAACGCTACGGTCACGGCCAACGTTCCCAATGCTATTGATATTTCGGCGCCCACGGGCGCGTTAAAAATCATGAGTGCCAGCAACACAGACGGCCTTGTCACATCCAACGCGAGTGCTGTTGGTGAAGACGGTGCGCAGGCACAAGTCGGTATTGGTGCTGCTGTGTCCGTGAACGTGGTTCATGTGCGAAATGATGCCACCCTTGGTGCCGCAACTCACAACGTTAATAGTCTTGAAATTTCCGCCAGCAAACTTGATGTTGCAGCTTTCGCAGCCGATGCGGCCAGCACTGCCATGCGCCAAGACAGCTATCTCACCAGCGCAACATCTGGCGCGGGCGGCTCCAAAATCGGCATAGCTGGGGCACTTGGTCTGAACCTTGTCGATACACAAAGTATCGCTAGTATCGCAGATGGTTCCACGGTTACGCTTTATGGGGACGTGACAATCTCTGCTGATAATCAGACAGAAACAACAGCCGAAGCTCTGCCTGTCACGAGCACCGCAGGCGGCAAGGTCGGGATCGGTTCATCTGCCGCGATAAACATCATTGGCAATCGCGCCATCGCCAAAATCGGTGGCAATGTGGCACTAACCAATGCAGACAATCTGACCGTATCTGCCACCGCTGCACATGACATTATCACGACTGCTGAAGCAGGTGCCGAGGGCGGCGTGTCTATCGTGCCCGTGCTTGCACTGACCCTCGTGACTAATACTGCAAGCGCTACAATCGGCAGTAACGTCAATACGTTGACCGTGAACAACTCGGTTGAAGTTATCGCGGAACAGGCTGCGACAGAAACTACTGATGCATCCGCTACAGCTGTTGGTGACAAAGCCGCCATTGGGGCGGCGCTCTCGCTCGCACTTGTGACCGATAAGGTCGTCGTCTCGACTGGCGGTTCGATTGCTGCGATCGCTGGCGACGTTACATTCTCAGCGGCGGGAACATCCACGGGATCGTTGACGGTTACTGCCGGTGCCGCTGGTGCCGAAGCCGCCGATGAAAACGACGAATCCACTGATGGCGAAGGCACTGTGGATGACAGAGTTTCGGGCCAATTTGATTTTGCGAAATCAACGCAAGCTGACAGCAAGGTCGGCGACGCTGATCAGCAGGCCGCGACCTCTGAGACATCAGATCAAGACCACTCCGCAGGCACCAGCGAAGGCAAGCTATCGGTCGCAGCAGCAGTCGGCGTAAATGTCGTGACATCCTCTGTGAGCGCAGCGATGCCAGACGGTAAAGACATCTCTGCGGGTGGTCGTTTTACAGTACATGCGGTCAACGGAACCGATGGTACAGTGTCGGCTGATGCCAGTGCTTCGGCCTCTCAATTTGCGATCGGGGCTGCTGCGGCAGTCAACACGATTACCTCAACCAATGTTGCGCGTTTGGGCAATGCAAGGTATTCTGCCAATGGGGTCACGGTTTCAGCCCTTACTGCGGCACCTTCGGGAAAACCACACGTAAGCATCTTTAACACTACCGCCAAGTCTGGTGCAGGTGGATCCAAGGTTGGCATCGCGGGTGCATTGGCGCTGAATCTGATTGACGCTTCAAGCACCGCCACTGTGTCGGGTAGCGCAATTGTCGACGCTGGAACTGGCGCATCGATCATTTCTGCTGATCAACGCATGAGTGCGTCCGCATCAGCCGCACCGCTTGACGATAGCCTCACCATGGGCGGCAAAGTTGGTATCGGCGCCTCCGTTGCACTGAACCTGCTTGACAGCACAGCGACGGCAGAAATCGAAGATAATGCGGTCTTTGATAACGGTGCAGGTCTCTCTGTGACCGCCAACTCCGACGTCTCAACTAAGACGGATGCCAAAGCTGGATCCGAAGGCGGTATCGCAATTGATGCCGTGGTTGCCTTGGCTCTTTTGGATGTGACCGCGAGCGCCAAAATTGGGACCGGCAACGCGATCACCACGACAGGGGCGGTCGTAATCGACGCAACAAGCAGCGGCGAAAACACCGCGACAGGTACAGGTGAGGCTGATGGCGGTAAAGTTGGCGTCGGCGCAGCTGTTGCAGTTATCTCTGGCAATGGCGCTCAGGCGACCGATCTAAAAAATACATCCGTCACATCGACAAACCTTGCCCGCGATCTGACGGCTGCATCGCTGGCGATTACGGCATCGTCGTCGCGCAGCTATGAAGCCTACGCCACAGCAAGCGCTGGTGGAGGCAAAGATAAGGAAGCCTCGGAAACATCTGATGCGAAAAGCACTCAGAGCTTATCTGAGACTAAGAACTACCAAAAAGGGACCAATGGGTCCGATCAGAAAACGGGCAATGGCGGCAGCAAAGTCACCGTTGCAGCGGCTGTCGGGATTACCGCTGCACAAGACGCGGTCAGCGCGACACTGAGCGATGTGACGGTTTCTTTGACCAACGACCTGACAGTCTCGGCCAGCAACGAAACCAACATCTCGACCAGCGGTGACGGTACTGCGTCAGGTGCGCGAATTGGCGTTGCCGTGGGTGTTGCTTTGAGTATTTCTAACAACAGTGCTATCGCCAGCATCGCGGATGGTGCGACGGTGACACGCGCAGGCGCCGTCAATGTCACTGCTGCAACCAGCAAAAATATGTCTCAACTTGCGGGTAAAACCGACTTCCTCAATGGCCTATCAGCGCTCGCCTTTGCGGGGGATTCGTCTAAAAAGGTCAGCGTTGCGGGTGCTCTTGCGGTGGATGTGTCCAACACAACGACCTCAGCCACGATTGGTGACAATGTCACAATTGGCAATGCGAGTCGCGTTGGTGCCGTCAATGTCACGGCTGACAATTCCAGCAGAATGAGTGCAAAATCTACCAGCATTGCGCGTTCAAGCGGGCAGGCAGGCATTGGTGCATCTGTCGCCGTTGTCGTGTCGGATAACGAATATACAGCTAATATTGGGTCGGGTTCCGACATCACGTCTGATGGCGTGAACGTTACTGCAACCAATGCCGAAATCACCCCTTCAGTGCCGTTCAGCTTTACGGATCTCGAGGATTTCCAAACCAACATCGTTAGCCAGCCGCTGTTCAGCACGGGTAACTACTACTCCGAAGCCATCGGTGGCGCGCAGTCTAGCAAGGTCGCTGTGCAAGGCTCGTTCTCAGTCATGGTGTTCTCAGACGTGACCTCTGCAGCTATTGGCAAGAGCCTCAGCAATCCGGCCAGTACCGCTGCGACCTCAATCGATGCAGACACCAACGATGTTACTATTTCGGCCAATAATGCGTTTGATGCTAAAGCCTTGTCGGGCGGCGTTGCTGTGAGCAGCAAGGTCGGAGTTGGGGTTTCCAGCTCAGTGATCGTGAACAGTGGCGATACCACCGCTGAGCTCGCCAATAACACGCAATTGGTTGATGCAGGCGCTGTAGATATTACCGCTGATGGCACGCAATCCATTGACGTTATCGGCATCAGCGCCGACGCTGCAAGCTCTGCTGGCATTGCAGGTGTTTCAACGGTTCTAGTTTCAGAAAATGCCGTCGAGGCGTTGATCGGCACTGGGGTGCAGATTGTAGCCTCGCGCGACGTGTCTCTCACAGCCAACAATGATTTTGAGACCCTCAGTGTAGCTGGTGGTTTGGGTGTTGGCGGTAGTGCTGGGATCGGGGCTGCGGCTTCTGTCGTCACAGTTGAAAACGTGACCCGTGCGGTAATTGCCAACGGAACAAGTGCGACGGATGCGGTGAAAATCTCGCAAGCGGGTGTGCTCAATATTGATGCGAATGCAAGCCAGGCTGGCAAAACCTTTGCGGTGGCTGGCGGTGTCGCAACTGAATCGGCTGGCGTTGGTGCGGGCGAAGGTGTCTTTGTGCTCGACACGACAACTGAAGCCTTGCTTGGCGATCACGCCGAAGTCGGCCAAACGGGTGCGGTTGGCGACATCGCGATTACGGCCACTGACGACTCCACGCTCGACACTTTCCCTGGTGCGGTGGGGGGCGGCAGCTCGGTCGGCGCAGGCGCGGGCGTTGGGGTCGGTGTTATCACCAAGACCGTGACAGCCTCTGTCGGCGATCATGCCTTGCTGCGGGGCAGCGATGTGTTGGTCAATGCACAGAGTGGCGAAGTGGCAAATATCATTGCAATCAGCGCAGGGGTTGGCGGCAGTGCCGGCCTTGCAGGGGCGGCAGCGGTTTATACCATCGAGAACACCACAACGGCCAGCATCGGCGAAAGCGCCGTCGTCTTCGCAAGTGATGATGTGGCTGTCTTGGCCAATGACTTCGCCACCGTAGACACGCTCGTCGGCTCGGTCGCTGTGGGCGGTAGTGCCGGTGTTGGCGCATCAGTCGGGATCGTCATTATTGACAACACGACCCATGCCATGATCAAAGATCTGGCTCAGGTCACGGCACTCGGCAACGGTTCTGGTGTGAGCTATATACCTACTTTTGATACAAATTTCACATCGTACGCGGATAATTTCAAAGGGGCGGACTTGCCCGATTGGGATGCCTCCGCTGGACTGGTTGCAGGCAACGCAAGCTCGGCCAGTGATGTCGGACTGACGGCTGAGGATGCGCGGAACACGGGCTTGTCGCTTCTGACCAAAACCCGCAACAGCGTGGCGCATTCTGAGACAGGACATGGCGTTGTCGTTAATGCTGCGGCATCCAACGCAGTGCGCTCGCTTGAGGTCGGTTTCGCCGGAGCAGGTAGTGCGGCTATCGCATTATCGGGCAATGTCCCCGTGATCACGTCGGATACGCAAGCCAGCATCAAAGCGGCGCAGATCAACACACTAGCGGGCGTCGCACAGGCCAATCAAGGTGTCACTGTTGCGGCGGCCAACGACACCTACAACCTCGGCATCGCGGGCGCAGCAGCTGCCGGCGGCACTGTTGGTGCGGGTGCGGGTGCAACGGTTTCTGTGGTAAAAACCACCACCAAAGCCACCGTCGATAGCGCAGCGAACATGACTGCGGCTGCGGATGTCGTCGTTTCTGCGAAAGCACAAGCGGACTTTGCTGCCTTCGCGGCAGCATTTGATGAAGGCGGCACAGCTGGCATTGCGGGCGGTGTTGGCGTGTTTTCCGTGACGGATCTGACCGAGGCGCGTCTTGGTGGTACGGCTATCGCAGGCGGCAATGTTCAAGTGCTGGCGGACGACCAAACACGTGTGGCAACTATGAATGGCGCGGTCGCGATTGGTTTTGGCGGAGCCAGCGCAGGTGGCGCAGTCGGCGTCTTGTCACTCACAAAAACAACGACCGCAGACATTCTCGAAGACGCACAGGTCACGGCGCGCGGCAATAGCGGCAACACATTCGACGGCTACACTGGCACCGCTCCGACAGCGGCTGATAATGTGATGACACACACCGCTGCGGTGCGCGGCATCAACGTTGCGGCGACTTCTGGCGAAAGTAATCTGACCCTAGCAGCCTCAGCTGCGGGTGGATTATATGCGGGTATTAGTGGGGTGGTGACAGTCCAACTGCACAACGTCACGACTGCAGCCAAGATCGGTAAAAACGCGAAAATTAACCAGGATGCGTCTCAAGTGGGGGCCAATGGCGCGCAGGACATCTACGTCACAGCCCGCGACACTTCGGTGTCGAACGTCTATGCGGGGGGGCTTGCTGCCGGTCTGGGTGGCCTTGCGGGTACTGTGGATGTAGGCGTGATCAAAACCACCACCAGCGCCACTATCGGCGATGGCGTGGTGATGGCGGCCAAACGCGATGTCGCGGCCATTGCCTTGTCGAACAGGGCGGGAAATTCTGTTATCGTGTCGGGCGCTGGAGCCGTCTTGGGGGTCGCAGCAGCAGTTGCGATCTACGACTATGGCAACGGCATCACGCCGGGTGGCGAGGCCGATGACAAGATGAGCGATGCCACGAATGGCCAACATTCGCTCTCGGACATAACAGATCAGGCCAACAGCGAAGTTGATGGGTCCAGTGGCGACGGCGTCAGCAGCTTGTTTGAAGACCCCGACACCGATCCGCGCATCAAGGCGGCCAGCGACAAAGCACAGACAGCACGGGACGCCGTCACTCTTGTCACGGCACCTGATGCGGGTCTTGTCATGCCTGCTGGGACCTCGGCAAATATGGGCAGCGCGACTATTGTCGTGGGTGGCACAATTGGCCTACGCAGCTATGATAAGCTGTCGACTTCCATGACGGCAGGAGCACTGGCCGCTGGCATTGCTGGTGTTGGCGCTGGCATCGTGGTTCAGAGCGTTGATACAACCAATACCGCACAATTGTCTGGCGCGGCGAACCTGACGGCTGCGGGCCTTGCGGTGAACGCGCAAACCTTCCACGCGCTTACCGCCAACACTGTCGTTGGCGCAGCAGGGGGGGGCGGCCTTGTAGCTGCGGCCTCGGTTGCTTCCGACGATTCAGATACCTACGCCTACATCAATGGCGCGACGATCGCGGTGTCTGGCGGAATTGCTGTTAATGCGTCCTCGGCGCGCTCGATTGATGGTGAAGCGCTTGGCGCTTCCTTCGGCCTAGCTGGCGTTGCGGGTGTTTCCTTCACCAAGGCCAGCCTCACGGGGACGACGAAAGCCTCGCTTGGTACGGATGCCTCTGGCAAAACAACCGATCACGGCGTTAATATCGGCACCAGTGCAATCCGCAGTGGTTCTGTGACGCTTGGCGCGACTTCGAACGATTTAGTCAAAGCCAATACAGTAGCAGCAGGCGCTGGTATCGGGTTTGCTTTGCAAGGTGCGGTTGCTCTTGGCGACGTGACAACCACGGTTGCGACCGAGATAAGCGACGCGTCGATCTATTCCAATGGCGCTATTACCAGCACTGCGGTCGCGACCAATAGCGCCACGACCGATGCGGGTGGTGCGGCTCTCTCTGGGACCTTAGCAGCGGGCGTTTCTCTGGCACATTCGACGCTTGAAGTGACTGTGGGCAATGACGTCTACGGCAATTCGGTTCTTGATGGTGGCTCGGTCACCCTCGGGGCGACCATCGCGCAAGGAACCAATAAGGCGGATGCCGCGGCCGTCGCTGGCGCGCTTGTCGGGCTTGCGGGGAGTGATGCAAAAAGCACTAATCAATCGTCGGCACAGACCAACGTGCGCGATAGCGGCATCAACGCGTCGGGCGTGGTCAACATCACGGCCAACTCAGCGACCAAACAAACCGCAGATGCGACGGGCTATGTTTTCGGCATTGCGGCCCTCGGCAGCAATGATGCCGAATCGATCTCGGAAACCGTTACACGTGCCGTCGTCACGGACATGACAGGGATCACTACTGGTGGTCTGAACCTTACCGCGACAGGCACCGACGACAACTTCGCAACGGCTGTTGCGGGGTCTGGCGGCGTGGTCGCAGGGGCTGCGTCATCCGCCGATACGACAACCAACAGCACCACAGAGGCTTTGATCAAGACAAGCACGGTGGCTGACAGCTTCCTTGTTGGCGTCACTGATGGCACCGTTGATATCAATGCCACGCATACGGCGCTGTTCGGCGGCTCTGTCGATAGCACCCAAGCTTCGCTTATTGGTGCCAGCGGCGCGTCGCTTGACCATCAAGTCACTGCGACAGTCAACTCCGGCCTTGGCGATTACGCGCGGGTTTGGGCGGCCAATCTGACTATTGATGCTGCCAGTTATGTGCATAACTTCTTCTTGGGCGAGAGCGCTTATGGGCTCGACGGGTTTGCACCTGCAGCTTTCGACGCGGGTGGAGCAGCTTGGAATGTGGATTCTGGCTCGGGTGGTTTGCTGAATCTACCAGCAGGCAAAGCGAATGTGAACATCACGCAAGACACGCTGGCAAATGTTGGCACTGCTGCGGATATCTGGTTGCTAAAAACAACATCTGGCATTTCGGCACTCGAAATCGAGGCTTACAACGAAGTTATCACGCATCAAAAAGCCAAGCTGGATTCGGCGGGCGCGATTGCCACGGCTAAATCAGTCGTTGAGCTTGCTGCAGTTCAAAAGGCGACCGTGACTATCGGATCAGACAGCACGCTGTTGGTAGACAAAGGTGATGTCTTTATCAGCGCTTGGAACCAAGCCGAAATGGATGGCCGCAGCTCTGCAACCACATATGGTGTCGCAGGTGCGCCGGATGGCCACGCGTGGGCAAATCTTGGCGTTGCGAACACAGTCGATATCGGCACGGACGTGAAAATCGAAGCGACGGATGGGATTTCGCCAGCTGACGGTGCAATGCCCAGCGGCGCGACGGTCAACGTTTATGCGGGCCGTAGACCGACTGGGGCGCAATCAATCATCGATCTCAAAACCACAATTGATTTGTTTAACAATTCTGCGATCCCAATTTCGGGGTCCCCCGACGCACAAGCCAACCTTTCTAACAACGCGTCGGTGACCCAAGGCACAACAAACAAAAACAATACGACACCATCATCACTGTTTGGCATCCTTGCTGCTGGCGACATCACAATTGCGGCGGATCGTAGCGATGTTACGCTCTCCGCTGTTGGTACCGGTACCGACATTTACCGCGAGTCGCTGGCTGCCGCGGCGAGTGCTGTAAGCGGAGTGTTTGGCGGCGATGAAGTGACGTTTGACTATCATGGTGGCACTACCAGCAATACTGGTGTTGGTAGTCTTGCATTGGATGGGCTTGTGACCACGGGTCTTCAGAAATCCAAATCGCTCACGCTGAATTATGGCGGATCATGTGACCCAGGGCTCGTATCGTGCATTTCTATCAGCGGGACGATTGGTGAGGATGACATCATCCGCGATACGATTACAGCGGACAATTCGGTTATTGTTCAACGATTGACACAACTGGAACTTTTGAAAGAAAACACCCAAGGCGATACAGTCGCACTTGGCGCGTATCAAAACGAAATTAACTTCTTGCAGCAAAAACTGATCGCACTTGGCCTTGGGTCGTTTGACGTTGCCGGTAATTTCAATCTTTTGCCTTACGCCTCAGGTGCATCTGAGCAACAAAAATTGATCGATCAACGCACCGCCAGTCAGGTGCAACTTGACAGGGCCACGAACGATTTCACCAATCAAGCGACTGTGGTGAACAGCGCGCTGCCAACCAGTATTGCTGATGCCTATGAGAACGGAACGGCCAACGACTACCATTCTTACGCGACTGACATTCAGGGGCAGACTGCATCGCTTGACGCTTATACGGCCGCGCTTGCGACCCCAGCGACGATCTCTGACGGTCCAACCACCGTGCCCAATCCAGACTATGCAGCTGCTCAGAAGTTAATCTCCAATTACAACACTTACGACGGTAATGTTTCAAGCGGACTGACGAGCGCGAGTGGATATCACTCGACGATCAATACCACTGTCATGGCCAATGCGAACTTGCAGAGCCAAATCAATGACCAGATTGCGATCATCAATGCGCCTGCATCGACTGCCGCGCAGGTGGCAACCGCCAAAGGGCAGATCACAACGAAGCTCAACCAAATCGTTAGCAACAACGTGACGATCAAGACTGCAACCAATAATCTCAATACGACGATGGGCACGATCAACACCAACCTCACCAACTTGGCGACAACCGCTAACGGTGGCGTGGTGGCAGGAACGAGCACTGTCGGGACCAACCTTAAGATCGTGGCCAATGGCAAGAGTTTCGTGAATGACTGGGATACGGCGCTTGGGACGGTAAACTCAACCGTCAGTGATCGGGTCACTACACTGAATGGCGCGAGTACACCAGCGAGCGGCTACACAGTCGGCTCCTTTACCGCAAGTGCGACGACTTTGGCCTCAAGCGTCGCTACGCTCAATATGCAAATTCCGACTGCATCGACCGCACCGGCTACGGCCCCATCGACACCGATGATCGAGGTCAAGGACGTCGCAGCGCGGCTTGGTAATATTTACCTGTCAGGCGATATCGTGACTGGCGGCGGCACTGGCGTGCTATCGGCTCCCGGCAATGCTGAGATTAGCATCATCAACAATACAGCGGCGACACTTAAGGTTAACAACATTACGATGCCGTCCTATGAGGCAGGCTATATCCGTGTGAATGGCGTGATCGTTGAATCCCTTGCTGATGTCGCGGCCTTTGCGCCGGGCCAACCATCTTCGGCCAACTTCAAAAAAATCATCACGGGTCTAACCAGCAGCCGGCCGATCGTGAAGCTGACGAACAATTACAACCCGACCGGCAGCTCCTACCCCGCGGCTCAGCAGGGCCTAGCCCCGCCAGACTTGATTGTTGCCGCGAACGCGACGATCAATAACCCGGACGGCACTGTCGATCTGACCAGCGAATACGGCAACATCTATGTCTATGGTGCGATCAACGCTGGGTCTGTCAATATTTTGGCGCGCAACGGTGATTTTGTATCGAGCTATGTCAATGGTTTTGATCACATTGGCGGCGATCCAGCGAGCTTCAACAGCGCGACCAATCCCGCTGAAGCAGGAAGCGGAATTATCGCCAATGGCGCGATTTCAATCAGCGCGCGCTATCTCAATATCAACAGCACCATCCAATCTGGCATTGCGGATATGTCAGTTACTTTGGGCGCGAACCCACAGTTGACGTCGCTTGATCCTGTGCAAATTGGGGTGAGCGAAAGCTCTATCGAGGCGAAAGTAAATGCTTATAGAGACAGCATCACCGCAGGTGGCTCACCGTCTTCTACAACCACGGTCTCCAACAATCATGGCAAATCCATTACGTTGAACCTCAACTCGAACGGGCTGGACACCACGGCGCTCCACGCGGCGATAACAGAATACAATGCCGCTGTCGTGCTCGATCCGTCTACCAACCCGATGTACACTATTCCGGTCACGAGCGGCGGATCTCCTGAACTCATCAATATTAAAGATTTCCTCAGCGGCACAGGTGTGACCCCGCGACTGGAATTCAGCATTGCGCAGGCCGATACCTATAAATCCGACACGATCAGCGCTGGCGGTTCTGCCAACGGCATTGCGTACACTGTCATTGGCGGTGCGAGCGATAATATTGGCGTTAGCTATGACGTTGATAATGAACAATATGTCGTGAACGGTGCTGAGGTGCACGGCGGCTATATCCAGCTTTATGGCCAGATCATGAACACCGCATCAAGTGGTGGTGAGTTAAATGTGCTGGATGGTTTCGGACGGATCAACATCACCAACACAAGTAATATTCCATTGGTACTTCAGACCCTTGATGCTGGGGCTGATACGACTGTTGTTGCGGGGCGTGGCACTGCTGGGGTCATCGATATTACTGACATCACGCGTGTGGAGGCAACCAACCCATCACAGGTCAACGTGACGCGAACGGTCTATACCCGCGACTATGTCCCTGGCAGCAATAGCGGCCAGATCTTGATCGCGACACAGTCTGGAACGCTGGACACAGTAACGGGTCTTCCAAGCTACGCTGGAACGGTCGCTGTGGCTGTTGCGGACTCCTCGCACAGTTCCGACGGCAATGATCGCAGCGCCTCTTATTCGACAACAGCGAAATTGCGCTACGTCTGGACCACCGCCGAGAAATTCAAACTGACCACTGAGGTGAAAACCGAAGAAGAGCAATTGATTGGGTCACACGCTCTCAGTATCGGAGTTGACACGAATTTCTCATCTCGCGGTGTTGGAACGATTTCTCCGGTGACGCGATTGGCCGATGGCACCTATCTCAGCCAGTATCAATCGCCCACCGGAACCACCCAGTTCATCTCTGTCGGTGGATCGATCGTGACCGACGCCAACGGCACTGGCAACAATGCGCCGGCCTTTTTGGTCACGACGCCGAACTACAGTGCTGTCGATAACAACGCCATCGCGCAGGAAAACCTGTCGAGCGATTATTCGTTCATGGACAGCTATTCCGTTAAGAATCTGGGCAAAAGCAGCCGAAAATGTAATTGGTGGACGTTATGTATCGATTCAACGGTCACCACGACCTATGAAATAGTCCAGAACTACACCACCATCACCACACAAGCGCTTAAGGCCGACAATCCGATTGCGATCAACTTTATCGGTGAGAATACCTCTGCCGTGCAGGTGACGTCGCCGTCAAACGTGACTCTGAACGGCCAAGTTAACGCGCACAATGGTGATGTTTTAATCGCCGCGACGGGCGCAGGCCATTCGATCATTGCTGGCAATTCCGACGCGGTGATCACAGGGCGTCGGATCAAGCTCGAGGCTGGCGGCTCAGTCGGCTACGATGATGTACCAGTTCAGTTGCGAATGGACGGCGCGGCTCTCGGAAACGGCGCATTGGTCGCAACGGCGGCAGCGGGTAACGTGAACCTGTCCGCTTCCAACGGTATTGTAATTGAAAAAGTAACGGGAGCGGGCGATCCCACAGTAGGCGATGGCAATATCGATATCACCGTCGGGACTGACATCTTGTCAGGGCAGGGAGCTCAGTTCTTTACGTCAAACGCGTCTGCCAAAGGCCTAATCCAAGGGCCGCGTGCGACACTGGTTGCGAACAATGGCGATGTTGGCTCGATTGCCGTTCCGTTGATGATCAACACCGGCTACTCACTGGCAAACCGCAACTTCGGCGACAGCGTCGATCCTGACCCCGCTTATGGTCTGAGCGTTCTTGCTGCTGGTGATATCGGTATTTCGGCTACAAGCTGGGGCACTGCAACGCAGGATTGGACGGGCAATGCCGACGGAACCATGCTGGTTGACCAAGTGGTGTCGCTGGGCGGAGACGTATTGTTGGCCACAACGGGTCAAATTCTTGACAACAATCCAACTCAAACTGTGGACACGCGGACTTACAACCAACTCTTGGGTTATTGGAACTCGCTCGGGTTGATCACTGGCACTGCCGAGAATGACGCCAAGGTTCAACTTGCGATTGACGCTTTCGCCAATGGTCGCAATGCAGATTACAACGCTTACTGGCAATTCCGTCAGAGCCAATCCGATGGCGGCGCAGTGTTCGATCCAAGCTATAACTTTACGCTCTCTACAGACTCGCTTCAGTATCAGGTGCTGGTCGATCAAGGTGTCGATATTGCGGCTTACGAAACTGAAATGACGACTCGGTATAAGGCATTAAATGACACGGTTGGCGACCTTACAGTGGCATTTGACGCAGACTACGTTTATGATGCTGATGATCACCCTGATGATGTCGCGGATATGACTCGTGGGTCAGGCTGGTCAGACCGTCAGTTGGCGTTCGCGCTGTCTCCGGGTGCGCTGAAAACTGTGACAGGCACCAATCCTGTTCTTAAGGCACCAAATGTTTCGGGCCGCACAGTGACGCTGAATGCAGGCATTGGCATTGGCGAAACTATCGGTGCAGGCACCGTAGATATTGGCGTTTTGATCCCAGCCGATCTTGAACCAAGCGCGCTCACGGATGCGCAGAAAATAGCACTGGTGACCGCAGAACGTGCTGATTTGCTGATCATCGTTAATGCGATTAGCTCGCTGCCTGCGAACCCCACTCAGGCGCAGATTGATGCACACGTTGCTGCTGTGAACAAGGATATTTTGAATACTCAAGTCATTGTGCCGCTTGGCCTTGATGAAAGTGCTATGACAGCGGCGCAACGTGCGGCGCTGCATGCGGCTGCCAACAAACTTGTCGAGGCGTCGGACATGACCATTCAGGTACTTAGCAAACGGCCTGTGAATTTCGACGCGACAATCGCGCTTGAAGTTGATGTAGCCGCAACACCGGGCAGCCTCGACCACGGCGCGGCTTATCTGGCGTCACGCGGCAATGGTCTTTTGGGAGGGGTCAGCGTTCTGGGCGACACCCGTATTCAAGTCGTTGGCCCAATCGCCAATGTCGGATCTGGTGTCGTCGCGACTGGCAATCTTATCCTTGAAGCCTCGCAAGGTGGTATAGGGACTGGCGTTAATCCGCTTGGCCCTGCATTCGGTGCGGTGGAACTCTCACCTTTGGAAGGCGCGACGATTACGGCGCGCGCGCAGGGTGATATTGCCCTCGACGTAACGGGCACGGCGCTCATCGATACGATCTACTCACCGGGCAATGTGAGCGTTCTCGCTGATGCTGGGATCGCTAATGCCAATGACGATCAACTGATCAACATCCTTGGCACCGATGTGAATTTGACCACAACATCTGGCAATATTGGTGCGGTAAGACGGACCTTGAACGTTGGCGTTAACTTTGGTGGCGGCATCACGGCGGCGGCACCCACGGGCGCAATCTATCTGTTTGGTCCAAAGAGCGACAGCTTCGTGCTCAACTCGGTCATTGCGCCGAACGAGGTTTTGTTACGGTCTGAAAATGCGGCGATCATTAACGGGCAAGTCACCTCAGATGGGCCAATCCAGCTTATCGCAGGTGGTCAATTATCGATCACGGGAAGCGGCGCGGTATCAACTACAGCGGGCAGCATCGTTGCAACGGCTGGCGAATTGCAAATGTTTAACGGGGCGACGACGGCTACGCAAACCGGTACAATCGCCATCACCACCACCACGGGTGATGCTGTTGTGACGGGTATCACGACATTGGGTGATGTAACTATTAATGCGGCGGGCCATGTCCTTGCAGGTACCGATCCGCTGCGCTTGTTTGATATTTATACAACAGACGCGACCGCACTGGTGAAGATTGTTTCAGGCGCCGGTATAGGAGACCAGAGTAAACTGAATGCCACCTCGCTTGATTGGCCGTTTGATGGCCCCAATGTTAGCGAAGCAATCCCGGATGTGGCAAACCCGCTAATCATCAAAACGGCGCAGATAGACTTGAGCGTCACCACAGGCGATATTGCTGCGATTACCCCTCTTGCAATTACTGCGGCGAGGTTGAACGCAAGTACGGGCAACATCGGTATCGATGCAGGCAGTTCGTTCCACAGTCAGTCAACGACAGCGGGGAGCTACGTCAAAATTGCGTCGCTCGGGGACTTGACCATCGACTTGCTGGATGCGGGTACAACCGGGCTAGGCACAGTGGGTCTGGTGACAACCACGGGGGTGCTGACTGTTGGCTCTGCGACTAGCACTGGCACGCAGACGTGGCAGGCACTCAATAATGTGGGCTTTACCCAGGTCACAACTGCAGGCGCTTTGCCGACGGACCAAGGCGACGTGACCATTACCTCGACAGACGGATCCATCACCGGTGGTTCTATCAATGCCGTGGGTACTGTTGATCTGAACGGTAATGAAATTAACTTCGCAACAATCATCGCCGGCATCGACGCGATCTTGAATTCAAGTAGAGACATTTTCGGAGACCTGCTTGAGGCCGCGAACCATGTTGAGCTGACTGCGGGCAGTGTTGCGGGTGGTGACTTGACGTATAACGGAGATATCGAGATTGATATGGTCCGTGCTGAGACGATGTCATTCGATGCCACAGGCGACCTTACTTTGCCTGATCTTCAAGTCGCAGAAAAGGTCGTGCTGCGCGGTGGCACGATTACGGCTGGGATTACGCAAGTGCCATCGGGTCCAAACCCGCTGCAAATGATTTTGACGGGGGGGCGTGGCACAGTCGGCACATTGGCAACTGTGAATGTTGATACGCCAGCGGGGCTCGATATTGATGATCTATTGTTCATTGATACGGCGTTCGGTACTACGGCTGAGAAAGTGAGTATCACCAACGCATTCGTACCTGGGTCACTCCTGTTGACGTCACCATTGGAAAGGCTGCTGTTCGACAACCGCACGCCGCGACCGCACTACTCGGCCAACGTGCAGTTCTTTGAACCTGAATATGCGTTCAAACTTGATTTGGCGGGTCACTACAGCATCTCTGATGCTTATGTTGTGAAATACACATCGTCGCCGGACTCAGTCAACGAGCTCCAACTTCTGGACTTCCCCGGCGCTGGACTGGTTCGTGAATCGATCCGTGTGATGCGCAATACGGTGGATATGGGGCATGGGCCAGGGACACCATTTTGGGGGCTTAATTTGGACACGACGAGAGGAGGTCGCGTTTACGATGAAGCCGATTTCATCTTCGTCAACGGGGTTGGATATTATGTGGGGTCGGCCAATGTGCAGGGGGCTGTCGTTCAGCTAGACAGGATTTAGCAATGACTAGGAGTGAGGTATTGAAAGCACAACAAAAGGCGTCAAGACAGCGCAAAGCCCTCCGGAACCGTCTGGGTGCTGCGGGTATGATTGGGGCGCTGGTGCTGTCGGTCGAGACCACGCAGGCGCAAGGCATCAACCCAGCGACATCGGTCGAGAAACAAAACGCCCAACGACTACAAGATCTGGCCGCGACCCCAACGCAAACGGGTCCGTTTGTGATCAGTCCGGAGACGACGCTCGGTACAATCGTACCATCGGGTGGACCGACTGTGCGACTCGTCGGTGTCGAGTTCACAAAATCGGAATTTCTCACTCAAGCTGATCTGGATGAGATCCTAGCTAAATACCTCGGCAAACGGGTCGACTTTTCGCAGATCCAAACCCTCGTGCAGGACGTGAATGACCTCTACACTAAAAAGGGCGTGATTACGGCCAGCGCGGTCTTGCCGCCGCAGACCCTTGATCGTGGTATTCTTAAGGTTCAGCTAGTCGAAGGAAAGCTGGCTTCAGTCGCAATGGGCGGCAACAAAAAAGTGCCCGACGCTTTTGTTTTTGACCGAGTTCGTTTGACCCGAGGCGATGGCACGGTTGACGTGCCCTCTGCTGCAGCTGATATTAACAACTTCAACAAGATTTATAATGCTCAGTTGCGCATGGCTCTGCAGCCTGGGGCGCGTTTTGGGACAACGGATTTAGCGTTTGAGTTAACCGAACCAAAAACGAACCAGTTGTCGGTTTTTTTCGACAATCAGGGTGTTAAGTCGACAGGGCAATATCAAACGGGCGCATTTTACCATCGTTACAGTCTTTTGAAGCCCGATGATAATCTTCTAGCATTTTGGACCGTTGCAGAGGGGAGCCATTCGGGCACGCTGTCTTACGATTTGCCAATCTCGCGATTGGGTACACGGATGTCCATGACTTACAGCGGATCAAGTATCAATGTGACCGAGGGCCCGACAGAGCCACTCAACATCGAAGGCACGTCGAAATCATTCAGTGGAGCGCTGAACCATCCGATGTTTATTTCGCCTGAATGGGCTGTATTCGGTGTTGCGGGGGCATCCTATGGCATATCGGAATCAACGTCGAATGGGACACCATTGGTCGATTCTGCAACCACAAAGTATTCGCTGGGGATTGATATTTCCTATGCGCGCCCGACAATGTCAGCTTTGATCAGTCCGCAGTTAACCTTTGGGGCCTCCGACGACTTCCTTGCCCCCACGACGCGAAATGTTACGCTGTTGACTGGGTCATTCAATGGCACGTACCAGTTTGACAATAGCATCGCGCTGACAGCCAACGGCGCGTGGCAGCACACGAATACGCAGCTTCTGTCGGGAGATATGCTATTCCAGATTGGCGGCCCTTCGACAGTCCGTGGTTTTCCAAGCGCTGCCGCATCAGGTGATTCAGGGTATTTTGGACAATTCGAAGCGCACAAGTCCATCGGTATTGATGGCATGGGTAACGCGTTTGACCATTACGGGTTTGTTGACATTGGGGTGACATATTCGACATTCCCAGAAAAGGTTCTTTTAATGTCCGCTGGTGTTGGTGTGAAATACCCCTTGAATGAACAGCTTACGCTTGAGTTCGATGTTGGTGTCCCACTCGTCAACGCTGTGGCGAACCAAGATGCTGTGACAATTTATGCCCGTATGACGGCTGTTACGTTTTAAGGCACCCCGCATTTATCTCGGTACTCTCTCCTTTGAGTGCGGCATGGTTTCTCGCCGCTTTTCAATATTTGATCAGCTAACCTCATAAAAATATGGCCACAAAGTTCTGTCTTAAACAAAATCAAGGATTAAAATGACTAAGCAATTGATGATCTATGAAAGTGCGGTTCCAGTCTCTTCGGAGAGCCACCGTAATTGGTCCGTGAAAATGGGCGAAGACTACAAATTTTCCAGCAAGGTCAATTCTGTGCCACTTTTGGCTGCGGAGTTTCGTGCTGCTGCACAGGACTATGCTATCGTCTTTGCGGGCGATGGAAACGATGTTGTTCCCTCGGTAATCCTTGGGGTCAGATATGGAGAAAACAGCAATGTCAGTGCTGATGGTAGTTGGACTGGTAGTTACGTCCCTGCCTTTTTACGCCGCTATCCTTTTGTGTTCTCACGCTCTGAAGATGAAAAGGATTTTGTCCTTTGCATTGATGAGCGCTTCGACGGCTTCAACACCGACGGCAAGGGAGAGCGGCTCTTTGATACCGATGGCGAGCAAACCACCTTTTTAAAGAACAAATTGACATTTGTCAGCGAATACCAAGCGCTTTTTGAGCGGACGGCTGTGTATTGCAAATGGCTGCAAGAGAACGATTTGTTGGAAAAGGCGCAGGCGCAGTTTAACCTTGCGGACGGGCAAACTGCATCGTTATCGGGGTTCTTCACAATCAACTTTGAAAAGCTCAAGGCGCTCTCCGCTGAGACGCTGGTGGAGATGGTGCGTTCTGACGAATTGGAGCTGTGTTATGCTCATTTGTTTTCGCTGGGTAATTTGACGCCGATGGCACAAAAAGCTGTTGTGTCAACTACGGAAAATGCAGCTGAAGCCACTGCATACGTCTAATGTAGAAGCCGTTATGGTGCTCCTGAACAGGCAAAGGTTTCGGCCTTTTCCAGACATGGTTTTTCGCGTCATAGCGTATATTTCAATAATTATGTTTGAGTTGCAGCAATCTTACTTAACATCCATCGGATCTCTTATTTTCATTGTTTATTTCTGGTTTTTGAGCACTGTTTCTTATGAAGAAAATATAGACTGACCAAAGGTTAGACCCAAAGGACTCCGCGTGAAGCTGGAGGAGACTTGGGGCTCAGGTCATAGTCTAAACTTTTCTGCTCTTTTCATTGAGAAACTATTTTGGAAGAGTATCAGGTAAATCTGTGCTCAAACTTTATCGCTGGCTGTGCAACCTGGAAGTCAGAAGTCCTTAGTTTTTGTCGAAGCTCAAAAGAACAACTCCAATTACAGTAAACATGACTGAGACCACCTTCATCACGTTTAAACGTTCCTTAAGGAATAGAACGCCAATCAATAGTGCGAATACGATGCTGAGTTCGCGGAGCGCTGTGACCAGGGCAATGGGTGCTTTGGTAAAGGCCCAGGTGACTAGCGCGTATGCAAGAAATTGGTTGCTATGTCCCGCAATTTTCTGGGGCCAGTTGTGTAAAGGTAGAGTGTCATGAGGCTGCAGTTTCCAATGGTCAGGTAGCTGTAATAGCTTAAAGCGCTTTCTGCTAGTCGCGCACCCAAACCGTCTATAATGGAGTACGCTGCTATGAAGCAGCCAGTTATAAGCGCCAACATCGCCGCCCGGGAGTTATATATGCCATCGGCCCGGTGCACCAATCCAAGGCTGATAATGCCTAACCCGATGCACAGCACCGCTGCCAACTGGACCGACGTTAGTGCGACGCCCAGTACAAGGACCGAAAAACTAGAAACAAGCAAAGGAGCAGCGCCGCGCGCAATTGGGTATACTTGGGTTAGGTCCCCAATCTTGTACGACTGCAGCAGAAACAGCTGATATCCCATGTGTAGCACGATGCCTGCAATGATGTATGGCCAACTGTCTACTTTTGGAAGCGGAACGAAAGTCAATGCTATTAGCGCGATTGGCAGGTGTCCAAGCACCATCGCCCCCATACTTATCCGTTTGTCGATGCCGCTTTTGATCAATGCGTTCCATGAGGCGTGCAGCAGTGCGGCGCCGATTACGGTTAGGAAGACAAGGGTGCTCATTCATATCCTGACGGGTTGTTTGAGCTGAGCCTGTGGAACTGTTGCTCAAAGAAAAAGTTGTTATCTGAACTGTATCGGCAACATAAATCTTAAGAAGATGAATCCCGTGCCCTTGATTGCAGGCCATCAGGCCGCAGGGACGCCACATTTATTCACGCACTCATTTCAAGCAAAACCGTTTAGCTGCTCTCGCTGGGTGGCGCCAATTATGCTTGCAAGCATTAGTCTGACAACACGTTGCACCAACATGTGGGTTGGTAATGAGACTGACACGATCGAACTTGTGTTAACAGCGTTCGGTTGCGACCAAGCAGTTGTGCGCCACAAATCGCGTCTTTTTAGCGATAATGGGTCCTGCTACATCTCTGGTGATCTGGCTGAATGGTTGGAAAAGCAGGGTATGACGCATGTCCGTAAAGCGCTGTTCGATCCTCAAACGCAGGGCAACACCGAATGCTCGCACGAAATCATTAACAAGCGTGTTTTTTTGGAAAATTAAAACCTACCCAGTGATCTGGAACGCCATATAGGTGGCTTTATCGAATACTATAACAACCAAAGATTCCACGAGAGCCTGAACAATTGCATACCCGCCAACGTCTTTTTTGGCAGCGATAAAGCCATCCTCAAAGAAAGGAGAAAAATAAAGAAACAGTCGATCTGACAACGCGGCATGCGCCATCAAAAACAATCAGCATAGTTGTTCATATAAACCAACCAGAGCCTCCAATATTCAAACCGCTTTTACGTCCAACTTAATTTGATTACGGACAATTGAGTTATAATGATCCTATTTTAGATCATTTAGACACTTATGGAGTAGATTGTGAATTTTTGTAAATGATGCGCTATTCTTGATCTTCTGAGGTTAGCCAATGAAGTATATAGATAACGGAAAATGATATAAAAATAAGTCTTATCGCATTTTGCAATAGCTCGCCCCATTTGATCTCTATTGTTCCAACTAAAAGTACATGATTTGCCCAATCATCTACTCCAATTGCGACAGAAATTATTGGCATTGCTACGCCCGATACTAGTGTGGATATGAATTCGCTGGCTGTATGACCGAACGCCACACCTAGAGCAGCTGCAACCAGGCCAAATTTGTTTAAGTGTGTTTTTATTTTTTTCATATGCTCTCTGGCTCAACTTACGTAGTTCCAAGCTAGCTAATTTTGAATTTGAAAGTAGCTTAAAGGCGATTACGTCCGGCTCAATGGATTTCGAAGTCCAGTCTATTGTGCGGGCCTAAAAGATCTTTGGTTTGTAATTCAAGATTTTGCGTTTTGATTTCTACATGAATAATAATTATTTAAGTCTCACCGAGCTTTGTCAAACCTTAGTTTCCAAGCTCCTATTTAGTTATCTGTCGGAAGTGATACAGTGATATATTTCCGTACGGGATTTTTCTATTCCACGATGAAAAAATGTAATCTTGAAAATAGGGTGAAAGAATTGGTGGAGCTAGTCATAAAGTCTACTTAGAGTATTGTGTCTTATTGTGAGACTTTTTTGTTGACTCGATCTGAATAAGCAGAGATCCTAATTTAAAGAGTTGGAATGTTCATTTGGAGTTGTCTCATGAAAGTGCTTGCATTGATATTCGGGGTTTTTGGATTGTCAGCGTGTTCGGGGAACCTATCCGTAATGCACGAAAAAAAGATCGATCTAGCAAGCGATGTAACACTCATTGGCTCAGGTGCTTTACCCATTGTTAGGAACGATGACGGAACACATTGTTTTGGTCCGCAACCTGATAGCTCGATTAATGTAGATTTCTCAGGCAGTGGCACGTCTCAACTTGGCTCCATGGTAAATCTTTCAACAAATGACGACGAGGTCAGCCTAGGGGGAAGAAATCCAAATGCACTCATAACAAGGGATTTGTTGTTCCAATCGTGTTTAGCTGAGGCTCGTTTGAAACTTTCAGCAAAGCAAAGAAAGGAGCTTTTTGAGAAAACGCTCGATGTAATTCAAGCTATAAACACGCAGACATTAGACGGAAGTTCAATTGAAAGTGATAACGTCGCTGTGGCTAGTGATTGAGATTTGACCATTTCATAGACACAGCTGAAAGCTTTAATAACAGCGCAGTTATTCTTCCGTCTGCCTGCTCATATAGGTTTTGGGGGTATTTGAGGTCCTTTTTTCAAGAGGACTAATGGACCGCACATTTAGCTCTGACCGACTTAAAGGAAGAAAGACATGATCAAAATTATTTCAGGATTGGCAATGATTGGCCTTTTCGCGACATCTGCGTCGGCCGATGAGAACTATTCGAGCTTTGAAGTTTTGACAGCGGATTTAATGAAGCTTGCGTCCGGTAAAAATATAGCCTCTGCTACATGTGGCGCCAACAGATACGGCGGTTATAAAAATGAAGGCTCCAACTATTTCAGAGGAGCTGGTGTGGACGTTATTTTTTCAAATTATGATGACGTTACGTCAGGATATTTTAATAAACACGTAAAAGCGAAACCATCGCAGCAGGATGTTGGTAAAAAATGTTATGATATTGTAGAAGGTGTGAAGACAACGATAACGTTCAGTAGTGACAAGGAAAACACCTCAAGTAACGAGATTACATCGGTAAGAGCTTCACAAGCCAGTTTCGATGCCAAGGTAGATTTTGGTATGGCAACGATTGATACTAATTATTCCACTGCAGTGTCGGACTCGTCTACTTCTACTACTAGCTCTGGCTCAAGCGATGGAAGCTCGACTACATCTACATTCTCATGGACTAAAGACACAGGAGATTACCGAGTCTGGATGCAGAAAAACCACTATAGTCTAGTAAAAACAGTAACATTGCCTATCGAATATCATATTAGTAACCTCGAATGGAAAACTTCATGCCATTATAAAAAAAGCGAAACTTTTGGCCATGATATAATTCGTGATCGTGCCTATTCTGGTAAAACCTCTATGTCAGATTTGGGGAAAACAAAAAATAATGAGCCGCTAAAAGTTATTATACCAACAGAGGTAAAATTTAATGTTTCTTTTTATGATAAATGGCCCAGCTACACCATACAGCGTAATCAATCGTGTGAACAAAATTAAGTCTCTAGGCTGGAAATCAAAGTAAAAGATATTTGATATTTATTTTGCTGGCTACTCATCAGAACGTCAGATGGTAGCCAGCAAAATAATGCGATAGTATTAAAGCTGCGCGACTTAAGCTATGTTGTAGCTTTTCATCGTTCGTCCAGCTTGCATAAGGAATTACCGCGTCCAGGAATTTAAAAGGATACTCTTAAGTCAAATGCATCTAAAGCGTGCGGAATAACTTTATAGTTTCCTTAGAAGACAAAACGTTCGTATTTTCGCTATTTTAATGGAAGCCCTGACATCATCCGACTTGCATAGATGCTGTATGTTCTTTCCCTCTTCCCCAAATCTAAATCTGATCAATGATGCTATTGTCAATTAGTAGTGTAGATTTCTTAGTGCATAGATTTTGATATTCCCATCAATCTGATGCTTGTAATTATTAGTCTGACAGCACCCTTAAGAACGCGCAATCTAAGCGCAAGGTTCCTTTGATTAAGAATGTGCTGAATGAGCTAAGAGGCTACCTAAATCAATACGAGGAAAGCGATCCAACAACACCTGTGTTTCCTCGTTACGGTCGTATTGGTGGGATGGACCCTGTTTCGCAACTTTTGAACGGCGTCATTAAGAAGCGACTTAAGATTGATGATCCAAAACTCGTCTCTTACTCAACCATGCATACGATGAAAGACAAGATGAAGATGTCACGTGGTAGCGTCGCGTTGCAGGAGGCAGTGCTTGGGCATGGCAAAAGAACGGATGCCAGTAAGTATGGTGAAGGTGATTACTGTCTTACATGCTTGAGGTGTTAGAGGAGGCAAGCCTACTGATGTCTTAGAGTGATAATAAAGAACAAAGCGGTTGGCTTTCTCAATCGTGATTAGTTGAGTGCTAAGTTAGACCTACCGTGGCTTAAGTAGCCAACCTTCATTCTTATCTCGTGGCTCATACTGGATACGAAGGCGGGTGCGATTTCTCCGCCATGATCTTTGCGGTCCCGTACGTCTAAGAGGCCCTCAGGGGCTGCCAATAGGTCGTTTATTCCATCTTCACCTCTAAGGTATTGTATACTTGTTTTCGCGGTATGATCGTCTAAACCCAACACAAATAGGACGATCACGACCTGTACTGGAAAGGTGCCGTTATGCGATCAATCATCGAGTTCACCCGTTTTAATGAGTTTGCAGTTATCTTTATCGCCTTCGTGCTAGCTTTTGCGCTTGTCGATTTTGTTGTAGCACCCATCCAGCATCAGTTTGTAAGCAGTGGTGTAATGGCGGGCAGTTTACTGTTCATACCGCATGGTATCCGTGTCCTTGCGGTAT
>Ga0206127_1001047_pt1 | contig 31338 bp, 25 predicted proteins | sample Helgoland_Spring_6_FD_148646 | JGI IMG/M metagenome (GOLD analysis project Ga0206127, IMG submission 148646) | Pelagic subsurface seawater microbial communities from Kabeltonne, Helgoland, North Sea - Helgoland_Spring_Bloom_20160419_1 | ecosystem: Environmental > Aquatic > Marine > Epipelagic ...
CTTTCGAAGGGCTTTTTTATTTCTTTTCTTAATGAATTAATCCATATTTGGAAGCATTGATTCAACGAGTTCAAGACTTTGGACTTGTTGACCAACAATCATTTCAGTTGATTCACTAAAAGCCGTTCGGTCATAATTCCAAGCGTTTGCACCAAATTTTGTATTGTAATCCTTCTCCCAAGTAGTATCAAATTCATTAGGCGTTCTACCGTATTGATCAAAGCCGATCAATACGGTAGTTAAATTCCAATTTCCACCAGATACCATGGATAGTATAATTCTTCTATGCTCAGGAACCCGCTCTCCATATATTTTACCAATTCTTTCAAGCCATCTTCTAAAATCATCCCACTTGTCTGGTTTTACTAGGAAATCTGCTTGATGAAGGTATTTTGAAGGTCTATCACTTTCTTTAATATTCATGTCTCCCCATTTCATTCTTGCCCATCTCTGAGGTCCTCCAATGGCATCGGCATATTCTGCAACATTCTCTTGCCAATATTTTAATTCTTCAGACTTATCTTTATCATAATCAGCTGAAGATTGCCAAGGCATCATCCTCAAATATTGGCCATTATTGGCACCCGTGACCACTTTAAATGTTATGATTGTATTGTCTTTCGATGAGTTGAATTTTTTAGTCTTTTTTCCTGCTGCTTTTTCAAATTGTTCTGTCATTCCAACCTTGGTTTTGTAAACCCAAGTATTCCAATATTCTGAATCTTGAAAAAGATGCTGTGAAAAAGCATTGAGACTAAAAAAAGTAAGAGTTATTATTAAAAATTTTTTCATTTGATTTTGATTTAATTGTTTGATATCTCAAACTAATAAAGTTGATAATTAATTACAAAAAAATATATAGCAGGATTAACGTTTAAGAAGCCCAGGTTTATTGAATTAAAGAATCAGTGAACACAGAGGATGGGAGCTATCATCAAAAAAAAACACCCTTTCAACAGAAAGTTTTCAAAACCTAAAAGTCTCAGAATCAGTATTATCAGTAAGATAAGCGTTATTGGGGGGAATGAAACTTAGTATTTAATATATCGTGAATTCTTCTGCCATTCTCGCTTGAATCCCTTTCATCTCTTGTAATGCCTTAATTTGCTTGAGATAAGGTACCATTACCTCATTGTTCATCGGATTTGAAATCATTATTTCATTAGTTACCGAACCCAATATTTTTTCAAACATAGATTTCTGTGCGGGATAGTTAACTACTCGATAGACTCCGTCAACACCACTCATGGCGACAGCTAAGGCGACGGCATCATCATAATTGCCTATCATATCGACCAAGCCATTGTCCAGAGCCTGGGTCCCAGACCAGACGCGACCACTGCCTACCTCGTCAATCGCTTCCGGGGTCACTCCCCTGCCCACAGCTGCTTTTGTAATAAATGTTTGATATCCTTTATTGACCCCTTTTTGGATGACGCTGCGCTCAAAATGAGTAAGATTACGGGTTACCGTATACAAGTCTGAATGATCTCCCGTCTTGACTACATCATGGGTGATACCAAATTTGTTTTCAAGCAATTGCTCAAAATTGAACCACATACCGAAGATGCCTATCGATCCAGTGATCGTATTGGGCTGTGCGATAATAGTATCACAGGCCATGGCGATATAATAACCTCCTGAGGCAGCTACATCAGCCATTGAGGCGATGATGGGCTTCACGCCTTTGGTTAAGGACACTTCATGCCAAATAAGATCTGAAGCTACCAAGCTTCCACCTGGTGAATTAATTCTTAATACAATAGCTTTCACCGATTTGTTTTCACGGGCTTTTTTGATTTCTTTGGCCAATTTATAACCCACTACTTGGGTATCATCTCCCACCATTACAATAGATCCATTCGCATGTATTACTGCGATTTTATCCTTAGCATATTTATCTTTATATGATTTTTTATAATTCTGATAGGAAATAAAATACACATCGGATACCTCTTCTAATTCTAAATGTGATGCGATCAAGGATTTAAGTTCATCTTTATATCCCAGAGAATCTACCAATCCAAATTGATAGGCATCTTCAGGAACTTGAACCAATAAATCTTTTGAAAATCTCGAGAGATCCTCCTTTTGAATATCTCGAGATTGAGCCACATCCGAAAGATAAATATCATAGATAGTGGAAAGTAGTGAGGTATATTGAAGCCGATTCTCGGGACTCATATCTTTTCTTAAAAAGGGCTCGACCGCACTTTTGAATGCCCCCACTCTAAATATTTCAGGTTTTACCTCTAACTTTTCAAACAACCCCTTAAAAAAAGTAATATTGGCCATCAAACCATTGAACTCTAAAGATCCCTCTGGATGCATAAAAAAGACGTCTGCAGCTGATGCTAGATAATAATCTCCTTCACTGAAGTATTCTCCATAAGCATATATGATTTTTCCCGAGGCTTTAAAATCAATCAAAGCATCTCTAACTTCTTTTAAGGAAGCAAAACCACCACTCAACAGCTGATGATCTAGATAAATGCCTTTGATACGCTCGTCCTCTTTACTATGCTGAATGGTCGAGACCAAATCACGCAGTCCAATTTCCGAAACCGCAGCTTCAGGGAAAAGATCTTTCAAAGGATCCTCAGTGGTACGCTCCTGAAGAACGCCACTCAATTTTAAATAAAGAATAGATGAAGGTTCAACGCTCACCACTTCTTCTCCCTCTCCTGCAGCAGCAATGCCTATTAATAGAAAGAAAAAAAGAAAGGAGAAAATAATCAAGCCCAACAGAGAGGCCAAAACGTTTTTAAAGAAATTCATATCCCTATTATTAACTTTAGTCAAAAATAGTTGTTAATAGCTTATAAACGTATTGATCTTTACATTTCTTTGAGCACAAATATGAAAAAAATATACCTTTCATTAGGCACTAATCAAGGATCAAGATTAGAAAACCTACAAACAGCATGTATAGTACTGTCCAATTATGCCATAAAAATAAAAACATCTTCTCCTATCTACGAAACAGCTCCATGGGGTAGATCCAATCAACCTTGGTTTTATAACCTCATATTAGACATTGAATCCACTTATGGACCTGAACAGCTTTTAGAGATTTGTCTAGGTATTGAGAAAAAATTAGGACGCATTAGAAAAATCAAATGGGATCAGCGCATCATTGATATTGATATATTGTATTTTGGTGATCTGGTTATAGATACTGAATACTTAAAAATTCCCCATCCTGAAATACAAAATCGCCGATTTAACTTATTGCCTTTGGTGGTATTAAATCCGCTTTTAATTCACCCTAAATTACAAAAGAATCAAAAAGAACTATTAGCCCATTGTGATGATAACTTAACGTGCCATATCACTTCTGAAAAACTAGATCATGACCTTCTCTGAATATGTATTGTTGATAAGTGTGGGCATTGCTGCAGGATTCATCAATACCGTGGCTGGAGGGGGTTCGCTATTGACCTTACCCTTGCTCATTTTTATGGGGCTTCCTGCCGCAGAAGCCAATGCCTCAAATAGAGTGGCTATTATCATTCAAAATATTTTTGCTGTCAAAGGTTTTAAAAGTAAGGGTATTAAGGTATTTCCTTTCGCCTATTGGGTAAGTATTTCTGCTACTTTAGGTGCCCTGTTAGGTGCCTATCTTGCTACAGAAATCAGCAATAGCTCCTTTAATAAAATATTATCTGTTGTTATGGTTTTTGTGTTGATGATTACGGTTTTGAAACCTTATTTAGATAAAAAAGAAGCCCTTGAGCGCTTCAATAAAAAGCGCAATCTCGTTTCTATCCTTCTTTTTTTTAGTATTGGTATTTATGGCGGCTTCATTCAGGCAGGTGTGGGGTTCATCATCATGGCAGCCCTCACAGGAATTCATGGTTTAAATTTGGCTAAAACCAATAGCGTTAAAGTCTTTGTCGTATTGTGTTATACTTCGGTGGCTTTGTTGGTCTTTATGTACAACGGGAAAGTTCTATGGACCTATGGTTTTATTTTAGCAGTAGGTAATGCCATTGGTGCATGGGTTGCGAGTAGATGGTCTGTGGGAGTAAATGAGAAATGGATTCGGCTTATCCTTATTTTGACCCTATCTGCCCTTGCTATAAAATTATGGCTGACCTCAGTAAGCTACGCAAATTGACTCAATGATGCATTGATATTTCTTGAAGTAAGTATATAATAACATTTTTATCAACCTCTCACCAGAAACCTTAAATGAGCCATCATCCTACTATAAACAAGAAATGCTTATTAATAAATGGGCAAAATAATCGCAAAACAAAGTCAAGTATGAAAGTGGATCAAAGTTTTTCAGCCACTATTCAAATTTCTTTGATGAATTTGTTGTTGAGGATTGAGGAGGAGGCACAAGGCTGACACTTCATTTAAGGGACACAAGGCATTGATGCTCCAAATTGAAGCCTATTTTACGAAGAATATTAATATTAAATCAATGGAAGATTATGCAAATCTTGTGGGTACTCTCAAGAACCTTGCTGAGAAGGATGATTAAATCAATCTTCTTCCAAATCTAAATCTTCATCCAATTTTCGCTCCTCAAGGGCAAGGTAATTCCAATCTTCAGTGAGAATACGATTGACTTCATCCTCACCGGATCTTTCACTATATAGGAATTGAACATTGGCAATACCATTATAGAACTCTTCGTAATCAGCATACATGGCTATGCTTGAATTGAATCTAAAGCTCACCCCTATTTCTAGGTTGATTAGGTATTCTGGATTGTCTTCACGCAATGCGTTTTCATCCCAAAGCTAATGATCGTAGTTTGTCATAAGGCTAAAATAAGAAATTTATAATTCCTTATCTAAGCTTTAGTGCTTTAGCCACCCTTGAAAATAGATTCAACTCATTCTTAAATGTTTGAATGTTCCTCATCCTCATTTCGAATGGGTCTTCATCCTCATCACTCCAAGAAATGATCATAACGGCATTATTTACCTCAACAGGGTTATGGTGGGTTATCTTCTTTACAAGCGTATAGGACTCCAATAGTATAGCCATCTCATCATTCGCTTCCACTGGTTCTTCATCATCTATTTGAACGTACTTGTTGTTGCCCTCTATAAACACACGCAGGTAGTGGAATTCATTGGATGCTCTCCTACTTCGGTTTTTGATTTTGTAATAGCCTACCTCAAGATTCATTTAGCGAAATTACTCCAGTCCCTATAAAAAATGAAAATCTGTAGTGATAAAAGTATGGGGTTATTTGGTATTTGACTACGGGTCCTGCGATGCGGAATCAGAATCCTCGATGGAGTGGGTCTAATATGTACGTTTTAAATGGGTTTTTAACCTTGCTTTTCTACCGATTCATTAAAAACACCGTTTAAATGGTCTTCAACGCAAAAAACAAGATTACTAATGGTTATCGAATACTTTGATTTAATAATGCGAGAAGAAAAATAAATTTTGAATCCGTTTTGATTCGCAATAGCCTTACCCCTATATATATATGGGTTTGCTAGTTCATCCCACCCCATTAGATGCCATTGTCTCAATTGCTAACCTCAACCTGTTTAGTCTTTACCCCTATGTATAGGATAGCCTTTTAACATTCCGCAACCCTTATCAAAATTTGTGATGTTTTTGAATTATAGAATATCTAAAAATAGAAAGCCTTTAAAGACCTTCTTAGCATTAGGTAGTAGTTCTTCTATTATACTTAAACCCGTTCTTTAGAAGAGCTAATACTACCTCTCCATAGACAAGCTTTAAGGCTATTGTGAAGACATATGAGTATAGAATTATTTCTTATTTAGTAGGAAAAGGATTTCTTCATAGAGGCTTATATGAGGTCTATGGATAATTGTTTATCCCTCTATGACTGCACTAAAGTCTTTCTTTGAAGCAACAATAAAGATTGATAAATAGTTAAAATCTAGATGCATCGGTCAAAATGTATGAAGCCATAGACGACATACAATCTTGTAAAATGAATTATTCGTTAATAGACTAGTTGGACGAACAATTTGTATACCCTTATTCTACTGTCTTTTGAATCTTTTTGTTTTTTAATAGGATTTATTTCCGATTCTAATAAAATTTTAATTTTTGTATTTAAATCGGAGATTATTTTATCTTTCAATCTTAATTTTTGTGAATAAGTAATTTCTTTCGAATCTAACAAGCTTATGATTTGAGTTATTGATATTGGATTGGATTTATGAAAAAATTGTAATATTTGCTGCTCTATGTCATCAATTTCAATCTTCATTTTACCACGGTTAATTGAATTTTTTGTTACAAAAATTATATTCTTTTCTTTTTTTGTTTTTTTGTTAAGGATACTGATGAAGTTAAAAGTCATCAGACTTACCGTCAGGAATCCAACAATCCAAATTATTGAACTAGTATTATTACGTGTGTTAATTTGCCGCTCAACCCTGAAATTACCTACTGTGGAATACTTATTGACTGAAATTTGTTTTTCCTCATTAGATGAACTGGTGAAATAGAACAAGTTAGTATCTTTACTAAAGATGGGATAATTTTTAACCAGTTTTTCAATTAAGGGAAAATTGCTGATTTGTTCAAAGGTATTGTTTTCTAAGTTGAATGCATATAGTTGATTTTGATTAATAAAATAAAATTTATTATTCATTACAAAGTCATTTATTGAAAATGTCAGTGTTTCGAAGTAGTCAAAATCCAAAAGATGCTCCCATGTATTATCTATTAAATTAAATCGCCAAACATCTTTTAATGGAGATGATTTAGTTCTGTCAAATGGGTCAGTTGTTTTACCTCCAATTTTATAGAAATAATTTTCATCAACAAAGAATTTTGAATCATAGGAACCTAAAGGAAGTATTTGTTCATCAATTATTTCAACTTCCCACTCATTAGACTCAATATCAAAAAAAGTAAAAAAATTTCTAGCATCAAAAAACCCATACCCCCCATATCGATAGATTTTTTTTCCATAAGTGAATATTGAAGACATCATTTGACTCCTATGATCATATGAATGATCAATTCTCTCTAATTTATCATTATGCCACCTGTAGACAAAGCCTCCAGTATTATTAATAAAGTAAAAGATACTATCAATGGCTATAGCTACTGAATTATTTACTCGCTCAAATTGATTGATGTTCAATGGTAATTTTCTGATTATTTGACCCTCTACCCTTTTAAGAGTTATTGATTTTGATGTTTTGTACAATAAAACTTCAGAAGCTGGAATGTAATCGACAGATAATGGAATCTCAGTAGTTGATTTCTCAAAATTTAAGAGTGACTGAAAAAACATGATTAAAATGACGCAAATAATCATTTTTTACTATAAATTATTAATTGGACAAATCGTTAAAAAGGCTAACACTCTCATATTAGATTAACTAAAATAATTGATATTATCTGTTGGTAAACACATTAGATTTAATTTGTTTTTAAAAGTTAACCTACCATCTGCAAAGCTTTTTCCTGCTATAATGTGTTTAGCAAAAGTATGAGCTTGCCAAAAGCACCTTGGCTGAAGTTAATTGCAAATAACTAGAAGTTAAAATCTCATCATATTTGTTTGATTATAACACTAAATTAAAGTGATTATTTTGATTTTGCTAAATATTGCAGGTATTGAATTAGCACCCAATTTCAAATGAGCAGAACAGAACCTTTAGTGAATTCTTCTCATTCGATGGTATTGCTCAAGTCCAATTTAATTTTGTGTAATGGATTTAAGCTACGCACAAATTAAGAAGCACTAATAAGAAAAAAAAGTACAGATTCTCTGTAGGTGCGTATCAGTGGATTCAACTGGCCATGTATTTGCCAATATGAAGTTGAAAGGGGCTGCTCTATTGATGATCTTGAGTGTTAAGCCTGTGGATAAAAAAAATAAGGGCAATCAAAACAGAAAGAGAGAAACTTGCTTATCATGCCCTTAAAAACCAACCTAAACCAAACACTTATATCAAAACTCAAAATTCATAATGATGGATCTTTTTCCACTTTAAATTCTCATAAAGAATGTTAAAATAGGTTCTTAAAGAATGTTAAAAAAACCTCCTGAAACAATATATCCCAGTGGCCATCCCATAAATCAAACAGTGTACCCTCCCCTTAACATTTCATAAAATACTTCCCTTTCTAACACCTCAAAATAAGCTTCAAACTCCTCCAATTTACGACTGTTAATCAAGACTGTACATTAATCTTTTTTTTGAAAAATGAAGATTAGTGCCTTTACATTCAAGGACCAGAACAATGAGGAGGAAGGCTAGAGTAAAGAGAGGAAATAATGACATATTATAGCACTAAAAATGGGGGTAATTTGAGGAGGTTTTGGTGTAACATTTTGTGCCACAAAAATCTTCTACCCATCTTCTACGGACACTTTGTTTTGTCCCAAAAAGTCCTTATTTTAGCTCTAAATAGGGTTTTTTTAAGAGTAAGATTTGATGTAATTTCACCATTCAATTATGGGAATAGTCATTCGTCAAAGTTTATTAAGTAGCGCTGCGTCTTATCTTGGGGTAGCCATAGGATTTGTAAATGCGGTCATCTTAATGCCAAAATTTATGACCCCAGATCAAATTGGGTTATTTAGGACTTTATTGAGTGCCGCGTTGCTATTATCTAACTTTGGTCGATTTGGCGTCAATTCTGGATTGGTTCGATTTAAATCCTTGTTAAAACATCCTCAAACAGAGCTTAAATCTTTATATGGATTAGGTATTTTGATCGTGTTCTTATCGACCCTATTTTTTTTAATCATCTTGATCATTTTTCGCAGTTCATGGTCAGATTTTTATGCTGAAAAATCCCCTCAAATCAATGATTATTTTATTTTACTTATCGTACTGACCTTAGAGCTCATTGTCTTTCAGTTTTTACAGACTTTAGCCAGTGTTCACAAAAATATTTTTACCGCTAACCTACTCAAAAATTTGGTTTATAAATGTTTGAATATGGGAGGTATTTTATTATTTGCCACCTCCGTGATTTCTTTTAACACCTTTATCATTCTTCATGTTTACTTTTATATTATTTTGATTACCCTTCTCTTTTTTGAATCTCTTTACAAATATAAAATTAAGATTTCGTTCAAACCCTTAACTCCACAAATCACTCGTGAATTAATTTATTACTGTGGAACTCTATTTATTTCGGGTCTGGGTTTAAGTTTTTTGAACTTAGCCGACCAACAATTAGTCAGTCGGTATTTGGGCCTAGAAACCAGCGGCATCTACATGACGGCTATTTTTATGGTCATGGTGATTGAGATGCCAAGAAGATTCGTCGGCGAAATTTCAGCTCCTATTATTTCTGAAGCCTTCGGGTCAGGCAATTTGACCATTATCAATGAACATTACAGAAAAGCCTCTATCAATCTCTTTCTATTGGGTGGTCTCATATACGTTTTAATCATCATTAATTTAGATAATATCTACGCCATCATGCCCAAAGGTCAAATCTATGAAGCCGGCAGAAATGTCGTTATTTTGGTAGGTTTGGCTAAGCTTATCAATTTGCTTTTCAGTCTCAATGATGGAATCATTTCTATGTCCAAGTATTATCGTTTTAATATGTTACTGACTTTATTCTTGGGTTTGCTCATGATCGGTTCAGACATCATCCTGATCCCCAAATATGGATTGATCGGTGCTGCTGCCGCCTTGCTTGGAGTCTTGACCCTACATGGATTATCTAAATTAATACTTCTTAAAATGACTTATAATTTTTTTCCTTTCACAACCAAAACTATTTTAGCAGCCTTAACCATTTTAGGGTTACTTTTAATTAACCATTTTATTCCACTATTGATTAATCCATTTGTTGATATGATGGTGCGGTCAGGATTGATCCTTGTGATTTTTTCGTTCTTAACTTACAAATTAAAATTGTCTTTTGAAATCAATCAAATGATAAATGGTCTAGCCAAAAGATTGAATATAAATATATGAAAACCAAAGAATTACTTAAAGCAATACAACCTCATGCCATTTTCATAACACTCGGCTTTTTGTTGGTAATGGCCTTTTTCCATCCACTGTTCATAGAGAACAAAAGTATGAATCAAAATGACATCTTCCAAGGGGTAGGTTCAGGACAAGAATCTAGCCATTTTAGACAGGAGACAGGAGAAGAAGCCTTGTGGACCAATAGTATGTTCAGTGGTATGCCAGCCTATTTAATCAATATTTCTTGGAGTGGTGACTTTATTAAACATATCCAACGCATCATTACATTTGCATTTCCTTCTGCCGCCCAAGTAAGTGTTTTAGCTTTCCTTTCCTGCTATTTCATGCTCCTCGTCTTTAAAGTCAGACCTTGGCTGGCCTTCATTGGTGCCATTGCTTTTAGTTTTAACACCTTCAGCATGATCAGTATCGAAGCAGGACACATCTGGAAAGTCCGTGCCATTGCCTACATGCCGCTCGTATTGGGGGCCATGCACATGTTGGTTACCCAAAAAAAGAAGCTTTTACCCTTGGGCTTACTGAGTTTGGCGGTTGCATTAGAAATTCAAGCAAATCACCTGCAAATCACCTATTACTTATTTTTGATGCTCATTATTTATGGACTATTTCATTTAGTTGAGATGATAAAATCAAAGCATTATTCAAAACTAGGCACCCAAGTTGCCCTCTTAATTTTTGCAGGCATTCTAGGCGTAGGTGCCAATGCAGGTCGTATTTGGACAACTTTAGAATACAGTAAGTATTCTACAAGGGGCCCATCAGAACTCAGCAGCAATGCTGAAAGTGGGAAAGATTCGGGATTAGATAAAGATTATGTCTTCAATTGGAGCTATGGGATATTGGAATCTTTCACATTTCTCATTCCTAATTTCTCTGGCGGTGCTAGTCAGCAAACCCTAGCGATCGATTCCCATTTAGGCAAAGCATTGAGTCAAAATAGTATGAATAGGGATCAAGTGAGTAATCAATTAAAAGTAGCGCCTACCTACTGGGGCGATCAACCCATTACTGCTGGCCCTACCTACGCAGGTGCCATCATGTGTTTCCTATTTATACTAGGCATTCTTATTACAGAGCCGAAGATCAGAAATTGGATTTTAGTAGCTTGTTTATTTTCAATATTACTCGCATGGGGTAAAAATCTCGCATGGTTCAATTATACTCTATTCGATTATTTCCCGGGTTATGATAAATTTCGTTCGGTAAGTATGGCCATTGTTATTTTTCTCGTTGGTGTTCCATTACTGTCTATGATCGCCCTTGAGACCTTATTCAATGGAACAAAAAAACAAATGGTAAAACCCCTGATCATCAGTGCTGCGATCACAGGCGGTCTGGCCCTTACTTTCTTTGTTATAGGTAGCCTATTTAGCTATAAGGGTGCAGTAGATGTACAATTGGCTAACGTTCCCAATTGGTATTTAGAAGCGCTAAGAGCCGATAGACAATCCTTATTAAAAGCAGACGCCTTACGAACCTTAATATTGATTGCACTCGCCTTCACCTTGATATATGGTGTGATCAAAGAAAAAATAAAAGTACATGTGGCATTGCTAGGTATTTCTGTATTGGTTGTCTTTGATTTCTGGAACGTAGACCGGCGTTATATTAATGATGAAAATTATCAAAGGCAGGCCATCCAAGGCTTTCTTGATCCCTCTGCAGCAGATCAATTCATTAAAAATAATGCAGATCAGCACTACCGGGTGCTGAATTTAAACAACCCCTTTAATGAAGCCAAAACATCCGCTAATCACAGCTCTTTAGGAGGCTATCATGGCGCTAAAATGAAGCGATATCAGGAATTGATTGAAAATTGTCTCTCGAGCAATCTTGTCGAGACGATTGGTGTGCTACAAGATGGATCCAAAGATTTGTCCAAATTCACAGCCGTCAACATGCTCAATGCCCAGTATTTAAAATTTGGTGATCAAGCCAATAATGTAATCCAAAATGACCATGCTTATGGCAATGCATGGTTTACTGAAAGTATGGTTTCTGTAAAAAGCCCTGATGAAGAATTGGCCGCCGTCTGTAGTCTTGTGAATCAAAAAACAACCGTAATAAATGCAGAAAAATTTAAATCTTCACAGTCAGACTATGATGCTGCAGCCACTATTACTCTGGAAACCTACCAGCCCAACCTTTTGAAATACCGCATAAATAATCAAAATGCAGGCTTTGCTGTCTTTTCAGAAATTTATTACCCTCTCGGTTGGGAAGCGACTGTCGATGGGATTCCTGCCCAAATCAAGCAAGTCAACTATGTGCTGAGAGGCCTAGAAATTCCAGCAAATTCACAAGAAGTTGTTTTTGAATTCAAGCCAGCAGCATATTTCATTGGAAATAAAATAACGGCTGCGTTTTCTACCATTGTTTTATTAATTTTATGTTTTGGTTTATTCAAAATCATCCCAAAGAAATAACGCCTTGGTTTCTGTAATTGTATCTACATTTAATAGGGTAAGATACTTACCTATTTGCCTAGAAAAGTTGGCAAATCAAACGGTCAGTTCTTCGGAATACGAAATTATCATCATAGATAATAACAGTACAGATGAATCTGGATTGGCATGTGAGTTATTTATAGATACGCATAAAACGATCAATGCACACTACTTTCTGGAATTAAAGCAAGGGATTACGTATTCAAGAAATAGAGGTATTGCAGAATCGAAAGGTGAAATTCTTGCATTTATCGATGATGATGCTTTTGTAGAAGTTAATTATATTGAAAATATTAACAAAGCATTTTCAAACCTCGAAATAGTGGCGTTAGGAGGAAAAATAAAGCCTCATTATGAATCAGGGAACCCTCCTGTATGGATGTCAAAATATTTATTGCCCCTTGTGGCAGCATTAGATATGGGAGAACATAAGCAGTATTTCGGAAAAGGAAAATTCCCGATTGGTGCCAATATGGCGTTTCGAAAGAATGTATTTCAAAATTTCGGATGGTTCAATATTGAACTTGGCCGCAGAGGTTCGAAAGGATTAGAAGGCGGAGATGAAAAAGATATGTTTTTAAAATTGCATAAGTCGGGAGCGAAAATATTGTACGACCCTAATATCAAGGTCACTCATATTATTCCAGAGAGTAGGCTTCAATTGACCTATATTCAAGGACTTGCCATTGGAGTGGGGAGTAGTGAACGCAAAAGATTAAAAAACACTAACATCTTTCAAAAATCTTACAAAATTTTGTCTGAATTAATTAAAATATGCGGAACAGGTGTGCTTTTTTTCTCTTTCCTTTTTAAAGGAAAAATTCAGGCAGCTAAGATGCTTGTCGTATTTAGATTCTGGGTATTAAAAGGATATTTCAAATAATTCCCTTCACCTACACCTCACCGATGACCGACCAACCGCGTAGCATTGGCTAACTTATTTTTTTATATCAAAAGCATCTATGAAATATTGATCTTCTTTTATATTTCATAAATCAATTGCGACTTCAAAAATATGAATATCTAAAGCTCAATCATTACTGATTTAACTTCTTTGAAATACACTACCTTTGCACTGTGAACAAACGTAACCATTTCCTCTTTTATCTAGATTATGTGGTTAAGAAAATTTTTCATCTTCAAAATAATTTCATTTAAAATTTGGCTACCCATTTAATTACTACTAGATGCTAAAATTCATTAAAATCCTCGTGGATGATTTTCTGAAAACAGCTTTATCCATTCCTCGAATATTGCTTTTCAGCCGATTTATAGTTGGTATTCCAAAAACCTTACTTAATGAAATCATTATTTTAGGTAACGGTCCTTCCTTTGAGGATGACTTTCTCAAGCACAAAAAATTCTTTGAGGAAAAAGAAACCATCTGCGTAAACCATTTTCCAAGTACAGAATATTATGTCGAGTTAAAGCCGAAATATTATATCATGGCTGCTCCCGACCTTTGGCTTGAAAATATAGAAGAGAGATTCATCGAAGGTAGTAATGTGCTTTTTCAAAATTTAGCTGAAAGTACTTCATGGAAAATTAAATTTTTCGTGCCATTTGAAGCTAAAAAATATACGCGTTGGCAATCTCATTTAAAATCGAATTCAAACATCAAAATTATCTACTTTAACAATATTGCAATTGAAGGATTTCCATGGTTTAGAAACTTGCTTTTTAATATAAACCTAGGAATGCCAAGGCCGCATAATATTATGATTCCGGCGTTAATGATTTCCATTGCTATGGGTTTCAAAAATATTTATATAACCGGTGCCGATCATTCTTGGCTTTCAGAAATAAAGGTCATGGAATCCAATGAAGTGCTCATCAATCAAAAACACTTCTATGACCAACATATCTCCAAAGCAGCCCCTTTAGATAAAAGAGGACTCGGAAAACGAAAACTGCATGAAATATTGCATAAATTTATGACTGCTTTTGAAGGCTATTTTTACATTGAAGAATATTCTCAAAAAAAGCAAGTAAAAATACTAAATCTCACCAAAAATTCTTTTATTGACGCCTTTAAGAGGATATCCATAGAAAAGCTGAATAAAAATCAAACATATTCTTAATGATAGATAAGTATCAAGTACCAAAGGTAATTGCTGAAATAGGCTGTAATCATATGGGCAATTTTGACATAGCCATTGAATTAATAGACCTTGCAAAAGCGTGTAATTGTGATTTTGCGAAATTTCAAAAAAGGACTCCAAAAGAGCTTCTAACGACTAAGCAATATAATGATCCCCATCCTAACCCAAATAATAGTTACGGCAAAAGCTATGGCGACCATAGAGAATATTTAGAGTTTGATCTACAATTACACAAGAAAATCAAGTCTTATTGTGATCAAATTGGAATAGGATATGTTACTTCCGTTTGGGACAACACCTCAACAAGTGAGATCATAAGCTTGAAACCTGACTTTATTAAAGTTCCTTCCGCCTGTAATAATAACTATGAAATGCTGACTTTATTGAGGGATCAATATGAGGGAGATATACATCTTTCAACCGGGATGACCACCAAAGAAGAAATTGAAACCATCGTATCTTTCTTTGAAAGTACCGACCAAGCAAAACAAAGGCTCATCCTATATAACTGTACCTCAGGATACCCTGTACCGTTTGAAGATGTCTGTTTGCTCGATATTAATTGGTTGTATGAGGGCTATACTAATCGGGTGAAAAACATAGGTTTTTCGGGCCACCATTTGGGTATTTCCGTAGATATTGCTGCCTACACGTTAGGAGGTAATTGGATCGAACGGCATTTCACCAAAGATAGAACTTGGAAGGGTACTGATCATGCAGCATCTTTAGAACCTTCTGGAATGACAAAACTAGTAAGGGATCTCAAAGCTTCACATAAATCTCTAAAATATAAGTCCCTTGATATTTTACCTATCGAAAAAGTGCAAAGAGATAAGTTAAAGTATAGAAAATAATGAAAAAAATTGCTTTTATACCTGTAAGAGGAGGCAGTCAGTCCATAAAGAAAAAAAATATTAAACCATTTAATGAACAGCCTCTGGTATATTGGGTGGCAGCCGCTTGTCAAAATTGCGATGAAATCGATGAAATAATTATTGCTACTGATGATCAAGAAATTCATTCAACTGTACGCTCTTTTTTGTTGAACAAAATAAAAATTTATGATAGATCTAAAGAAAATGCTTTGGATGTATCGAGTACTGAATCTGTCATGCTTGAATATATTATAAATAATAAAGTACATAATGAAGACATTTTCATTTTAGTTCAAGCAACTTCACCCTTTACAACTTCATCTGATTTATCAAAAGCCTTACAACAATTTAATTGTGGCACATATGATTCATTATTGAGTTGCGTAATAATGAAACGATTTATCTGGTCAAAAAATGGTAATTCCATAAACTATGATTGGAAAAAAAGACCTCGAAGACAAGATTTTGAAGGTTCTTTGGTAGAGAATGGAGCCTTCTATATCAATACCGTTTCAAATATAAAAAAATACAAAAACAGACTCTCCGGAAAAATTGGAGTTTATGAAATGGATTCTAATACATTTATTGAATTGGACGAAGAAGAGGATTGGATTATTGGTGAGAAAATAATGTCCAAAAAACTTTTTAAAGCCATAACAACAGATGGCATAATGCTTGTTTTATCGGATGTAGACGGTGTTCTAACTGATGCTGGCATGTACTATAGTCAATATGGTGATGAACAAAAAAAATTCTCAACTTATGACGGAGTTGCTTTTGATCTACTCAAAAAGGAAAATATAAAAACAGGAATTATTACGGGAGAAGACAATAAGCTAACTAGGAGAAGATTTGACAAACTTAAGCTCGATTATCAATATTACGGAATTCAAAATAAGCTAAAAATACTCGATGAAATTTGTCTTCAAGGAAATATTAAATATAATCAAATTGCCTATATAGGTGATGATATTAATGACATTTCAGTGTTAGAAAAAGTCGGCTTAGCCGCTTGCCCTAAGAATGCGCAACCTCTTGTGAAAAATATCCCTGGGATTATACAATTAACTACCAAAGGTGGGGAAGGCGCCTTGAGAGAATTTATAAACTATATTATTTGAAAAAATGAAGGGAAATTGTATTATTTGCTCAAGTGAATACACTGATGAAATAAAAGTGTCTGCTCGAGACGTTGATAACCTAAAGCTAATCCGTTGCAAATCCTGCCTTCACGAATTTCAAGCTTCAGATAATTACAAAGATATCTATACTAACGGTTCTTTTACAAAAATGGCAAGAAGCGGATTTAAAGTTCCTTCAACTGAGAAAATAAAAAGTTTGGATAAAAGGGCTATCTCGAGAAATAAATATTTTAATCATATTTTAATCAATTTTAAAAATACTCTTGAGATAGGAAGCTCTATCGGATCTTTTGTAAATATCTTGAAGTTAAGAGGGATTAAATCGCATGGAATTGAACCTGATAAAGACTATGCTGATTTTTCAAACAGTCAGTATGGATTCAAACAAGAGGCCACATTATTAGAAGATTTTTCCTCATCAGATAAATTTAAAAGCGCATGCTCTTTTCATGTACTCGAACATGTTCAAAATCCCCATAGATTCATTTTAAAAACCTCGGAATTACTCGAAGAACACGCCGATGTTCTTTTTGAATTACCCTCATTAGATCTCCACTATTATGGAGATTATAAAGCAAACTACTGGACACCACACATACATTATTTCAGCTTAAGTAGCCTTTATTTCCTTTTTTCGCCTTATTTCAACGTAAAAGAAATTGGATTTTATGGAAGTGCAGTTTATATCCATGCAAATAAAAATAGTAATGCCAAATTTGAGCAAAAAGAATTCAATCGCCTTTTAAAGAAAAGTAAACTCATTCGAAGATTAATAAAAGCTACTCCTTCAATCCCTCTTTTTGGGAAAAATAAAGCTTTTATAAAACAACTGATTTGGCAACCCATCTTGCAAAACAATACTAAAAAAGTTTTGTTAAAATACTTGCGAAAAGCTTACACCTATACCATAGCCGATTGGGATTATTTGAGAGTTGAACGCAAAGGAAGTACCGGAAAAAAAGCTTTTCATATTTCTTATTTCAATCTATGGGAAAATACTGGTGATACCATATTATCTCATTGTGTCAGGAATAATTTCAATAATCAATTCAAACAGAAATGGGAATTAAAGAGGGTAACAGAGCCTGTATCCACTCAAACTATTTCGAGCATTAATAAGTCAAAATATTTAGTTGTCGGAGGAGGAGGATTACTACTACCAGATTCAAATCCAAATAATATTTCAGGTTGGCAATGGTCGATAAGCAAAGAACAATTGCAAGAGATCAATGTTCCATTCATTATTTATTCAATAGGTTATAATTATTTTCCTGGACAAGAGCCCAGCGATTTGTTTAAGAAAAACTTAAATGAACTCATATCAAAGGCTGATTTTTTTAGTTTAAGAAATGTTGGAAGTATTGAAAAAGTTAAAAAATTAATCCCAAATGAGCATCATAATAAAATACATTGGCAACCATGCCCGACTACCAGCATACGTCAAAACTTTAAACATCTACCAAAAAAGACACTAATAAAAAAAAATGTAGTTGCCATTAATGTTGCCTTTGACAGGTATCAGTTAAGATTTAAAGGAAACATGCATCTCATTTTGATAGAACTAGCATTGGCACTTAGAGATATTCACTTAAAAGGATATAAATTATGTGTAATAGGCCATCTCAAAGAAGATTTTATTTTTTCAATTGTACTAACATCACTTGGTATCCCTTTCACAGAGAAAAATCTTCAATTTGCATCACCGGAAAAATGCTTTGAATTTTATAATAACGTAGATTTGGTTTTTGGCTCTAGAGGTCATGCCCAGATGATTCCTTTTGGATTAAATACGAAAATCATATCACTGGGCACCCATAATAAGCTTAAATATTTCTTAGAAGATATTGACGCTGTTGATTGGTTTGTTGATTTGAATATGGATTTAGCATTTTTACGTGAATGCATTGTTGACTCTTTTGAGAAAATAGCCGAAATTAATAAAACTCATACCGAGGATCGTTTAATTCAAAAACAACTTGAACTAAATAGTAAAAATGAGGAAAACTTTGAAATTATAAGTAGGCTGATAAGTTGAAAAAATCATTCTGAGCTCTCCTGATTCAATAATCGAAAAGTATATCAAGCGCACAAAATTAAAAAAAATGTTCTATTCCGTTATGGAAATAAAACTGAAACAAGAATTAACGATGATTTAAATACTACAATATTTTAAATCCGTAATTAGTTCAATAATAAAGCTACCGATATTGTCATCATTACGCTCCCCTAATCAACTGAAGGAAGTAGTTTATTCATATCTCTTACATTTTTTTCTATTATCCCCCTATTCAACATCGCATCGTCTCAAAAAAAAATTAACAAACAAAATTTTCACTAATAAAAAACGATTTCCAAAGTAATATCATTCTGTTTAAACCTAATTTCCATTAAATTGCATTTCACTTAAGGAGACCAAAACACCTTAACTTTTAACAGTAACTATTTTATGAAAAGTATAGCCGTATTAACTTCTGGAGGAGATGCCCCGGGCATGAACGCTTGTGTAAGGTCAGTCGTTCGGAACGCCCTTTATTTGGGTGTTGACGTTTATGGAGTTAAATATGGCTATAACGGGATGATAGAAGGAGATATCTACAAAATGAAATCTTTTTCGGTGAGTAACATCATTCAACGTGGTGGAACCATTTTGAAATCGGCTCGATCCCAAGGATTCATGACACCAGAAGGTCGAAAAAAAGCATTTGAACAACTTCAAAAACGAGGTATTGAAGGCTTGGTCGCCATTGGAGGAGATGGTACCTTTACTGGAGCCAGTTTATTTTATGAAGAGTATAGCATTCCGATCATCGGTATTCCTGGTACCATTGACAATGACCTCTTTGGTTCAGACTATACGGTAGGGTTCGATACAGCTGTAAACACCGCACTCAGTGCCATAGATTCTATCAGAGATACTGCCAACTCGCATGATCGAGTCTTCTTCGTAGAAGTCATGGGCCGAAACTCTGGCTATATTGCCATTCAATGTGGTATTGGGGGAGGCGCGGAAATGGTAATGGTCCCAGAAACTTCTACAACCATCGAGGATGTCATCCAAAATCTAAAAGAAGGTCGAGATAAAGAAAAAACCTCATCCATCATTGTCGTGGCCGAAGGAGAAGTTCATGGAAATGCACATGAGATTGCCAATCAAGTGCTTGCAGAATTACCCGAACTTGACATCAGGGTCTCCACGCTGGGGCATGTTCAACGAGGGGGAACCCCGACCGCTTTTGATCGCATTTTGGGCTCTAGATTGGGGATGGCCGCGGTTGAAGGTCTGGTCAATGGCAAAAAAGGAGTCATGGTTGGAATCGTTGACAATCAGATTCAGTACACCAACTTTAAATTTGCCATTACCAAGTCAAAACCCATCAATCCAGATATGTTGCGCATGGTCAAGATATTAAGTATATAACTGCTGCTCTATTTGATCTAAGATCCTGTCCCAACCCTCATTTGGATCCACCCACTTTATTTCAGGATCCTTTTGAAACCAGGTCAATTGCCTTTTCGCATACCTACGACTGTTCCTTTTTAGCAGACGAATGGTTTCTTTATGGTCATATTTACCCTCATAATATCCAAAAACTTCAGTATAGCCTAGAGTTTTAAGGGCATTGAGATGTTGGTGCGAGGTCAACGATTTTACTTCTTCAAAAAGACCTTTTTTAATCATCTGCTCCATGCGGAGGTCTATATTTTGATACAATACTTTTCGGTCTATATAGATGCCTATCTTCAAATTTTCAAAAGGCCTAGGTGCTTTAGCTTTACCATGAAAAGAGCTAAAAGGATGGCCAGTGCTGCGAATGACCTCAATAGCTCTTTTAATACGCATCGGGTTTTGCTGGTCCACTTCATTGAAATATACAGGATCATTTTTCGATAATTCAGCTAAAAGTGGGTCCAATCCATTTTTTGAGACTTCCTCGTTAATAACACTGCGAAGACCTTTGTCTATTATTGGCAATTCGTCCAATCCCTCCCAAACAGCCTTACAAAACAATCCCGAACCCCCTACCATAATTAAGATCTCGTGTTCCTTAAAAAGTTTATTTAATAAGCCTAAAGCAGATTTCTCAAAATTACCCACGTTAAACTCCTCCGTTATAGCATGTGAGTTAATGAAATAATGCGGAATCCTTTTTAATTCTTCTTTGGTAGGTTTTGCCGTTCCTGCATTTAATTCGCGATAAAATTGTCTCGAATCAGCAGAAATAATACTTGTTTTAAAATATGCTGCTAATTTCAAGGCTAGATCACTCTTGCCAGAAGCTGTGGGCCCTACGATAGATAATAATATGTTTTTAGGCGTCATCCGTTAGCTGAAATGTGGCTCTATGTAGTTATAAATTTAAATCTCCCCATGTCCAGCAATTCAAGCCTAAAGTTAAGCCTATTTAAAATCAAATAAACCACGCATTAATATAGAATGCCCAAAGCAAAAAAAGAAAAAAGCTACTTCTAGTATAGAACAAAAATTAAAATCATTAATAGGCTTTATCTTCGAATCCAGAGATGAATTTAATGCATTAAAATTCACCATAAATAAAAGGGGGAAAATCTTAATTTAATTCGTAAAATGAAGGAAGCAGTTACCTATTTGGACCTAAAATCATTCACGCATCAAGTGATGTGCATAGAAAATTGATTATCCAAAATAAGTTTCTTAATTTGGGTTTTTAACTGACAAAGTTCAAACATTCTTTTATTAAACTGTAAAAAATACGACGCATGATTAAAATCAAATGAACAAAAAAATACGCTGAGCAAAAGACCCTGTGGTAATCTAAAATTTTATTAAACAAATATTACTTCTGCAGTACTTCATTATGGATCTCGCGAAAAATAGTAAAAGAGCACCTAAAAAAATATACAAAAATGCCTAAAACCTCATACTCCTTGATATCAATATGTCGGTTTTCGATGAACTTACGAGTACCGAAAAAATTAGAAGTCATGAAGAGCATTTGATGCGTTACATTATTATCATTGCAATCACGGGTCATTACAATGACGGAAAACCCAAAAAAATATTCAACATGGCAATATATTGAAACAGATATTAATGGGGTATTATACCTATCTCTAAATTATGACCACATAGTCCTGATGATTAATAAGTATATTTAAGATATGCAAATAAAGTATACCCCTCATTTTTTAAGTAAACTCGAAGATCTATTTTCTGAATCGACTTATACACTGCGCTATGAAAAGGGTAATTTCCAGTCTGGATATTGCCTATTAAATGATTCAAAAATTGCCATAATAAATAAATACTTTCCCCTTGAAGGAAAGATAAACAGCCTTATAGACATCATAAGAACTATTAACTTCAATCCAGAAGAACTGAGCGAAAATAATAGAAATTTTTTTAGTGCCATTCGCCAAAATGAACTCAAATTTTGAAAATAACTGTTTTAGGATCGGGAACTTCACAGGGCGTGCCTGTCATCACCTGTGAATGTGAAGTCTGTAAGTCTCTGGACTTTCGCGATAAACGCCTAAGAAGTTCCATACATATCCAAATTGATGAATTAAGCCTGGTCGTCGATACAGGACCCGATTTTCGTCAGCAAATGCTCAATAATCAGATCCGTCATTTAGACGCCATTCTGTACACCCATGAACACAAAGATCATACGGCGGGGATGGATGACGTGAGGAGCTTTAATTTCAAACAAAAGGCAGATATGCCCATCTATGCCAGGAAGCAAGTACTAACGCAGCTTCGGCAAGAATTTGCCTATGTCTTTGCAGAAAAAAAATATCCTGGTACCCCAAAGATTTCAGAAAATATCATCACAAATACCCCTTTTAATATCCAAGCAGTCAACATCACACCCATCCATGTCATGCATCATAAACTACCTGTTTTTGGATTTAGAATTGCTGATTTCACCTACATCACAGATACCAATGCAATCGATGAAAAGGAGCTTGAAAAAATAAAAGGATCAAAGATTTTGATCCTCAATGCCTTGCAAAAAAAAGAGCATCTCAGTCATTTCAATCTAAATCAAGCTCTAGTTATTGCGCAGCAAATAGGTGCTGAGAAAACCTATTTTACCCATATCAGTCATACGATGGGACTTCATCGGAGCGTAGCCAAAGAACTTCCCAAAAATGTTTTCTTAGCCTATGATGGGCTAACACTGAATGTCTAATGTACCATAATTATTATTTCATAAATCGCCTTTCAAAAAAATTAAGTGCCCGGCTCACTGGGGGGCATCTCACGGCATGCTTCAGTCAAAATAAAAATGAATTGATCTTTGGCTTCAAATTATTAGATAACAATCCTTTTTACATCCAAGCCAATTTAGACAGTCAACTGAACCTTTGGTGCTTTCCAGATGTGTTCAATAGAGCCAAAAAAAACAGCGTTAATCTTTTTGAATCAATTATTGGTAAAAAAATTCTAGCTGTTAACCAAATACATTTTGATCGGTCCTTTGAACTATTATTAAGTGATCATAGCGCGCTCTTGTTCCAAATGTATGGTCGCAGGTCAAACATCAGTTTAATCAACAAAAGGAAAGCTCCCCAGTCGTTTAAATCTAAACTAATAGCTCCCAATGATTCCCAATCCTTAGCTCGCAATATTGATGTATCAACATTAAACAAAGAAAACCTTAAGGAATTGGAAAAGACATTTGATCAGGATATAAAGAATTACCTTAAAAACAACACCCAATACGAGCAGCTGAATTTCTATGAGAAAAAAGCATTTATACCTGCTTTTATTCAATCTCTGGACACTGTACACCTATTTATTTCAGATCAGGGCCTACCAAAGATCAGCTTATTTGATACTGAACTTCATTGCTTCAAAACCGATGATCCCATTATCGCTTGTAATGAACTCTACATAATATTCACCCAAAAATATTTGAATCAGCAGAAGAAGAATGGAATTACGCGAGAGCTCAACAAAAAACGAAAACAAGCTGCTAGTTATATAGAGAAGAGTGAAGCAAAAATTTCCCATTTAAGGGACCGAAGAAGTCTTGAGGAAGTCGCACACATCATCATGGCCAATCTAAATATTATCAATCCGAACGATGCCCAAATTGAAGTTCCAGATCTTTATCATGAGAACACTAACATAACTATCAAATTGAAACCGCAAATTTCTCCCCAAAGAAATGCAGAAATACTTTACAGAAAGTCTAAAAATCAAAGGCTTGAAATCAACAAAATCAAAGAAAACATAGCAGCTAAGAAAAAAGTCATTCAACAGCTCGATCAGAAAATAGAAGCCATTGAACTCACCACTGACTGGAAAGCGCTCCGACGCTTAATCAAAACAACTCCTTTGGATCCGCCTGCCAAGGACCTTCCTTTCAATACTTTTTCAGTGACTGATTACAGCATTTACGTAGGTAGAAATAATAAATGCAATGATGTTTTAACCTTTGATTACGCAAAAAAAGACGACCTGTGGCTCCATGTTAAAGATGCTCCAGGCTCACATGTGATCATAAAAAAACAAGGTATTCTGCCCATTCCCAAAACTGTTATTGAGAGGGCCGCAGCACTAGCAGCCTATTTCTCTAAAAGAAAAACAGAAAACATGGCACCTGTCATATATACTGAAAGAAAATATGTCAGAAAGATTAAAGGAAGTCTCCCGGGACAAGTAGCCGTCATGAAAGAAAAGGTACTCTTGGTTCAACCCAAACTTTAAATCTCTTTGATTTTAATCATATTGGCATGCCCGTGCCAATGTTTGGGCATCGAAGAAGTAGTAATGTAAATATCTCCTTTAGTTATTAAGTTTTTTTCCAAAAGTATAGCCTCAATGTCAACGAGCGTATCGTTGATAGAAGTCTCTTTATCATAAAAAAGTCCCTTGACTCCCCAAACCAAATTCATTTGCGTGAGCAAGGCCTTATTATTGGTTACCAAAAAGATAGGGCAATTGGGCCGGTACATGGCCACTCGATATCCACTGTATCCAGATTTACTCATAGTTACCATTGCTTTTGCATCACTATCTTCAACCAACGCGCAAGCCGACTTAATCAACACATCACTGAGCTGAGAACCTTCTTCTGAATTATCAAAGTCATTTGTTTTATTGTAAAAAGTACTTCCCGCATGCTCAATATTTGCGATCGTATTGGCCATCGCCCGCACGGCTTCCACCGGATATTTACCAGAAGCAGACTCCGCCGAGAGCATGACCGCATCTGTTCCATCGAGTATTGCATTGGCGACATCATTGGTTTCTGCTCTTGTTGGTCTTGGATTATCAATCATGCTTTCCATCATCTGGGTAGCAACTATGACGGGTTTACCTAATTGATTACATTTCTCGATGATCTTTTTTTGCCAAACAGGTACCTGTTCACCGGGAATTTCCACTCCTAGATCACCTCTGGCCACCATGACGCCATCTGTTGCAGCTATAATTTCATCAATGTTTTCTAAGGCCTCAGGCTTTTCAACTTTGGCAATGATTTTAGTACGACTCCCAGCATCTTCCATCATCATACGAAGTTCAAAGATGTCACTGGCTTTTCTTACAAAAGACAATGCCACCCAGTCTAAATTTTGCCTTAAACCATATTCAAGATCCGAATGATCTTTCTCTGTCAATGAAGGTGCGGAAACTACCGTATTAGGCAGGTTTATCCCTTTTCTGGACTTCAAGGTACCTCCATAAACCACTTCAGTCTGCACATCTTCTCCCCGTACTGAGGTGACTTTTACTTCTAAGTTCCCATCATCTATAAGTATGGAATCCCCTATATTAACATCCTTGGCGAGTAATTTATATGATGTACTGACCTTATCTTTGGTACCGAGTACATCATCTGTCGTAATGATTAAGGTTTGGCCTTCAATAATTTCAACACCGCCATTTTCAACTTGATCTACACGAATTTTAGGCCCTTGTAGATCTTGCAGCAATGCGATGTGTGTTCCTAATTCTGCATTGATCTCACGCACCATATCAATAGTTTTTTGATGATCTTCGTGGGTGCCGTGAGAGAAATTCAATCTGAAAACATCTGCGCCTGCCTTAATTAGTTCAATTAATATTTCTTTTTCTCTGGAAGCCGGACCCACCGTCGCTATGATTTTTGCTTTTTGGTGTACTCCTTGCATCCAATTTTTATCAGTGTAAGACATTCTCTTTATTTTTTATTTTATTTATATCTAGACGTGCCAGATAATCAATTTTATCAATTACTCGCAAATTATTTACCAACATTTGCAAATCAAAATGATCAATTTTAGATTCTAATTTCAAAAAATAATCAAATTGACTTAATTCGGGCAACAAAAGAGGGCTCTCGAAAGAAGAAATAATTAGTCGATTCCTTATAAGTGTATAAGTGTGTTGCTCTGATTTACAAATATAGTTTGAAATGATCATTTCTGAGTCATTATTAAGGTCAATATGGAGATCTGCAACTTTTACAAAATGAAAAACACCACTTTGATTTAAGTGCCAAGCAAGGCTGTATTCTTTGATACTTGAAACGATACCGAGCAATATGAAGCTATAATCCTGTTTAACAACGAGCTTATTCTTTTTCATTTATCTATTTTCAAAAAGCAAATATTTTTTATGAAGCCAAGATTTAGAGTTTATGCTTTTATGGTTAAATTAGAGATTAAAATTACAAAAATAAATACCCTCATCATCACTTGGATAAATCAAAGAGTTTGAATTTACATCGGATATGTATTTCTTTGCAAAGATTTTAAATTAAACATTAAAGAAATGTCAGAAATTGCTCAAAAAGTAACGGCGATCATTATAGATAAGCTAGGTGTTGAAGAGCCTGAGGTAACTACCGAAGCCAGCTTCACCAATGATCTGGGAGCCGACTCCCTTGATACAGTAGAATTAATCATGGAATTTGAAAAAGAATTTAATATTTCCATCCCTGACGACCAAGCTGAAAACATCGGCACGGTAGGACAGGCAATTACTTATTTGGAAGAAAACGTTAAATAGGTTCAGTTCAATACAAATGGAATTAAAACGTGTAGTTATAACAGGGGTTGGCGCCCTAACACCCATTGGCAACAATAGAGAAGAATATTGGTCAAGTTTAGAAAAGGGTACTAATGGCGCTGGCCCCATTACACGTTTCGATCCAGAAAAATTCAGAACAAAGTTTGCCTGTGAGATAAAGAACTTTGATATCCTTGACCACTTAAATAGAAAAGAGGTCAAAAAAATGGATCCCAATACCCAGTTTGGAATGGTCGTAGGCGAAGAAGCTGTCAAAGATTGTGGTATCAACTTAGAAAGCTTAGACAAAGATTCCGTAGGTGTTATTTGGGGATCTGGAATTGGAGGATTGAAAACATTTCAAGAAGAAGCCATTGCTTACGGATTGGGAGACGGTACCCCTAGATTTAACCCATTTTTCATACCCAAAATGATCATTGATATTACTCCAGGATTACTCTCCATTAAATATGGGTTTAGAGGTCCCAACTATGCCACAGTATCTGCATGTGCCTCCTCTAATCATGCCATTTATGACAGTTTTACTTACATACGATTAGGTAAGTCCAAAATGATCTTAACTGGGGGTTCAGAAGCTGGGGTACAAATTGCTTCCATGGGTGGTTTTAACGCCATGAAAGCCCTTTCTGAGCGCAACGATGATCCATTAACCGCGTCAAGACCCTATGACAAAGACCGGGATGGTTTTGTTTTGGGTGAAGGAGCTGGTGCCCTTATGCTTGAAGAACTGGAACATGCCAAAGCAAGGGGAGCTAAAATATACGCGGAAGTTTTGGGAGGTGGAATGTCTGCAGATGCTTACCACATTACCGCACCGCACCCTGAGGGAACAGGAATTACTAAAGTCATGCAGTATGCCCTGAAAGAGGCAGGCTTGAATGGAAATGAAATAGATTATGTAAATACCCATGGCACTTCTACGCCTTTGGGAGATTCTGGAGAAATAAAAGCCATTCAAAGAGTTTACGGCGACCATGCCTACGACCTAAATATCAGTTCGACCAAGTCCATGACGGGGCATCTGCTGGGAGCGGCGGGAGCCATTGAAGCCATTGCCGGCCTGATGGCTATTGAAAAAGGAGTCATCCCTCCTACAATCAACCATTTTACAGATGATCCTGAGATTGATGCCAAACTCAATCTAACCTTTGATAAGGCACAGAAAAGGAATGTAGATATTGTCATGAGCAACACCTTTGGGTTTGGAGGTCACAATACCTCACTTATTTTAGGTAAATACAAAGCTTAGTGCTTTTTCGTAAATTAGTCAGCCGACGTCTATTTTTATCAAAAAAAGAACGCGTTTTTCTAAACGCTATCCAATCCATCACCGGTCAATATGTTTACAACGTTGGTCTCTACAAATTAGCGGTAAACCACAGCAGTGCTGCTGCCGTAAATTTCTATGGAATCAAAGAGTCTAATGAAAGATTAGAATATCTAGGCGATGCGGTTCTGGGCATGGTCGTAGCGGACTACCTGTTCACCCAATTCCCTTTTAAAGATGAAGGATTTCTGACAGAGATCAGATCAAAAATTGTCAATAGAGAATCCCTCAATCTACTTTCAAGAAAAATAGGTCTGAATCAACTGATTAAATACCATAAGAATCAGTACGCGGTCATGCCTAAATCAATTTTTGGTGATTCTTTGGAAGCATTAATTGGAGCCGTTTATAGAGATAAAGGGTTTTCAAAATGCCGCAAATTTATCATTGAAAAAATCATACTTGCCCATTATGATTTGGATAAGTTAATACACACCACCACCAATTATAAAAGTAAACTGATTGAGTGGGCACAAAAAGAAAATAAGCAAATCTTCTTTAAAGCACTCGATTTAAACGGCTCAATTAAGAAAAAACAATTTACCACACAAGTGGTCATTGATAAACAAGTTTACGAAATTGGCTACGGATTAAGTAAAAAAAAGGCAGCGCAAGATGCTGCAAGGAGGACTTTAGAAGTATTGGAAGAGCATATCTATGAGTAGAATTTTGCGTATTGGAGGCGCCTGCCTCAACCAAATTCCAATGGATTGGGACCATAATTTGAAAAACATTAAAGATGTCTTTCAAGAAGCTCAACTAAATAACATTGAGCTGTTGTGTCTTCCCGAACTCTGTATTACCGGATATGGCTGTGAAGACATGTTTTTAAGTACCTGGCTTTGTGAGACCGCACAGGCCAAATTGATTGAACTCCTCCCTTTCACCTCGGGCCTCACTACCTCTCTGGGTTTGCCTGTCCGATTTGAAGGCCAAATCTATAACTGTATTGCGATTATTGAAGATAAGAAAATTCTCGGTGTTTATGCCAAACATAATTTAGCGAATAACGGCATTCACTATGAAAAAAGATGGTTCTCCTCTTGGCCCTACCATAAAACAGAAACTTTAAATATTGCCAGTCAACCTATTCAGATCGGGGCTATTTCCTTAGAAATAAAAAATATAAAGATTGGATTTGAAATTTGTGAAGATGCTTGGCAAGAAGATCGTCCCGCCAATCATTTAGTCTCCAAAGGGGTTGAACTCATACTCAATCCAAGCGCCAGCCATTTTGCTTTCGAAAAAGAAAAATACAGAGAACAACTAGTGGTCTCTAGTTCAAAAAAATTCAATTGCACCTACCTTTATACCAATCTCCTTGGCAATGAAGCCGGCAGGATGATTTATGATGGCGATATTTTAATTGCTCAAAATGGAAATTTGATTGGACATAATACCCGATTTTCCTTCAAACCCTTCAATATACTCTATTGTGAGGTGGACTTTGATAGCCAAACCTCCTCTATAAATATAAAGAAAGATTATACGAACAAACTCGAAGAAATGAGTCAAGCACTGCCCTTAGCCCTTTTTGATTACTTGATAAAAAGTAAAAATAAAGGATTTGTACTATCCTTAAGTGGGGGCGCTGATTCGAGCATTATTGCCATCATGGTACGGAGAATGGTGGAATTGGCCATTCAAGAATTAGGAATTGCAACGGTAATAAGAAGACTAAAGCTCCCTGTCGACTTAAAAAATATCAAGGAAATAATGGCTTCAATAATGGTTACTGCTTATCAAGGTACTCAAAACTCCTCTGCAGAAACCGCAGTCTCCGCACGGAAATTAGCTGAGTTCATAGGTGCTACCCATTATGAGTGGAATATTGATAACCAGGTCAAAGGATATTGCGATACCATTGAGGATGCCATTGGGAGAAAGCTCACTTGGGATCAAGATGACATCACCCTACAAAATATCCAATCTCGAAGTAGATCTCCCATCATTTGGATGTTGGCTAACATCAATCATTCTCTATTACTAACCACCTCCAATAGAAGCGAAGGTGATGTGGGCTACACGACTATGGACGGTGATACCAGCGGTAGTATCTCACCTATTGCGGGAGTAGATAAGTATTTTATTATGGAGTGGCTAAAATATGCAGAAACTACCTTAAAATATACGGGATTAAGTCACGTAAACAACCTTACTCCTACGGCAGAACTGAGACCTCTAAATAAAAAACAAGAAGATGAAACAGATCTTATGCCTTTTCAGGTTTTAGTAGAAATTGAACTATGGGCGATCCAACATAAATATTCTCCCACCATGATCTACGAAAAAATGAAGCCCGCATACGGGGCAGATATTAAAAGTTGGATCAAGAAATTTTTTAGACTTTGGTCTATTAATCAATGGAAAAGAGAACGGCTAGCACCCAGCTTTCACATGGATGCCTTTAATGTAGATCCAAGGACTTGGTGTAGATTCCCCATCTTATCCAGTGAATTCAAAAAAGAATTGAATGAACTGGACAAAATATGATTCTAAGGAACAGGATCGTGCCCACTCCGCCCCCAAGGATGACAAGCAGAGAACCTTTGGGTAGCTAAAAATAATCCTTTTAATGCTCCATGCTTTATAATGGCCTCTTTGGCATAATGAGAACATGTTGGGGTAAACCTACAGGAACTTGGTAAAAATGGAGAAATGCTGAATTGATAGATAACAATAGGCAGGGTCAACAACTTGCGAAAAAGCATTTTCATGACACAATACTAGATAATTGATTTGGTCTAACCAATAATTTTAGTTCTGTTTGCGTTCTCAATTGAATAGATACTACGTTAGAAGATATCAGCTTGAATAATAACCTCTATTTACTTATTTTTATTTTTATCCTTTCAATCCTAAACTTGAAAGCTCAAAATGCATCTGACCTTCCTATAGGTGACTCACTATTAAGGGTCAATGAGATTTTTATTTTAGGAAATAAAAAGACCAAAGAAAAAATTATTCTTAGAGAAATGAGTTTAAAAAGGGGAATTTATCGCACGCTCGATGATATCAAAAAAAGTATTGAATTAGATAAAATAAACATCATCAATACCAATTTATTCAATACCGTCTCTATTGATATTTTAGAAGACTCTGAAAAAGCATCGATCAATATTTTTGTTCAAGTTGATGAGCGGTGGTACTTTTTTCCCACACCGTTGTTAGATATAGCTGATCGGAATTTGATGGATTGGCTGATCAATAGAGAAGGTGATATCAACCGTTTCAATTATGGTTTGAGACTTACTCAGTATAACCTTGTAGGTCAAAATAAAACATTGAAATTCATAGGAAAAGTAGGTTTTGAAAGAAATTTACTTATCGATTATATGAACCCTTTCATTGATAAAGATCAAAAACATGGTTTAGGATTTATATATTCTTACAACGAAAGTGAGAATGCCTCTTACATAACCAAAGATCATGTACCTGATTTTTTTGATTCGGATGTCATCAATAAAAAACAATATTTTGCTTCGACCAGTTATACCTATCGCCCCTCCT
>Ga0206127_1001055_pt1 | contig 31199 bp, 28 predicted proteins | sample Helgoland_Spring_6_FD_148646 | JGI IMG/M metagenome (GOLD analysis project Ga0206127, IMG submission 148646) | Pelagic subsurface seawater microbial communities from Kabeltonne, Helgoland, North Sea - Helgoland_Spring_Bloom_20160419_1 | ecosystem: Environmental > Aquatic > Marine > Epipelagic ...
AGTGCCAATTTTCATATCATGTTTGGCTGCGAAGACCTCCAGCTCTGGACGTCTGGCCATGCTACCGTCTTCGTTGAGTATTTCAACAATAACCGATGCAGGTTCACAACCGGCTAATCGTGCCAAATCTATACCCGCTTCAGTATGCCCTGCACGGTTTAATACCCCTCCCTCTTTACCAATTAAAGGAAAAATATGCCCTGGCTGCACAATGTTGCTGGGTTCCGCATTTTTTGCCACCGCTGCCAAAATAGTTTTGGCTCTGTCTGAAGCAGAAATCCCTGTAGTAACACCTTCTGCAGCTTCAATTGACACAGTAAAATTAGTTGAAAACTGGGCGCTATTATCATCTACCATTAAGGGTAAATTAAGGGATTGGCAGCGCTGTGCAGTCATGGGTAAGCAAACTAATCCACGAGCATGAGTCACCATAAAATTAATCGCTTCGGGGGTAACATGCTCAGCGGCCATAATGAGGTCGCCTTCGTTTTCCCTATCTTCATCGTCCATTAAGATAACCATTTTACCTAGGCGGATATCTTCGATTATTTCTTCACTGTTATTTAATGGCATAGTTTCTTGTCTTCTTTTAAATTTTTTTGAGGGCATCACTCTCGTTATTGAGGCCAACATATCTGGGCAACCCTACTTTACTTCAAATAGCCGTTTTCTGCTAAAAACGCCATACTAATGACTTTTTTATCATCATCACTTGAATAATTGGCTGCCTTGTCACTTAACATCAATCTCTCAATAACGTGATTCATGGTCAGGATAATACGGTAATGACAATCACAATGGTTTAATGTTTAAATAATGCAGTCATTTTTATATCATCGCCTACTTGCCTAATATCGGCCCAAGTGAGGCCTACCACCTCATCCATTACTTCAATTGTCATAGTATCAAACAAGTTTTGTCCTATACCCCCTATTAGTTTGGGCGCTTGATATAAAATCAATTCATCAATCAGTTTATTTTGCAGTAACGCACCCGCAAGTTTCGCGCCCGCTTCAACCCATATGTTATTTAGCTGCATCTCACCTAACTTGGCAATGACCTTCTCTAAGTCTAACTTATTGCCGTTAAAAGGCGCTTGCCATTGACTCACATGTTGTTCAAATGGGTGTTCATTGAGTTTGCCGTTAACAAGCAAAATATTACCCGCAAGATTGTTTTCAATAGGTTGTAGGCAACTTAACGATGGCGGCAACTGATTACGCCCATCCAATAGGACCCGCAAAGGTTGACGTAAGTCTCCTTGCGCTAACACATCATCAGCTAAGTGTAGTTCAGAATAACGCACATTTAACATAGGGTTATCAGCTATTACTGTGCCAGAACCCGATAAAATGGCACAGCTCTTGGCACGATGCCTTTGCACATCCTGCCTTGCCAGTGAACCAGTGATCCATTGACTTAAACCGTTTGCTAAAGCTGTTTTACCATCTAAACTTGCCGCCAGTTTAACTGTTACCCAAGGTTTTCCAGTACGCATACGTTTTATAAAACCACGGTTAAGTTGTTCAGCTCCAGCTTGTAACAGACCATGCTCAGTTTTGATCCCCGCGTCTTGTAGCTTGATTAAACCTTTTCCAGATACCAATGGATTAGGATCAACCATAGCCGCTATAACCCTAGTAACACCTGCCCGGACTAATGCATCTGTGCAAGGTGGCGTTCTACCATAATGATTGCAAGGCTCAAGCGTCACATAGGCAGTAGCACCTTTGGCTGGGGCGCCTTTTAAAGAAATAGCCACTTGTTCTAGAGCATGTACTTCTGCATGGGGCGTTCCCGCCTTTTTATGCCAGCCTTCCCCCAGAATGACACCTTTGCCATCACTGATAACACAACCCACATTAGGATTAGGAGCAGTGGTATATTCGCCTCGTTTAGCTAATTGAATAGCACGGGCCATCATTTGATGATCTGTTTTAGAAAATTGAATCACGGGTTACCAATCAATAAAAAGAGTAAAAATAGACAATCACCTGAGCAGAATTTAGTCACCCAACCGCGCAATCTCTTCTCCAAATTCTCGAATATCTTCAAACGAACGATACACAGACGCAAAACGCACATAAGCAACTTTATCTAGTTCTTTCAATGCATCCATAATCAAATTACCGAGAAATTCACTACTGACTTCCCGCTCACCTGTGGCACGTAACGAAGATTTCAGACGACTAATGCATTGCTCTACTTGTTCTGTGCTGACAGGGCGCTTTTCTAACGCACGCTGCAAACCAGCCCGCAACTTCTCTTCATGAAAAGGTTCACGAGAACCATCACGTTTGACTATTCGAGGCATCACCAATTCTGCCATCTCAAATGTCGTAAAACGTTCTTTACATACTGTGCACTCTCTTCTGCGTCTCACTTGGCTGCCATCAGCCACCAAACGGGAATCGATTACTTTAGTTTCTTGTACAGAACAAAATGGGCAAAACATAAATAGTTTCAAATTTTGGTAGTGAATAAGACTAAATTAACAAAATTCCACTGCCAGTCATACTACAAGAAATAAAAAGCAATAAAAAAGCCGACTTTTGTCGGCTTTTTTATATCAATCTATTCCTAAAATCATTGAAATTGCACAGCGGCAAATGAAACAGACCCCATGAACTTAATTCACTAAGTGATTGGGGCGAATGAATGCAGCCAACAAACGCACAATTTCAAGGATGAAGGGTATATGTTTTAGGCATAAACAGGGAACTGCTCACACAATGCAACCACTTCACCCTTAACACGCTCAATCACAGATTCATCATTAATATTATCCAATACATCACAAATCCAATTGGCCACTTGTTTAGCTTGCTTTTCTTTAAAACCACGACGAGTAATAGCTGGGGAGCCAAGACGTAATCCACTGGTGACAAAAGGTGAACGCGGATCATTTGGCACTGAGTTTTTATTAACAGTGATATTAGCATTACCTAAGGCAGCATCTGCATCTTTACCTGTGTATTCTTTGCCAATTAAGTCCAATAAGAATAAATGGTTATCTGTACCACCCGACACAACTTTATGCCCACGCTCTTGTATCACCGCGGCCATTACTTTAGCATTAAGAACGACTTGCTGCTGATACACTTTAAACTCTGGCTCTAATGCTTCTTTAAAAGCAACGGCTTTAGCAGCGATCACATGGCACAATGGACCACCTTGATTACCAGGAAACACTGAACTATTCAGTTTTTTGTAAATAGCTTCATCACCACAGGCAGATAAAATCAACCCGCCACGAGGACCAGCCAATGTTTTATGGGTAGTCGTAGTTACCACATGGGCATGTGGAAGGGGACTAGGATATATACCTGCAGCAACTAAACCAGCAACGTGAGCCATATCCACTAACAAATAGGCACCTACTTCATCAGCAATTTCGCGGAACTTCTGCCAATCAACTATGCCTGAGTAAGCTGAGAAACCAGCGATAATCATTTTAGGTTTATGTTCAAGTGCCAATGCTTTAACTTGCGCCATATCAATTTCACCCGTTTCAGGGTGTAAGCCATACTGCACAGCGTTATAGGTTTTTCCTGAAAAATTAACATGTGAACCATGAGTCAAGTGACCACCGTGGGCCAAACTCATCCCTAATACTGTATCACCTGCATTTATCAATGCCATAAACACAGCAGTGTTAGCTTGTGAACCAGCATGTGGCTGAACATTGGCATAATCGCAACCAAACAATTGTTTTGCCCGTTCAATGGCTAAATCTTCCGCAATATCTACATATTCACAACCGCCGTAATAACGTTTGTGTGGATAACCTTCTGCATACTTATTGGTTAATTGAGAACCTTGAGCTTCTAGAACACGTGGGCTGCAATAGTTTTCAGAAGCTATCAGCTCAATGTGATGCTCCTGACGTTGGTTTTCATTTTGAATTGCTTGGAACAATTCTGGGTCAAAATCAGCAATATTCATATCACGTGTTAGCATCACTTTTCCTCAACATAATCAGTAATTAAGATTTGGGCAATCACACCCTAAATAAACAGGGCACAGTTTAGTTATTTTAAACAATTTGTATAGGGGTATTGTGGTATGAGAAACAACCAAAAGTTGTAACGCTTTTTGCACACAATTCACTCATTAGTTACAGCGCTTCAACCGAGGTCGGAAAGTGCACCCCAATTTGCTTGCGGATATCATCCATCACATTAAGCACGCCTATGCTGTCACGATGTGACATCAAATCACTGCACTGCATGTTTTGTTCAATACACTCCATACTTTTTTCAATTTGATATTCAAATCCGTTAACCGGATGAGGAATATCAATATTTTGCATTAACTTGTCATCCCTATAGATTGAAGCGGTATTAGTGTCCCAAAAACATGCGGGTAATTTTACGTATCCTTCTGTTCCTACTATTCTCATGGTATTGCTTGTTTGAGATAACATAGAACACGTAAATTGCGCATAACGTCCAGAAGGATAATGCATATTTGCTAGTACGTGCCCGTCAACATTTTGATCAGTTAATTGTCCCATAGCGTCAACTTTATCAGGGTGTTCTTGAAGAAAAAATTGACTAACAGTAATACTGTATATGCCTAAATCCAGAAGTGAGCCACCAGCAAGCTCAGCCTTAAGCAACCGGCTTTTTTCTCTATTTTGAAATGCAAAACCAATCTCTGACTGAATATATTGAATATCGCCTATTATACCTTCGTTTAACAGTTGCCTTAGTTTTGATAAACAAGGCATAAAACGGCTCCACAGAGCCTCCTGTAAAAGTAAGTTTTTGCTTTGAGCAAGCTCAACTAACGCTTGCATTTGCTTAGCATTCACTGTGCAAGGTTTCTCGACTAATACGTGTTTCCCAGCTTCCAGGCACATTTTTGCTTGTTGGTAGTGAAAGTTGTGAGGAGTGGCAATATAAATTATGTCGATTTCGGGATCGGCTATCATTTGCTCATAATCTGAGTATGTTTTTTCGATGTGGTAAGTGTTGGCAAAATCGACAGCTCGTTCTGTTGAACGGCTGGCGACTGCCAAAACTTTACCTTTTTTAGACGTCGTAATTGCTTTTGCAAATGTATTAGCAATATTTCCAGGACCTATGACGCCCCAATTAAAGCTTTGCATATTTTACCTTGTGAACAGCCAAACATCATAAAATACTACGATAGACGACGATAAATCACATCAATTATTCATAAAATCGACACTAAAAAAACACAATACCTTTTACCCTGCCCTTGCTCTGAATTACACTACTGGCAAATTAACTCAATAAAGACAGTTATGGCTCAATACGTTTACAGCATGCTTCGTGTCGGTAAAGTGGTTCCACCCGGCAAACATATCTTAAAGAATATTTCCCTTAGCTTTTTCCCCGGTGCAAAAATAGGCGTATTAGGTCTTAACGGCTCAGGTAAATCCACGTTACTGAAAATTATGGCTGGTATAGATACTGACATTGAAGGTGAGGCGATCCCTCAAACTGGATTAAAAATTGGCTATTTACCCCAAGAACCTCAACTAGACGAAAGCAAAGATGTGCGTGGTAACATAGAGGAAGCAATGGCTGATGTAGCACATGCTCTTAAACGTATTGATGAAGTATATGCCGCCTATGCTGAAGAAAACGCTGACTTTGATGCCTTAGCGAAAGAGCAAGGTGAGCTAGAAGCTATTATCCAAAGTAAAGATGGTCATAATCTCGAAAACACCTTGGAACGCGCAGCTGATGCTTTACGTCTTCCACCTTGGGATGCCGACGTTAGCAAACTTTCAGGGGGGGAACGCCGCCGCGTTGCTTTGTGTAAGTTGCTACTCGAAAAACCTGAAATGTTATTACTCGACGAACCGACTAACCACTTAGATGCAGAGTCAGTGGCTTGGTTGGAACGTTTCTTACATGACTATGAAGGCACAGTGGTCGCTATTACCCATGATAGATATTTCCTCGATAACGTAGCGGGCTGGATATTAGAGCTTGACCGTGGTCAAGGTATTCCTTGGGAAGGCAACTATTCATCTTGGTTAGAACAAAAAGACGCACGATTACAGCAAGAAGAAAAAACCGAAAGCGCCAGACAAAAATCTATTAAAACTGAACTAGAGTGGGTACGTTCAAACGCAAAAGGTCGCCAATCAAAAAGTAAAGCACGTATGGCTAGGTTTGAAGAACTCAATACAGGTGATTACCAAAAACGTAATGAAACCAATGAGTTATTTATCCCACCCGGTGAACGTTTAGGTGACAAGGTGATTGAAGTGACTGGCCTCAAAAAATCCTATGGTGACCGAGTATTAATTGACGACCTCACGTTCAAAATACCAAAAGGAGCCATTGTTGGAATAGTCGGCCCTAACGGAGCCGGTAAATCAACTTTATTCAAAATGCTCAGCGGCGAAGAACAACCCGATGCCGGTAAAATTGATGTAGGTGTATCAGTACAATTAGCCAGTGTCGATCAGTTCCGCGACCAGACAAACGGTGACAATACGGTTTATAAAGAAATTTCTGATGATTCAGATATTATCCGCATTGGAAACTTTGAACTAAACAGCCGCGCATACTGTGGACGGTTTAATTTTAAAGGCTCAGATCAACAAAAATTTATGAAAAACTTGTCGGGTGGTGAACGTAACCGTGTGCATTTAGCTAAATTGTTAAAAGCCGGCGGCAACGTATTGCTTTTAGATGAGCCCACCAATGACTTGGATGTTGAAACGTTACGCGCCCTAGAAAATGCCATTTTGGAGTTCCCAGGATGCGCCATGGTAATTTCTCATGACAGGTGGTTCTTAGACAGAATAGCCACCCACATTATGGATTATCGCGACGAAGGTAAAATCATCTTTCATGAAGGCAATTACACCGAGTATGCAGCATGGTTGAAAGCCACTTATGGAACAGATGTGGTTGAGCCTCATAGATTAAAATATAAGAAGATTAGTAAATAACATTACAGGGCGTTTTAGCGCCCTTTTACTAAACAAAACCTCAGGCAATTTCAATATTGATACCGCATACATCACTTTTATAGCAGTTGCCTGATTTTTAATGGTAAGTGAGCGACATTTCAACTCAATTTTAAAATGTCGTGAAAGACGGATATATTTCATTAGCAATATGTAGGTTTGCATAATTGCCACATGCCTCTACCTATTCAATGTTTTAGTTCTAATCAAAAACTCTTTGCCTGCGTTTTTACTAATAATGTATTCGCTAATGATTCTGATACTTGGCAGTCAACTTTTTATCTAATTTATTTGAGATTGATTAAGCAACTCCTCACCACTGTGCAATGATGTGTCGATATAAAACAATGATTGCTACAAACAAAAACTCCAAACACCCTTACATAATTTGTATAAAAATTCTAAAAGAAACGGTTGAAAATCATTAGTAAATACCATTTATGCTGCCGGCCTAATAAACTTAATTACAGTATTTATTATAACTAAAACATTCAGTCTCAGCTAAATCAGATTGACTCGAGCGCCTCTGACAACCTTGAGACACCTATAATCTCGATACCAGGAACACGTTGTTTTGGCACATTGGCTTTAGGCACTACAGCCCGTTTAAAACCATGTTTAGCGGCTTCACTGATTCGTTCTGAACCATTAGGGACAGGTCTTATCTCTCCTGACAAGCCTACCTCACCAAAAGCAATTAACTCTTTATCTAACACCTTATTTTGAAAGCTCGAAACTATGGCCAACAACAACGCCAAATCAGCGCTGGTTTCATTCACTTTTACGCCGCCAACGACATTTGCAAACACATCTTGATCGTTCATTTGAACATTGCCATGTCGGTGTAATACAGCTAATAACATGGCCAATCGGTTTTGATCCAGCCCGACTGCAACCCGTCTTGGATTGGCCATTTGTGAATAATCTACTAAAGCCTGAATTTCCACTAACAATGGGCGAGTACCCTCCCACACCACCATGACTATGCTACCAGGTGATTGCTGGTCGTCACGACTCAGAAAAATGGCTGAGGGGTTACTTACTTCTCTTAAGCCTTTTTCGGTCATGGCAAAAACACCTAGCTCATTCACAGCACCAAAGCGGTTTTTTTGGCTCCTTAAAGTGCGATATCTGCTATCGCTCTCACCTTCAAGCATCATTGAACAATCAATACAATGCTCTAACACTTTGGGACCTGCCAAACTGCCATCTTTGGTTACATGGCCAACTAAAAACATAGCGATATGATGCTGTTTAGCAAACCTAGTTAAATAGGCGGCGCTTTCGCGCACTTGTGAGACACTCCCGGGAGCTGACTGAACATCAGGCACCTGCATAACCTGAATAGAATCAATCACCATCAATTCTGGTTTGTGCTGTAAAGCGAGTTCACAAATCACTTCTATATTGGTCTCGGCTAGCAATTTTAATTTGTCATTAGGTAGTCCAAGTCGCTGGGCCCGCATTGCAACTTGTTGCAATGACTCCTCACCCGTTACATATAGCGCGTTTTTATTGTTCGCCATTTGACACATAACTTGCAGCAACATGGTACTTTTACCCGCGCCAGGTGAGCCGCCTATTAATATGGCCGACCCCGGCACGATCCCTCCGCCTAAGACCCTATCAAGCTCTTTGTAACCAGATTCAAATCGAGGTAATGCTTGTAAATCAATGTTAGCTAAAGACTCAACCTTGGCTTGAGTTTGGCCTGAATAACCACCTGTATTTCGACCACTTGAATTGCTAGTCGAAGACACAACAAATTCAGTGATAGAATTCCATGTGTTGCAGTCGTTACATTGTCCTTGCCAACGAGGATATTCAGCTCCACAATCAGAGCATACATAAGCAGTTTTGCGTTTAGCCATATTGATAATTATCTTTTATTGTTTTGAATTGATATTCACTATGCGATTGAAGTATATCAGGGCAACATATCCTAAAATTCAAAGTTTTAAGGATATTGTCAATAACTGTTACATCACTTGCTAAGCCCCATAATATTAACGATGAATTTGCTCTGAATTCATGAACCAATATTCAGAAGAATACCACGACATCATTGAAGAACTTAAGCCTATGATCAACGAGCCTGAATTTAATAAGGTATTGGATCAGGTTGCTTCAGCAATTTTAAAGCAAAAACGTTTTTTGTTGAAAATGGAATTGATACGCCTAGTTTGTCCTTGTATCCGTTTAATAGACTTACCCAGTTTAGTAGAAAGCAACTTTAGGCTGAATGAACATCAAGGCAAATACACTTTTTAGATGAGATTGCCACTGAAACCTTTGAATGCCAAATCAGTATTTTTGGCGAATACACCCTCGGTGTTTATGAAGCGGTCACTAAAACTGAAAATAATTTTTGAGTGATATATAAAAAAACAGCAATAGTCGAAAATAACATAAAACAAATCAGCAGAAGTCAAACCTAAAGCTAAAATTTCCAAGCCAAAATCACCCTGAGTCTTCCACAATTTCAATCTGTCACTTAAAAGTTCGAGTTGTCATATTTACCTTATGTGGTTAAAAATGTGTCTGTCGATGTTTGAGCTTAATTAAAACAATCGTTTGCCTGTATTCCAGGGAAAACTCCATGCTAATGGTTGATTGGCTATTTTATTTGGCTTATACCTGTTTTACTCAAGGCATAAATCTGGCATCGTTGTTCATAGGTCAGTTGTTTATATGTTTTCATTGTTGCATCTCTTGCCGGAGAAAAAGCGATTAGCATATATTCAGCTGAATGCTTTTTCTACCTGACCTAGTTATACACTTATTATTTGAATCCAAGCCTAGTAATCGCCCAAAATTCGCGAATTATTTATTGCCTTTAATCCCAGCAAAGAATTAATTGCTCAAGCTTTACAAAATGGACAATTTATTGCTGTAAAACTGTTTGCTGGCACGCACCGGCAGACCCAACTTTGAGACCATACAATCAGAGCTCAACTTCGTGAGCGTTTTCGCTGTGCACAAAACCAAGTTATTGGAAGAACGACTATGGAATGTATCGGCGATGGGCGATATTGTTGAAGTGACTGAGGAGATATTAAGACGCATTGAGTTTGTTGAAAGTGCTGTCCCCACCGCCCCATAAAATAAAAAAAGTAGAGATTTAGCAATTGCTTAAAGCCTGATGAAAGACGTCATCTATATGGTCAATGGCAATACCTTAAACACACCGAATAATCGCAAGTAGTATCTTGAGTTAAGTCTGCCCCGCTTCCAACACCCATAGCAAAGTGTCTAAATCACTATGGCGAATCGCAATGTCTGCTTGTTGACGTACTATAGGTTTTGCATGTAATGCTACGCCTAAAGCTGCTGAGTTCATCATGAGCAAGTCATTAGCCCCATCGCCCATAGCGATAGTTTGATTAGGCGAAATAGACCATTTTTTGGCTAGGTTTTTAAGGGTTTGCGCTTTGACATTGGCATCCACAATATTGCCTTGCACTTTGCCCGTCAGTTTTTTGTTCTGTATCGCCAAATCATTCGCAACGGCAGCATCAAGTTCGAGCTGGTCTTGCAGGTGATCAGCAAAGTAACTAAAACCACCTGAAGCAATCGCTACTTTCCAACCGTAAGATTTTAATATCTTAACTAAATTCGCCACACCGGGCATAAGTGGTAAAGCATCTCGCACTTGTTGTAAAATCGATTCATCCGCATCGGCTAAACAAGCAACTCGGGTCCGTAAGCTTTGTACAAAGTCCAATTTTCCTTGCATGGCAAGTATAGTCACTGCCGACACTTGTTCACCAACACCAGCAAGTTCAGCAAGTTCATCAATGCATTCAACGGCGATGACAGTGCTGTCCATATCCATCAATAACAATCCCGGTTCTTTTAAAGAAGGGGTTTTTTCAACTAAACATAATTCAACACTAAAACGCTTAGCCACATCTTCTAATTGTTTATTTATGTTATCTTGGGTCTTCAAGGCAACCTGAGCACAAACAGCAAAGCCACTGACACCTTCAACTGTAATCACACGATAAAACACTAAGCTTAAGACGTTGACTAATGCTTGGAGCACTTGCGTTAATTGCTGCAAATTTAGGCCCTCTGTAAAAATAACTAATTTACTGAGGTTTGACTTAGCAGGAGATAAAATGGGCTCAGAGATATCTGGTTTTGCCCCCCCTAACATTTTATGGGTACGTAAAGTGTCACCAGTCAAAGTGAAATCGCTTAAGCCATGTTGGTAAATCAAGTCACTTAAATACAAATGGGACAACAAATCTTTATTAGCAATTTTTATTTCAAACACTGTTGGGTAACCATAAAAATAAAAGTAACGCATGGTATCCAATGACATAACAGAATGCTATTAAGCCGTGCAACAACCCTTATGCCAGTTTTAGTTAGGTTATATCTATTGAATAAACGGTTAGTTTCAGCAACCATGAAAATACTCAATCTTATTAAGTCACAACACACTATTCGTTTATGTTCATAAATATCCAACCTATTGGCAAAATCCATACGCCTTATAAAGAAAAGTTTGCCATTCCTCGTCAACCCGGTTTGGCAAAAAGTGCACAAGGAAAAATCATCTTTTTAGAGGAGTTTAACTATCCCAATTATCTGCGAGGCATTGAGCAATTTAGTCATCTATGGCTACTGTTTCATTTTCACCAAACGGCTGATAAAGGCCATTCTCCCTTAGTACGCCCTCCGCGCTTAGGAGGTAATCAGAAGCTAGGGGTGTTTGCCACCCGCAGTACTTTCCGGCCCAACGGTATTGGCATGTCTGTGGTTGAGTTTGTGGCAGTGTGTTATCGAGATAAGCAACTTACCCTCACCGTAAAAGGTGTAGATTTATTAGACGGCACACCTATTGTAGATATCAAACCTTATATACCTTACGCTGATAGTATTCCACTGGCGTCTGCCGGCATGGCGCAGAATAGTCCTGCAATGATGGCTGTCAATTTTACCGAAGAAGCCCATAGACAATTAAATAAACTTGAACCGCGTTATCCAGCACTAGGATCACTTATTCGAGAAGTGCTCAGCCAAGATCCTCGCCCTGCCTACCACAAAGATTCCCATTCAGATAAAACCTATGGCATGACCTTGTTCGATCTCAACATTCAATGGCAAGTGATTAATCAGCAAAATGTGGTGCTAACAATCCAAATAATTTAACTCCGTCACATTCACAACTAATGGCTTTAACCAAGATTACTGTTAGAATAGAAGCCGCTTTTTACTTCAAAACCAGAGACTTTATCGTTCATGCGCACTAGCCAATATTTATTATCCACGCAAAAAGAAACCCCAGCCGACGCAGAAGTCATTAGCCATCAGTTAATGTTACGTGCAGGTATGGTTAGAAAATTAGCTGCGGGCTTGTATACTTGGTTACCCTCAGGCTTACGCGTGCTCAATAAAGTAGCCGATATAGTGCGTGATGAAATGAACAAAGCGGGGTCGATAGAAATATTAATGCCTGTGGTTCAACCTGCTGATCTATGGCAAGAATCAGGCCGCTGGGAAGAGTACGGACCTGAATTATTGCGAATAAAAGACAGACACTCACGTGACTTTGTATTAGGACCAACTCATGAAGAAGTGATTACCTCATTAGTCAAAAACGAAGTCAACAGCTACAAGCAATTGCCGCTTAACCTGTATCAAGTGCAAACGAAGTTCAGAGACGAAATTCGCCCAAGATTTGGCATTATGCGTAGCCGAGAATTCACCATGAAAGACGCCTATTCATTTCACCTTGAGCAGAGCTGCTTAGAAACAACCTATCAAAATATGTATCAAGCCTACTGCAACATTTTTGAGCGTATTGGATTAGATTACCGTGCGGTAATCGCCGACAATGGTTCAATTGGGGGCAGTGCGTCTCATGAATTTCATGTATTGGCAGGATCAGGCGAAGATGATATAGCTTTTAGTAATGGCTCTGATTATGCTGCAAACATTGAAATGGCTAGTGCTTTAGTGCCGACGGGTGAATGCCCAAAAGGTATTCAAAACTTACAAAAAGTTGCCACTCCAGGACAAAAGACTATCGATGCTGTTTCAGTATTTTTAAATGTGCCAGCTAAGCAATCGGTTAAAACACTGATTGTGTTAGCTGAGCCAGACGAAAAAGGCAAACAAGGGCTAGTGGCACTAGTGTTGCGTGGTGATCACCAACTTAACGAAGTCAAAGCAGAAAAGCTATCAGGCATATTTGCTCCACTTACCATGGCAAGTGAACAACAAATAGAAGATACACTAAACTGTACCATCGGCTCACTTGGACCAGTTAGCATCAACATTCCAGTGATAGTGGATGTCAGCGCCGCTCATTTAGCAGACTTTGTTTGTGGTGCTAACGAGACTGGCTTTCATTATACAGGCGTTAACTGGACAAAAGACACAGCTAAGTTTGAAGTTGCAGATATTCGTAATGTGATAGCAGGTGATGCATCGCCTGACGGAAAAGGCACGTTAGAGGTAAAGCGGGGAATCGAAGTAGGCCACATTTTCCAGCTAGGTAATAAATATTCTAAAGCGATGAACTGTGGTGTGCTGGACGAAAACGGCAAACATAAAATACTCAGCATGGGTTGTTACGGCATAGGTGTATCACGCATAGTAGCTGCAGCAATAGAGCAAAATCATGATAAATATGGGATCATCTGGCCTGACGCCATTACACCTTTTAGAGTGGCTATTGTTCCGATGAATATGCATAAGTCACAACGTATTAAAGATACTGCCGAGTCTTTGTATACACAATTAACTGAAGCCGGTGTTGAAGTATTATTTGATGACAGAAAAGAACGCCCTGGCGTCATGTTCAATGATATGGAGCTTGTTGGTATACCTCACACCATAGTGATTGGTGAACGTAACCTTGACGAAAATAAAGTAGAAGTGAAAAATCGTCGTAGTGGTGAGAAAAAGCTTATTGAAGTTGAGCAATTAGTCGAATTTATTGAGCACTTATAAGTTATTAATAAACATGGAAAACGACATTTTAAAAACTTATATTCGTACATACCTCTGATAATAATTTTATACTAAATTAGTTTATTTTTAGTGGTAAGGTCTATTCTTTAGATATTCGCAGCATATTAAGAGCTCATCTAATGCAAGTGACCTTCTTCGGTGTACGAGGATCCTGCCCGGCTCCCGGCTCTGATTTTATCAAATACGGCGGTAATACCGCTTGTGTGCATGTTTGTTTAGACGACGGCACTGATATTATTTTAGACGCAGGCACAGGCATTAAAAATCTTGGTCAAAAGCTGATTAAACAAAATAACGATATTCATTTATTACTCACCCACAATCACTGGGATCATATCCAAGGTTTTCCTTTTTTTGCGCCCATTTATCAACCCCAACGTAAGATCTTTATTACACCAGGTCAGATAACCGTCGACGCAGATCACGCCATTCTAGAACAAATGAGTGGCAGTTACTTCCCTGTAGATTACAAAAAATTGCCATCAGACATTCAGATTATACCCCAGCCGAAAGAGGTCCCACAATGGAAAATTGGTGAAGCTAAAATCAGTCGGTTAGCTATGAACCACCCTGGAAGCGGCAGCTCGTTTTGCATAGAAGCCGATGGCAAAAAGGTTGCCTACATAACTGACAACGAGCTTTATCCACCGTACAATAAAAACACTGATTTTTTAGACTGGGTTGAGTTTAGCCGTGATTCAGATTTGATTATTCATGATGCACAATACATGAGTGCAGACATGCCAGCAAAGTCAGGCTGGGGTCATTCAGCAGCAGAAGAAGCAGTAAAACTGGCCATAGATAGTCGAACAAAACGTATGGCGTTATATAGTCACGATCACATTCGCACAGATGATGAAATTGCCGAGATTGAGAGTCAATGCCAAGAGATAATTAAAATATGTGGCGCTGACTTAGAAATTTTTGCCGCAGCGGAGGGTTTAACAATTACATTATAAGTAACAAGGTCTTATCAGAAGGTAATCAAAATGCGTCGTTGTCAGGCGATGGAGAGAGCCACACATCATCGATACCTTTCCATTGCGAATTTAATCCTGCGACTAAGGTTTACCTTTGTCCATAGGCTACTGTCACTCAGAAAGTGAAATAAACCTAAAAGGTTCCCCCTGTAATAGCTTATTCAACCATTTTCGCCATTGATGCAGAGCATTCATCTAGGGCAAAAAAAGTGCTGATAATGAGTGTTGAAAAAACAAAAATCGGTTTCATGTCATGGATTGATTCTGCAAAGGCATCGCTCCTGCGCTTCGTCTGCTAGACATCATTTATTGCCAGCACGCTAAAATTCAATTTTGAGTGTCTTACATACATAAACGAAATAATCGTGCATATGACTCACAAAGAACCGTAAAAAAACAGCTAAACACTTTCATCGCATCCCGTTGACAATGAAATATTGCTATGGAGTTTAGATTTATACAGTAAAGTAGATAATAGCATATAAAATTATCTTCCGTTAGAAGGGGGCATTAATCTAAACATAATTTAGCTTTTTATATTTTGAATTAATTTAAGTTCGCAATCGAAGTTATTAAAATTTATAGATTGGCAGTCTTAATTAATTTTTGTAGCAAAAAAAGATGTATGTAAATTATTTAAGGTTGCCAGAAATAGTCTAACCACCATTCTATTTCTGGCACTCAAATTCAGAGCATTTCATGCCAGCATAGGTAAATATAAAGAGCATCGGATAGGAGCTGCACTTAGCAGTTTTTCCCATTTTATTAAATGGATAAAGTTGGATTCCATATCCACATTAAGCTAGTGTTTATTAGGTGAAGGGTCAGTCGAGAAGTCATTACAAATCTTGGTCAATTCAAAAAAAGCGTCTGGATTCGGACGCCAATATGTATTCCTTAAAGATTGATTTAACTTTATCACATACAACATTTTATTTTTTAAGCAGTGAAAAAACTTGAACCTGTAGTCAAAAAGTATTTTGGAGTAAAAATTATTAAATATCAGCGATGTTAGAGTTTTTTTGAAAAAGAGGAATGGTTAAGCTAAGTCGGGAGAAGTCAAAAATACATGTACATGTTAATTTAGAGTTGGTGAGCCCACATAAAATAAAAGTAAGTTTTAAATTATGAAATTCAACCAATATTTACAAAGCAAAAGGCCTGTCCAATAGTGATTGACATCCTAAAAAATCTGCCCATAAAGCAAAAAATACTTGCTTTATCCTTGTTGACCAGTGCCATGCTGCTGTTCGCTACTTCAGTTACGTTCTTGGTAGGTGAATATATATCAAAGCGTGAATCGCTGTTTGAGTCCAGTACAACCTTGGTCAATGTATTCTCCATTAATAGTACTGCTGCAGTTATGTTTAACGATAAAGATGCCGCACAGGCGTTACTATTGGCCTTGGCTGTTGATCCTAAAGTGATTTCAGCACAAATTTACCTCAAAGATATGACGTTACTTGCCCATTATTCGAACCCAACCGTTAATAAAAACGTCACTCTATTGCCAAATACCAAACAAGATAAAATAGTAATGAGCGGCAAGTTTCAATCTATAGTGGAAAATAAGCAAACCACTAAAGAACTACAAAAGGACTATCTTGCTGTAAGCAGTCCAATTATTATCGAAGACCAAGTGCTGGGAGTCATGAGTATTCAAATAGACTTAACCCCATTGAATAAAAGTGTTTTAAAAAAGGGTGGGATTGCAATAATATTTTTATTCCTTGTATTCATCTTGATTTATTTCATGTCAAAATACTTACAAAAATTAATCAGTGACCCAATAGATAGTTTATCCGAAGCGATGAAAAAGGTGTCTACTTGCGGTGATTACTCTCACCGTGTTGAAAGGGTTGCAAATAATGAGTTGGGTATTTTAAGCGATGGCTTCAACAATATGTTGGAACAAATTCAAGGTCGTGATGAAAAACTAGACGTTACGCTGCAAGAGCTAAAATTAGCCAAGAACACGGCTGAAGCTGCAACAAAGCTAAAATCAGATTTCCTAGCCAATATGAGTCATGAAATACGTACCCCGATGAACGGTGTATTAGGCATGACAACGCTATTACTTCGAACCGTTCTAAACGCTAAACAACGCCAGTTCGCAGAGACAATTAATGTGTCCACCCATTCGTTACTGGCAATTATTAATGACATATTGGATTTTTCTAAAATCGAATCCGGGGCATTAAGTATTGAGTTAATCGATGTTTCTTTCACTAATTGTTTGTATTTATCCAAAAATTTATTATTAGAAAGTGCAGAAAAAAAAGGCTTGAAATTAACTTATCATATCGCTGAAGACGTACCTTCTAGTGTTAAGGCAGACGAGGGGCGAATTAGACAAATATTGATAAACTTGATCGGTAATGCTATCAAATTTACTCATTCGGGGAAGGTCAATGTAAATGTTTTAGTGGAGAATAAAAATACCACAATAGTGACCTTATTAGTTGAGGTAAGCGATACGGGTATTGGTATTGCTCCTTCGAAACAAAAAACGATATTTGATAATTTTTCCCAAGCAGATAGTTCTACCACACGTCGGTTTGGCGGTTCTGGGTTAGGATTGACTATCTCCCAGAAATTGGTTGAATTGATGGGAGGAGAAATCGGGGTTGACAGTGAGGAAGGTAAAGGGTCTCGATTCTGGTTTCGCCTACCTCTGCAAATATCGACTAACAAAGGTCAGCCATATTTCGATAGCCATGAAACGTCATTAGAGCAAAAATCGGACGCTGAAGAGGTGTCTGAAGATAAAGAACAAAAATATAATGCCTGTGTATTGGTTGCTGAAGACAATTTAATTAATCAGCTTGTTATTGAAGAGGTATTAGATGTATTTGCTTGCAAATCAATTATTGTGAATAACGGTATACTTGCATTAGAGCAATTTAGAAAACACAAAATAGACCTGATATTTATGGATATTCAAATGCCTGAAATGGGAGGCATTGAAGCAACGTCAGAAATACGTAATTTTGAATCAAGTACCGATTTTGATACCCATGTGCCAATTGTCGCGTTAACGGCTAATACAATGGAGGGAGACAGAGAAAAATATCTAGCTTCAGGGATGGATGATTATTTAAGCAAACCGATTGATATGAGTGATTTTTCGGTGATACTACAAAGGTGGCTAAGCCATCTCAAGTTATAGAATGTAATTGTCTCTATGTGTTCTAAACTAACAGAGATATACAACTTGAAAAAAAACTAATTAAGTTTCTAGGTAACATGTTATCGATAATTACCATTTAGCTATTGACCTATAATGTTACTTCGATTGGTTGTTTATCCTTGATGATTATCAAGTTGCCTCAGTAAACTAATTCCAGGATCAACTTACCCTCAATACCTTAGTTAACTTTTTTGAGAGTTGACAAGTTGTTTTGCTATTTTCCAGCGTCTCAAGGCCAATAACTCTAGCTTAAAATAGTTATTAACAATGCCTCCCTAATGTAATTGATACGAATGTCTTTAAATAATTTCGCTTTTATGTGTGATACCAACAAACTACGATAGACCGCTTGGTATTTTATAGAAGTGCACGATATATTGAAAATAGATCTGAATAACGCTCCTCACTACATGCAACAATTAACGGGCCTTTTGATTACAAATATGTTGATGAATGTTGCCCAGCCCCATAAAAAAATAAAAATGCCCACTAGGATTACAACAACATGAATAACAAAAGCGCTCCCAACCTCAGCAATAAATTGACTAAAGAGCAGCTCATATCACAACTAAATTTAGAACATCACTTCGAAGGGGGATACTTTCGTCAAACATTTAAAGCCGAACACAGGGACCAAATCAACACTGCACGGGGGGATCGTACCATCATGACGGCTATTTATTACATGTTGACCGACGACAATAATATTGATCATTTCCATACTAAGTATTCAGATGGCATTGAGTTTTACCATATGGGTGCCCCAATCACGTATCACATGATTTATCCAAACGGACATTATGAAAAAGCCGTGCTAGGACCCGACATATTCAATGGTCAGCAGTTGCAGCTTGCCTTACCCGGTGGCACGTATAAAGCGGCGGAACTCACCTCAGGATCGTATGGTTTAGTAAGTGAAGCGGTTGCACCCGGATGGGAAATAGAAGACATGATAGACGTAAGTAGAGACGAATTACTCAATCAGTTCCCGCAGCATAAAGTCGTCATTGAGCGACTAGCAAATAAAAAACTGCCGTTTTTAGACCCCAGCTAAAAAACTGTTGCGTATTCGTTGATTAAGGCACTTAAAAATAAAGTCTTCTTTTTGTTCTTAAACATAAATATCCAAATGTTTGGGACCTTTGGGTTTCTTCTGTTTAATTTTGACAACTTTTTCGTTGGGACATTCGTGCTCTGAGTTTTTCTCATTTTTATTACGCTGTTGATTTTTTTCCCTCGCCTCCCTTTCCTCACCTTTTAATTCCTTTTCCTCGTCGCTTAAATCACGTAACGGTTCTTGCTTATCAATTTTTGCTACTTTTTGGCTATCATGGGCAATAGGCACTTTCCCCTCTCGGGGTAGCATTGAAAATAAAAGGTCGGTAGTCATTATTCCTCCTCAGTTTATTAAAAATAGTAAATGGCCAGTTATTTCGACAACGTTGTATATAAAACATTCAATCACTGGATTGTAAACTAACATAGTTGATTTAATTGTAAGCAAGCGACAACTTTCCCCCGAAATATTCTTGCATTAATCAGGCCGATTGCATAATGTATGCGCCATTAAAGCGTACTGACAAAAAAGAATCACAATATATGAATATTACCTTGAAAGTAGTCGTACATCATCATATAGCTTAGCCTTTCAGGTATATGCTTGGAGGTTTATTGAATCCTTCTAGCGGCGCAGACACACTCTAAACCCCCGGAAGGCCTCTTTCGGGGGTTTTTCTTTTGGGTTGGAGTAGCCACTGACCAACGGCAAGTTAAGTAATAATTTTTTAATAGGAATGAAATAAACATGATTGATAACAATAGATTACGTATTGCCGTACAGAAATCAGGAAGATTAAGTGACGACAGCATTTCTTTATTAAAAGCGATTGGCATCAAATTGCAAATTCGTGACCGTTTGTTGATTGCTCACTCTACTAACCAACCTATTGATTTGTTGTTAGTGCGTGACGATGACATTCCAGGTTTAGTGATGGACGGTGTAGTAGATTTAGGTTTTATTGGCCAAAACGAATTAGAAGAAAAGATGTTGGAACGTAAAGCAGCAGGCAAAAAAGCTGAATACATTGAGCTTAGACGATTAGATTACGGTGGTTGTCGCTTATCTATTGCCGTGCCTAATGAAATGGATTACCAAGGACTAGAGTCATTACAGGGCAAAAAAGTCGCCACTACTTACCCTTTTTTATTAGAACGTTTTTTTAAAGTAAAGAACATTAATGCTAGTACAGTCATGCTAACAGGATCGGTTGAAGTGGCGCCTCGCGCTGGTTTGGCAGATGCGATTTGTGACCTTGTATCGACTGGAGCCACCCTTGAAGCCAATGGTTTACAAGAAGCCGATGAAATATTTACATCTAAAGCGGTATTCATCCAGCGTGGCGGCGAAATGCCGGAGGCTAAACAAGCACTGATCAGCAAAATACTGCCGCGTATGGATGGTATTACTCAGGCCAAAGAGAGCAAATACATTATGCTACATGCGCCTAAGGCATATTTAGCACAAGTAAAAAGCTTACTTCCCGGCTCTGAAAATCCAACGGTGCTGCCTCTTGCAGGTAATGATGACATTGTTGCTGTCCACGTAGTCAGCCCTGAAACCCTATTTTGGGAAACCATGGAAAAACTCAAAGCATTGGGTTGTAGTTCGATCTTGGTGATGCCGATTGAAAAGATGATGTCCTAAGGTAAAGCGAAAACAGCTAAAAGGCTAAATAGACATGCAAATATGGGCACAACTTAACCCAACTGAACAAGCTAAATTACTCAGCAGACCCGCGCTTGCCAATAGCCAAGCTTTGGGTGATACGGTAACTGACATTATTGAGCAAGTTAAACAACATGGCGATAAAGCTTTGTTGGCCTTTACCGAGCGTTTTGACGGCACAAAATTAGACAATGTACGTTTTAATGATGAGACACTCAGCAGCTTCGCCAGCCAAATTAAACCAGAAGTAAAATGGGCAATTGACCAAGCCTATGCAAACATCAAAGCATTTCATCAAGCTCAGTACCCCGATGATGTTGTTGTTGAAACCACCCCCGGCGTGGTTTGTGAACTTAAACATGCGCCTTTAGCGTCAGTTGGCTTATATATTCCAGGCGGAACAGCTCCACTACCTTCAACGGTTTTAATGTTAGGCGCCACGGCTCAGGTGGCCGGCTGTGCTAGAAAAGTACTTTGCACACCTCCAAATAAAGACGGTCAAATAGCTGTTGAAATTCGTTATGCGGCCAGTCTGTGTGATATCGATGAAATATACTTAGTCGGTGGAGCACAAGCTATTGCAGCTTTAGCACTGGGCACTGAAAGTATTATTAAGGTGGATAAGATTTTTGGCCCAGGTAATAGTTATGTCACCGAAGCCAAACAACAGGTCAGCCTTATTCCAGCAGGCCCGGCAATAGATATGCCCGCGGGTCCATCTGAGGTATTAGTGATTGCTGATAAGCAAGCAAACCCTGTATTTGTTGCAGCTGACTTATTGTCTCAAGCCGAGCATGGCACTGACTCTCAAGCGGTATTAGTGTCCAACAGTGCTGATTTAATCGCAGCGGTTAAACAACAAGTAACCTTGCAGTTGGCAACATTAAATCGTAAAACGATTGCCGAGCAAGCGGTTAAACATAGTCGCTATATTCTGACAGAAACCTTGGAGCAAGCATTTGAAGTCAGCAATGCTTATGCGCCTGAACACCTCATTATACAAATTGAAAATGCCCGTGACAGCTTAGATAAACTGACTAATGCTGGTTCAATCTTTGTGGGTCAATGGTCACCTGAATCAGCTGGCGATTATGCCAGTGGTACTAATCATGTATTGCCAACATATGGTTATGCACGCAATTATTCAAGCTTAGGCTTAGCTGACTTTATGCGCCGTTATACGGTACAAGAACTGAGTTACCATGGCTTACAAAATATCGGCAATGCGATTATGGATTTAGCTGATGCTGAAGGTTTAGATGCCCACAGGCAGGCAGTAAAGCTGAGATTAGATGCTGAATACTTGGAAAGTAAATAACCATGAGCAAATTAGTCAATAAGCTAATGTGCGAAAATATAAAGGCCTTAAAACCTTATGAATCAGCTAGACGAATTTTTGCGGGTGGTGATAGCGACAGCGAAACTTGGCTGAACGCAAATGAGTCACCTTTTGCTAATGATTTCGACATCGACACTGGGCATTTTAATCGTTATCCAGATTGCCAACCACAACGCGTGTTATTGCCTTACTCAGAATATGCAGGTGTACAAGCCAACCAGTTATTGGTGAGTCGCGGGGCCGACGAAGGCATTGAGTTACTTATCCGCACGTTTTGTTCACCGGGCAAAGACAGTATTTTAATTTGCCCACCGACTTATGGTATGTACGCCATCAGCGCTGAAACATGCAATATAGGTGTCGAGAGAGCGCCTTTGAATGCAGATTTTTCTTTAGATGTTTCTGCCATTAGTGCTTACAAAGGTAAAGTGAACTTAGTGTTTATTTGTTCACCCAATAATCCAACAGGTACATCGATTGGCAAGGCGCAACTTAAACAAGTATTAGAGCACTTCGCTGACTCAGCCTTAGTCGTGGTTGACGAAGCTTATTTTGAATTTGATGCCAACAATACATGGGCCACTGAATTAGCAACATATCCAAATTTAGTCGTGTTGCGTACCTTATCCAAAGCGTTTGCATTAGCAGGGTTACGCTGTGGCTTTACCTTAGCCAACAATGACATTATTCACAGCATCATGAAGGTGATTGCACCCTACCCTGTGCCAGAGCCGGTCGCACAAATTGCAGCCCAAGCACTCAGTCCAAAAGGGCTCAAGCAAATGACTGAGCAAGTAGAATATTTGCAACAGCAAAGTCAATTAGTCAAACAACAGTTGAGTCAATTCCCTGAGCTCGAATTAGTCGGTGATGATAACGCTAATTTTATATTGTTCCGCCATCCCCAAAAACAAGGGTTAATGGACTATTTGGTGGCCAACTCAGTACTTATACGTGACCAGTCTAAACAAGTAAACTTGGTTAATTGCCTGCGTATTACGCTTGGCACTCAACAACAAAACGAAAAATTGCTAGCGTTAATGGCAAGCTTTTTTACACAGCAGGAAAAATCAGCATGAGCCAGCAACCCCTTCTTTTCATTGATCGCGATGGTACCTTGGTTGAAGAGCCAGTCATCGACAAACAACTTGATAGTTTAGAAAAATTAGTCTTCGAACCACATGTTTTACCTGTGTTGCTCAAGCTACAGCAAAATGGTTTTCGTTTAGTGATGGTGTCAAACCAAGATGGATTGGGAACAGAGAGTTTCCCCCAAGCCAATTTTGACTTAGCCCACACCAAGATGATGGACATTTTTACTAGCCAAGGCGTGACGTTTGACGATGTATTAATTTGTCCACACTTTGATAATGACAACTGCGCCTGCCGAAAGCCTAAACTAGGTTTAGTGAAAGACTATTTGCAACAAGGTAAAATTGATTTTACCCGTTCATTTGTGATTGGTGATCGCGATACTGATATCCAGCTAGCTGAAAACATGGGGATTGTAGGTATCAAGTACAATCGCGAAAATAACAACTGGCAAGGGATTGAAAAACAGTTATTGGCGTCTTCACGTGTAGCCCACGTAGTACGCAAAACCTCTGAAACCAATATCAATGTCACAGTAAATTTAGACTCAAGTGCGAAATCGACAATTCAAACAGGCCTTGGGTTCTTTGACCATATGCTTGATCAAGTTGCCACTCATGCAGGTTTTGAATTAACACTAACGGTAGATGGCGATTTACATATAGACGACCACCACAGCGTAGAAGACACCGCCCTTGCACTTGGCGAAGCACTTAAAAATGCACTAGGTGACAAACGCGGTATTGGCCGTTTTGGTTTTGCATTACCTATGGATGAATGTCGCGCCGAATGTATTTTAGATATATCTAACCGACCGCATTTAAAATTTGATGCTCCTTTTAGCCGCGACCAAGTAGGCGATATGGCTACCGAAATGGTGCCACACTTTTTTTACTCTATTGCTCAGGCTATGGGTTTATCACTGCACCTTTCGACTACAGAGGGCAATGCTCACCATCAAGTTGAAAGTTTGTTTAAAGTATTTGGCCGCGCATTACGACAAGCTATTCACAAACAAGGTGAAGCGTTACCAAGTACTAAAGGTGCCTTGTAAACATGGCATCGCAACAAATTGTTATTGTTAATACTGGCTGTGCGAATATTTCATCGGTAAAATTTGCTGTTGAACGTTTAGGTTCACACGTCACAGTGAGTGACGACATACATATCATTCAAACAGCCGACAAAGTATTTTTACCCGGTGTAGGTAGTGCGAATGCAGCCATGGCCAGCATTGAGAAAAAACAATTAATCAGCTGTATTCAAGAACTGACTCAACCAGTTTTAGGCATATGTTTAGGTATGCAGTTGATGGTTGAAAAGTCAGAAGAAAGCCTTAGCAATAACACGCCTTGTTTAGGTCTTATTCCCGGACAAGTAAAACGATTGCAAGTAGGCGATTTACGTTTACCTCATATGGGTTGGAATACCGTGACGCCCGATGCCGATGCGCGATTATTTAAAGGCATCAATGCGGGTAGTTACTTTTATTTTGTTCACAGTTTTGCTGTGGCAGTTTCAGAATTTACAATGGCCAGTTGCCAATACGGCATGGACTTTTCTGCAGCTATTCACAAAGACAACTTTTTTGGTGTGCAATTTCATCCTGAGCGTTCGAGTGACGCAGGTGCACACCTTTTGAAAAACTTTATCGATTTATAAAAGACCGAGTCTTAAGAAAGGATTAACAAGCAAAATATGATCATCCCAGCGATAGATTTAATAGAAGGTTCAGTAGTGCGTTTATACCAAGGCGACTATGAACAGAAAACCGAATACAAACTCGACCCTATCGATGTCGTGCATAGTTATGCGGACCAAGGGGCAAAGTGGTTGCATATTGTTGACTTAACCGGTGCCAAAAATACCAGTAAGCGTCAACTCGAACTCATTGGTAAGATGGTTGCCACTGGTCGCATGCACTTTCAAGTAGGTGGCGGTATTCGCAGCGAAGCTGATGTGAAACAACTTCTAGATATAGGCGTTAAACGTGTGGTCATTGGCTCATTGGCAGTCAAAGAGCCTGAGCTGGTTAAAGGTTGGATCACAAAATATGGCGCAGAGGCCATAGTGCTCGCGCTGGACATCAACATTGACGACTCAGGTAACAAATTTATCGCCACCCATGGCTGGCAAGAAAACTCTGGCGTGTCGATTGAAGCTTTACTTGAAAACTTCTTATCTGTGGGCGCGAAACATGTGCTTTGCACTGACATCAGCCGTGACGGTACTTTACAAGGTGCTAATCATCAACTTTACACTGAAATGACAAAACAATTTTCGAGTGTAGGTTGGCAAGCGTCTGGTGGTATTGGTAACCTGACCGACATAGCAGTGCTTAAACCGACCAAGGTAAGTGGTGTCATTTTAGGTCGTGCTCTCTTGGAAGGTAAATTCACAGTAGAACAAGCAATTGAATGTTGGAACTCGGCACAAGAGTAACAGCACCACATGTTGGCAACAGACTTAAAATAACAAATTAGGAAATTATCATGGCGGCTTTTGGTACAGTGTTTATGCCACATATGGCATTCACTACCTTTGAAAATAATCAATGGAATGAAGCAGCAATTGTTGCATCTGACAGCATTCAATTACATCCCGGCGCCCATGTGTTGCATTACTCCAGCACCTGCTTTGAAGGACTAAAAGCCTTCAAACATGCCGACGGCAGTGTCCATGTGTTCCGTATGGATCAAAACCTTGCCCGTTTTGCACAAAGCAGCCAATTGTTGTCGTTACCAGAAATTGACCAAAACCAAGTATCTAAGATGATTTTAGACATAACGGCACAATACAGTGCCGATATCCCAGAGCCACCTGGGTCGATGTATATCCGTCCTACACATATAGGCACTGAAGCGGCGATAGGTAAAGCCGCTGCACCAAGTGCTAGTTCTATGTTATATGTGCTGATTTCACCTGTGGGTGACTACTTTGCCGGCGGCTCAAAGCCGCTTAGGGTGTTACTTGACGAAACAGGTTTGCGCTGTGCCCCACATATGGGAATGATCAAAAGTGGTGGCAATTATGCCAGTGCACTAGGTCCAATTTTAGCTGCAAAACACGATGTACAGGCTGATCAAATATTGTTCTGCCCAAATGGTGACGTGCAGGAAACAGGCGCAGCTAACTTCTTATTAATTGATGGCGACGAAATTATCACCAAAGCATTAGATCCAACTTTTTTACATGGTGTTACCCGCAACTCGATTTTAACCTTAGCCGCAGATATGGGCATGAAAGTCACTGAAACCCGATTAACTGTTGAAGAATTATTAAAAAGAGCTGCTAAACCTCATGTTGAAGCTGCCTTATCAGGCACAGCTGCCGTTCTGACATCAGTAGGCACTCTAATCCATAATGGTAAAGAGCACACTGTGGGAGTAGGCGAACACGGCCCAACCACCAAAAAATTACGCCAAGCACTAAACGATATTCAATGGGGCAAAGCGCCAGATAAGCACCATTGGTTAACACAAGTTAAATAAGGTTTTTTATGTTAGCTAGACGCATTATCCCCTGCTTAGATGTCAAAGATGGCAAAGTCGTCAAGGGAGTGAAGTTTCGTAATCACGAAATCATTGGCGACATAGTGCCCTTAGCTCAGCAGTATGCACAACAAGGTGCTGATGAATTAGTGTTTTACGACATCACTGCATCCAGCGATAAGCGCGTTGTGGATAAAAGTTGGGTAACACGCATTGCACAGGTCATTGATATCCCGTTTTGTGTCGCAGGTGGCATTAAAACAATTGAAGAAGCGGGTAAAATATTAGAAATGGGAGCAGACAAAATATCCGTTAACTCACCCGCTTTGGCTGATCCTGAATTGATCACTCGCCTTCACGACACCTTTGGCCAACAATGTGTGGTGGTGGGTATCGACAGTTTTTTCAATGAAGAAACGGGTAAATATCAAGTTCATCAATACACAGGCGATGAAACTCGCACCCAAGTCACTGCCTGGGAAACCGCTGATTGGGTTAATGAGGTACAGCAACGTGGTGCTGGTGAAATTGTACTTAATTGCATGAACCAAGATGGTGTGCGCAAAGGTTACGATATCAAACAACTGGCGGCTATTCGAAAAAACTGTTGCGTACCATTGATCGCTTCAGGCGGCGCAGGTGAAAGCGTGCATTTTAAAAACGTTTTTGATCAAGCAGACGTTGATGGCGCATTAGCCGCGTCAGTGTTTCACAAAGGTATTATTCCCATACCAGTATTAAAAGCCTATTTACGAATACAAAATATAGCTATTAGAGATTAAAATGATTATTACAAAAGAAAATGTGGCGAAACTGGCTTGGGATAAAATGGATAATTTGATCCCTTGCACCGTGCAAAACGCAGTCAGTGGTAAAGTGTTGATGCAGGGCTTTATGAACCAAGAGGCATTGGATAAAACCTTAGAAACAAACTTGGTAACCTTCTTTAGTCGTTCAAAACAACGTTTATGGACTAAAGGTGAAGAGTCTGGAAATAATTTAGGTCTAGTTGAAATCACCAGCGACTGTGACGATGATTCTTTACTTGCTTTGGTTAATCCAATCGGACCTACATGCCACAAAGGCACAGAAACTTGCTGGGACGATAGTCAATCAGCTAACATCAGCTTTATTGCTGAATTGGAGGATGTGATTGCCTCACGAAAAGGAGCCGATCCTGACTCTAGTTACACCGCTCACTTATACAGCAAAGGTATCAAACGTATCGCGCAAAAAGTCGGTGAAGAAGGCGTTGAAACAGCACTTGCCGCTACGGTAAAAGACGTAGAAGAGTTAAAAAATGAGTCTGCAGATTTGTTGTATCATTTAATTGTATTACTACAAGCGAGCGACTTGAGTTTATCTGATGTGATCGAAGTATTAAAACAACGTCATTTAAAATAGTTGTCTAAGGTTATTATCTATTCCTTCATGCAATATGAAGGAATAGGAATGTATGTCGAAACAAATTTATATATAACTCGCAAAATAGTTACTCCCAAAAACAAGACCAAGCTGCTTCCTCTTTTACATCCTGATGTCAAGATTTTAATTGAATTCGTTAAAAAAATAACTTTATAACAATCAATAACCTGCAAATAAATAAACGTTAAATTCTAAATTTTAAAAACTTAACATTGATCTAACATATTTTTAAAGGCGTAAATTTAAACGACGAATAAAAACTTATACACAATCATAAGGTACGTATATGAATATTTTTAAAAAGCTTCTAACGGTTTCGGTATTCACAACAGTGCTAGCAGCATGCGGCGGTGACGATGATGTTGTTATTATCGACGAAACTCCAACCCTCACTTCTGATCTTCGAATTATTCATGGTGTACCCGACGCACCAACAGTAAACATATACGCAGGCGCAGCTGTGCTCGCTGGCCTAGAAAACGTTGATTATCAAGTCTCCTCTGGTTGGATCACCGTTGACGAAGGGACTTATGCAGTGCGAGTTGAAGCAAATGTCCCTGGTGGCACCGCGGATGTCATCACTGCATCACTTGCTCTTGAAGGCGAGAAATCCTATAACGTATTGGCAGTAGGCTCTACTACTGATGGGACAATTGAACCATTAGTTGTATCAACCGATAGGTCTAGCATCACTGCAGGAAATGTGCGTGTGCAGATAGTTCACGCAGCTGCAGCAGCTCCAATGGTAGACATTTATGTCACTGCGCCAGATGCAGACATAGAAGCAGAACAACCACTAGCCACTGCATCATTTAAAGATAGCACTGGCCAAGTAGAAGTCGCTGGTGGTGATTATCAAATCAGGATCGCACCCGCGGGATCAAAAACAGTTGTGTTTGATTCTGGCACAATTGCTTTGCCTGCAGACGCAGATTTATTAGTAGTTGCAACGCAAAATACTGGTACAGGTAGCTCTCCTGTTACCTTGCTTGTTGCAGATGGTACCTCATCATTTAAAATTTGGGACGTAAATTCAAAAGCAAATGTGCGTGTTGTGCATGCTGTATCTGACGCCCCCGCTGTTGACGTAATTGCTAACAATGCCTTGACGTTATTCGATGGTATCAGTTATCCATACGTGACTGCTTATGTAGCAGTTGACGCAGGAGACTACACTATTGATATTGCTGTAGACGGAGCTGAAGACACCGTAGCCATCGACGATGCAGCCATCAGTGTTGAAAGTGGTATGTTTTATACAGCTTTTGCTAACAGTGATTTAGCAAGCATTGGCCTTGATCTGGTTGTAGATGTACCCCGTCCAATCGCTACTGCTGCGAAAGTAAGAATATTTCATGCATCGCCAGACGCTAGCACAGTGGACATTTATGTAACGGTAGACGGTAACATAAGCGCAGTGAACCCAACTTTTCCAGGCGTGCCTTTTACCACACCTATATTGTCCGAGACAGGTTATGTTGAATTAGCAGCGGGTGATTATGTCGTCACCGTAACCGGCGCAGGTTCAAAAGATGCGGCGATAGAAACTGGCACTTTGAGCTTAGAAGTCAACAAGGTATATACAGCTATTGCTATTGATGGCCTTATTGCAGATGACGGTCCTACATTAATCACGGCTGATGATCTAGCACCTAGTTTTACTGCTTCAACAACCTTCAATATCATACTACAGGGAGAGCAAGAAGTCCCTATGGTTGATACCATGTCTTTAGCTACTGCAAAAGTTGAGATAGATGAGTCATTGCCCGCATTTAAAATCACTTTAGATGCCAGCATGGTTACTGATGCTAGTGCAGCACACGTGCATGATGGTGACATTGGTACGAATGGCGGTGTTGCATTTGGATTAACCGATATGGGTAATGGTACTTTTGCACTAGAGCAAACTGGGATTACAGCAGGCTTATTAAACGACTTACTTAGTGGTGATTGGTATTTGAATGTTCATACGCCAAACAATCCAAGCGGCGAAGTACGTGGACAAATTGTCCCAGATACTACTGTCGTCGTGACCTTTCCGCTAAGTGGTTTACAAGAGATCCCACAAGTAATGAGTAGTGGCATGGGTGGCGGTTATGCACTTTTCGATACCACGGACAACGGTGTCACTCTTGCTCTCGCCACCACAGATGTTGCAGATGCCACTATGGCTCACATCCATACCGGGTATGCGGGTGTGAATGGTGGTGTATTAGTCGCATTGGCCCAAGATACATCTGACGTAAATTTATGGACATCAGGGGGGGAAGTAAATTTAGATCAAGCCACCGCAGACTTATTATTGTCAGGAGGGCATTACGTCAATGTGCATACGCCTGCTAATCCTAGCGGTGAATTAAGAGGGCAAATTACCGCCGCAAACATAGAAGTATATGGCGTAGCACCAACAGGTGATCAAGAAGTACCCGCGGTGATGACAGATGCAAGCGGAACTGGCGCTATTACATTAAACACTACAACGGGGTTAATCATCGGCACAATTAACGTATTTGATATAAGTCCGACTATGGCACACATTCATGCGGGTGAAGTGGATGTAAATGGTGGTGTAGTGCTAGCGCTAAACGATATAGGAAATGGTGGATTCATTGTGACAGCGGGTACAGTGTTGAACATGGCACAAGTAGACTTAATGCAAGCTGAAGCTCTATACACTAATTTTCATACGGCCGAGAATCCAAATGGTGAAATCCGTGGGCAAATCACATTAGGTTTTTAGAAACAAATTGCCAAAATAAACCAACGAAAACGGGCAAAGTTGCCCGTTCCTTTTACTTCAAGCAAAAACTATTATCATCTAAACGAATTACATTTATTCGCTATGCAAAATCTTTTGGCAGCATCAACTGTCACTCGAGGATCTTTGTTGTGGTTGAATTAACCGGACACTTCAATAAAGGATTATAATCCTGTTAATTGAGGTGAATATGACTAAACGAACAAATAAACATTATCCCGCAGAATTTAAACAAGAAGCGGTCGCTCTGGTAA
>Ga0206127_1001062_pt1 | contig 31111 bp, 30 predicted proteins | sample Helgoland_Spring_6_FD_148646 | JGI IMG/M metagenome (GOLD analysis project Ga0206127, IMG submission 148646) | Pelagic subsurface seawater microbial communities from Kabeltonne, Helgoland, North Sea - Helgoland_Spring_Bloom_20160419_1 | ecosystem: Environmental > Aquatic > Marine > Epipelagic ...
GTGTCTTCAACCTGATTAACCGGAGTTTCTTCAACCTGATTAACCGGAGTTTCTTCAACCTGATTAAGCATAACGCAGTGTGGGCAATGGCGACATTTATTCCATCACTAATATTTGGATATAGTCTAGAGCGCTACAGCAGACTTTTAGCGCCAATTATCTTGCACGGGACATATAATGGGGGATATTTTTTAATCGGCGCAACCCTTGTCAATTAACGACAAAGAGCTGCGCCAGAGAGAGATTAAGAATCCAATACGGTGCGTATTGATTGGGTTAAGTAATCAATATTAGTGGAATTAATACCCGCCAGATTCACCCGTGTAGAGCCAACAATATAAATCGCAAACTCATCACGCAATCGGTTTAGCTGATCAGAGGTAATACCCAAGAAAGAAAACATACCCTGTTGCTGCTTAATATGGCTAAAGTCCATACCGGCGGCATTATCGTTAATACCATCGGTTAACAGAGTGCGCATTGCTTTAATCCGCAACCTAACTTCTTCTAACTCGGCTTGCCAATTGGCACGCAACTGATCATCACCCAAAATCAATGATACCAAAAGAGCACCATGAGCTGGTGGCATAGAATAAATTTGACGAGCAATAGACATAGATTGTGCAGAAACTATTTTAGCCTGCTCAGCTGACTCAGCCACTAGGGTAATAGAACCCGTTCGCTCTCGATAAAGACCAAAGTTTTTTGAGCATGAAGAAGCGACTAATAACTCCGGCAAGCGATCCGCCATCATACGCAGGCCATAGGCATCCGCGTCTAAGCCTTGCCCTAAACCCTGATACGCAATATCAATAAACGGGATAAAGCCTCTTTCAAGGGCAATATCAGCAATTTGATCCCAGTGTTCAGGCTGTAAGTCGGCGCCTGTAGGGTTATGACAGCAGCCATGCAGTAACACTACATCACCTGCTGGCACGTGATTTAACGTTTCCATCATGGCATCAATATTAATGCTATGGCTGGTTTTATCGTAGTAAGGATATTCTTCAATCTCAAAACCCGCACTACCCATAAGCGGGATATGGTTCGGCCAAGTGGGCACACCCACCCATAGTTTGGCATCGGGACGAGCGCGCTGAACAACCTCAGCACCCACGCGTAACGAACCAGAACCACCCGGTGCCTGAAGCGTCACCAAACGATCTGAGTTTAAAATACTGTGATCAGCACCAAACAATAGCGCCATCATCAGCTGGTTGTAGCCAGCATCGCCAGCAATACCCTGATAAGCTTTAGTGTTTTCGAGCTCCATCAGCTTAGCTTCAGCTAATTTCACTGATTTCATAACGGGTGTTCGACCACTGTCGTCTTGGTATACGCCCACACCCAAGTCAATCTTGTGATCTCTACTATCTGCTCTAAAAGCAGCCATTAATCCTAAAATAGGGTCACCTGCAACAGGCTTTAAACTCTCAAACATTACGGTAGCTCCTAACTACAACCATTTCTGGCGACATTTTACTACGGATTGATGCGCTTGTTCAGGAAATTTCACGAATAAATTGCAAAACAATCTGGTTAAATAATTCTGGCTTTTCTGCATGCAACCAATGTCCAACCGCCTCGATTGTTTTTACCGAAGATTTTGGAAAAATAGATTGTATAATTGGCAGATGTTGTTGCTCAATATAATCAGAATTTTCACCTTTCAAAAATAAACATGGGGCGGTGCAAACGTCGCCCATTGGCGCCACAGATAAATGGCTTTCATAGTTAGCTTTAATGGCATTAATATTGATTTTAAGTTCAAAATTTCCCGCCGTATTTCGACGTAAGTTTTTTAATAAAAATGCACGCACAGAAGGCTCAACACCCTGCTCAGACAAAAAGGAATCGGCCATCTTTCTATCTTTAATATCTACTTTAGATAAATCATATAAAATATTGATAATATTGCTATTATTGTCTATATATTTAACAGGGGCTATATCAACAACAACCAAGCTTTTAAACCTACTAGCCTCGCTCATTGCCAACTGCATAGCCACCTTTCCGCCCAGCGAATGACCCACAAAATATGCGCTAGCAATGGATAAATGATCCATTAGCTCAACTAGATCTTGGGCCATGGATAACAGACTCATTTCAGAGTGATGAGGCGAGTCAGCATGGTTGCGAAGATCCACTGAAATCACCCGATAGCTGGGCGCAAGCGCACGGGCTAAATTACCTAAATTAGATAGGGAGCCAAACAAGCCATGGATAAGAAAAACAGGGTCGCCAACGCCCTGCTCTGAATAATTAAGCCGCATAGTAATGCTGAATCTCTTGAAAAATATAAACAGAACCCATGTTACATTAATTATCATTTAACTAGATTAGTTTTTGCTATTTTAAGTGGAGTTTGAATATGCAGCCAAAAAAAACACATCACTACACAGGTTGAAATAAATCTGCCAAAAAACTATGGTTGAATTTCTAGGCAACAAAATGAGTGCTATATACTGAATATATCGACGTTTTTTTATAGGCTGTATCACTTAGGGCTAAAGTTAATAATTAGCGTCCTTCCCCCGCCCAGCCCTATTTTATTTAAGGGTAACAATGCCCTTGAGTCTCTGATTGCCGATATAAAAACCAATAAGCTTAATCGTTTACTGCTGGTGACTGATAAGCAGATTCATGTCTTAGGCTTACACAGAGAGCTAGCCGATCAGCTTGCTAAACAGGCTATTACCACTGAGCTATATAGTGATGTTGAGCCCAATAACCCAATCCACTCTATTGAACAGGCACTAAGCCATTACCAACAAACACAATGCCAAGGCGTTATATGCTTGGGCGGCGGATCGGTGATGGATTGCGGCAAACTGGTGGCCGCCCGAATAGCCAGACCTGATAAAACCACTGTTCAACTTAAAGGCTTATTTAAAATACGCCGTCAACTGCCGCCGGTTTATGCCATACCCACAACTGCGGGCACGGGCTCTGAAACAACTGTCGCCGCCGTGGCATTTGATCCCATAGCCAAACAAAAATTTGCCGTAACTGATCTCTGCCTGTGTCCTAGAGCGGCGGTGCTTTTACCTGAGCTAACCTATGACCTGCCCCCACAGATTACAGCCCACACGGGTATGGACGCTCTAACCCATGCTGTTGAGGCCTATTTAGGCATAATAGGTACTGATTTTACGCGTCAGAAATCACTTAATGCCTGCAGTTTGATTTTCGCTAACCTTTTACCGGCCTATGAACAGAGTCGAAGTCATCAATATAGAGAAAATATGCTACTGGCGTCTTTTTATGCCGGCGAGGCCTTTACTCGCGCCTCTGTGGGTTATGTGCATGCTATTGCCCATAGTCTGGGTGGCTATTACGGCACAGCCCATGGCCTTGCTAATGCCATTCTTCTTCCCAAGGTGTTGCGCTGGTATGGCCCTGCTGTAGAAGATAAATTAGCCACATTAGCCGAGCATTGCCAAATAGGCGTTAGTAAAACCTCCTCAGCCGCCAAAGCACGTGCATTTATTGAGGAAATTGAAGCGTTAAATCGACAGATGGCGATTCCCCCAAGACTAAGCGAACTAGAACCAGAGGATATCCCATCTCTTGCTAAACAGGCCTTAAAAGAAGCTCACCCCGAATACCCTGTGCCTAAATTTATGGATTTAAACAGCTGTGAAAAGCTATTGAAAAGTTTACTGATGGCACAATAACCGCGGTAATTTGAGTTATTTTTTTGGTTTGAATAGCTGTTCTAAAGCACTGTGCAAGTCGCTATAGTTAAATTGAAAACCCTGCTGTTGCAGTTTTTGTGGAATAACCGATTGCCCCTGAATCATTAATTCATCGCCCATCTGACCAAACAGCAGTTTAACAATGGCTGCTGGCATAGGTGCTATAGCCGGTCGTTTTAATACCTTGCCCAATGTTTTGGCAAATTCTCGGTTAGTCACTGGCTGTGGTGCTGTGCAGTTAACAGGGCCAGTAATATCGTTTTGCATCGCATAGATAATAATCTCCACCATATCCTCTATATGAACCCATGGCATCCATTGCTGACCTGAAGCAATTGGACCGCCTAGGCCAAACTTAAAGGCCGGTAGAAGCTTGCTGAGCGCGCCCTGCTGCCCTAAAACAATCCCTGTGCGCAAAAGGCATACTCGAGCCCCTAACTGCTCAAATTGCTGTCCGGCGCTTTCCCAATCAGCACAGAGTTGGCTTGAGAAATTAGGCTCTACTGCACCCTCTTCAGTAACCGGCTGATTATTGGCTATACCTCCACCGTAATATCCGATAGCTGAACCACTGATAACTATCGAGGGTGGCTTATGGGCCTGTTTGAAATACTCATAGAGTGCTTGCGTGGTTTGAATGCGACTTTGGCTGATGGTGGCTTTGCGCTTATCACTCCAGCGTCGATCTGCTATTGGCTCGCCCGCAAGATTAATCAGAATATCAATAGGTTGGTTTAGTTGCGATAAATCGCTAATAGTCTGCACGGATTGGGGCAATACTTTTACTGCCTTTTCGGGGTTTCTACTAAGCACTATTAATTGATAACCTGAACGTTCCTCGACAGTGCTAGCAAGCCTCATGCAAAGGTTGCGACCAATAAACCCACTACCGCCTGTGACTAAAATAGTTTTCATTACAACCCTTTAAAATATGCTTTGTGTGTTAATAATACGCAACTGTGGTTGATTCTGCTTAGATTGTTTTGCGTGCTTTGATTTGTATTGCTAAAATGCCCTCTTTGATCATCTTAACTTCTCTTTTTAACTTTATATCTGGGTACAAACTATGAGCCTCGCTGACAAAGTGTTGTCGGTAAACAATGATTTACCAATCCGAACTAATTTACCTGTACATAGTGGCAAGGTCCGCTCTGTTTATTGGCTGACTGAAGCCGATAGCCGCAGACTAATTGAAGAAAACAACTATGACGTAGCGCCTGACTCACCCCTGGCGATTATGGTAATCAGCGATCGGATTTCTGCCTTTGAATGCATCTGGAAAGGTGAAGGTAATATGCAGGGTGTTCCTGGAAAGGGAGCGGCTCTCAATGCTATCTCTAATCATTGGTTTAAGTTGTTCCGCGAGAATAATCTTGCGGATAGCCATATTCTTGATATCCCCCACCCCCTGGTATGGATTGTTCAAAAAGCTAAGCCAGTGATGATTGAGGCCATATGCCGTCAATATATTACAGGCTCTATGTGGCGCTCCTATGTCAAAGGTGAGCGTAACTTCTGTGGTATCGAACTACCTAACGGCCTTGAGAAGGATCAGAAACTTCCAGAATTACTTATTACGCCATCAACCAAAGGTATCCTTGAGGGTATTCCCGGTGTACCTGAAGTAGATGATGTGAATATTTCGCGCTCTGATATTGAAAACAATCATGCTGCCTTTAAATTTAATTCACTTGAAGATATCAATGTGTATGAAGAATTACTGCAACAGGGTTTTGATGTTATCAGTGATGAGCTAGCTAAGTTAGATCAAATATTTGTCGATACTAAGTTTGAGTTTGGCTATGTTAAGGATCGTTCGGGTGCTGATAAACTTATTTATATGGATGAGGTTGGTACGCCTGACTCTTCCCGCATTTGGGATGGTGAGCAATATAGAGAAGGCGCTGTGGTAGAAAACTCTAAAGAGGTATTCCGTCAGCTTCTTTTAAACCACTTCGAAGATTCAGATATTCTACTAGATAAGAATCGTATGGATGAGCGCTATGCACTAGCTAAAGATAATGAGCTACCTGAATCTATGATGATGGAAGTGTCTAACACCTACGTGAGCATAGCTGAAAAGATCACTGGGCAAACTTTGCCACTTTCATCTAATCCTAAGGCTGAAATAATCGAAATATTAAGCGATAAATACAATCTAATCGATTAATAAAACTGAAAATTAACAGGCGCTAGCGAGAGAGAGATGACCACTGAACAAAACCTAAATATTGATCCTAGACGCCTGTTTAATCTTGGCGCTAACCTTATAGCGGCTGGATTTATCAAACAAAATTCCACCGAAGCAAAAAAGCTCTTTAAGGAACTTAAACAGGGTGACGCCATTAAGGGTGGTCAACTAAAATCAGAAAAAACCGGTGAAGTTATTCCTATCAAACTTGAACTGGATCGCAAAGAGTTTCGCGGCCAATTTAACTTCCCCAATTTTGATGTTTCGATTCGCGCACTGCTGCAAAAGTTTGAGACCGAAGTGCGCAAGGACAAAGAACTGAAAACCCTGCGCACCCTGACCAATCCAGACAACGGCGAAGTACTATTTAATATACCCAGTGGATTAAGTATTGATGACAATATCAATGTACTTATGATGGCGGTTAAGCCAGAGAGTGACTGCATAATTATTAAGCTTGCTTTTATGGAGCCTGAACCATTTCTGGTTGAGACTCCCCAAGACTAAACAATTAGCTTTGATTTAAGGCCGTTGTCATTTCTACAACGGCTTTCTTACCATCGCCATACACCATCAGCGTGTGATCCATAGCAAACAATGGATTAGGTAATCCAGCAAACCCAGGGCTTAGTGAGCGCTTAATAACCACCACATTCCTCGCCTTATCCACATTGAGAATTGGCATACCATAAATGGGGCTACCCTCAGCTTCGCGCGCCATGGGGTTGGTCACATCGTTAGCACCAATCACAATGACCACGTCAGTGTCTTCAAAGGTGGGGTTAATTCGGTCCATTTCTACTAACTTATCATAGGGCACTTCTGCTTCTGCAAGAAGTACATTCATATGACCCGGCATACGCCCAGCTACTGGATGGATACCATATTCCACTTCAATGCCTCGACTTTCCATAGAATCCGCTAATTCGCGCACTGCATGCTGTGCCTGGGCCATGGCCATACCATAACCGGGGACGATGACAACACGCTTGGCAACTTCAAGCATCATAGCAACTTCGTCTGGTTGAGCACTGGTGACCTTGCCTGCATAAATTTCATCGGCATCAATCTTTTCACCAGCTGCTGCCATTTTTCCAAACAACACATTACCCAATGAGCGATTCATGGCTACACACATTATCTTGGTAAGAATTAGGCCAGAGGTACCCACAAGAGAACCGGCGATAATAAGCACCGTATTACCCAGAATAAATCCGGCTAGGGCTGCAGCCAAACCAGAATAGGAATTTAGTAAAGCGATCACCACAGGCATATCGGCACCACCGATGGGAAGCACCAAAAACAAGCCTAAAAGTAAGGCAAGAGCCACCAGAGTGATTACCGTTACAGCCTGATTAGGGCTAATAACTAGACAACCTAAAGCGATAACCGCACCCAGCAGCAATAGCGCGTTACCTGCCGGTCCACCGGGTAAGCCGATATTTTTCTTGATTAATCCCTGAAGCTTGGCAAAGGCGACTAAGCTACCCACAAGAGTAACCGCACCGATCAAAATGGTAAGACCAATGGAAATCAATGTTACCTGACCCTCACCGCCTTCACCAAAGGCATCAGAACTTAGTGCAACGGGCACTAGTAATTCTGCAAAGGAATTAGCATCTACATTGAGCACCGAGAAATATTCGGCAAGAGCAATTGTCAGTGAAGCACCGCCACCGAAGCCATTGAGTAAGGCAACCATTTGCGGCATCGATGTCATTTGAATACGCAGTGCCATAAATGCACCTACAGCGGCACCAAATACACCACCCGCAATAATATAGGTGAAGTTAACCACTTCAGCATTTAGCAGAGTCACGACTATAGCAATAAGCATACCCAGCGAGGAAAGCTGATTACCACGCACGGCAGTAGATGGCTTGGTTAAGCCCTTGATGCCAAGAATGAATAGTATCCCAGCAATTAAATAAATAAGATTCACAACAGTTGGGCTCATGGGTTACTTCCTTTTAAACATTGAGAGCATACGGTTGGTGACCAAATAACCACCGACCACATTGATGGTTGCAAAGGTCACTGCCAAGAAGCCCAACACATTAACCAGCATTGGCGAGGTATCCGAGCCTGCAGCTAATAAAGCACCCACCAGCGTGATACCCGAAACGGCATTAGTGCCTGACATCAATGGCGTGTGCAAAGTTGGCGGGACCTTAACGATCAGTTCCACACCCAAAAAAAGCGATAATACGAAAAGCGCCAGTAATAAAATTAAAATATCCAATGTCTAAGTCCTTTAGTTGCCTTGCGATTCATTTTCTAAGGAAGGTAGGTCTAATAGCTTACGCATATAGGGATGTGGCACCTCACCCCCGTGAGCAATCACTGTGCCAGCAACAATTTCATCTTCAAAATCTAGATTGATTTGACCCTCTTCTAGAATTAATTCTAGAAGTGTTTGAATGTTGTTTCCATACATCTGACTGGCATGAAAGGCCGCATCTGACGCAAGGTTTTCGGGGCCTACAATAGTCACGCCATGAGCCACAACCGTCTTACCCATTTGCGTTGACTCACAGTTGCCGCCCCGCTCTGCCGCTAGATCAACCAGCACAGAACCGGTTTTCATGGCTTTAAGCATATCTTCTGTCACTAGAATTGGCGATTTAGCACCAGGAATTGCGGCAGTAGTAATGATGATATCTTGGCGAGCAACTACTTCTGTCATCTGCTCTCTTTGCATGCGAAGAAACTCTTCACTCTGCTTTTTGGCGTAGCCTCCAGCACCCTCCGATGACTCTGTGGGCAAATCCAACTCCACTGGGGTAGCGCCCACGGAAATAATTTGTTCGCGAGCAGCGGGTCTGACGTCATAGGCTTCAACCACTGCGCCTAGACGCTTGGCTGTAGCACAGGCTTGAAGGCCGGCAACGCCGACACCCATGATAAGTACTCTTGCCGGCTGCAAGGTTCCAGCCGCAGTCATTAGCATAGGTAAAATTCGCGGGGCAGCTTCGGCACCAAGCAGCACTGATCTGTAACCAGCAAGGGTTGCCATAGAAGAAAGTACATCCATACTTTGAGCACGACTGATACGAGGAACCATTTCCAAGGCAATAGCGGTAGCACCTGTATCTGCAACCTGCTGTGCCGCTTGGGGCTGTGCTAGAGGGTCCATCATACCAATGACTAGCTGCTTGGCTTTTAACCGTTTGAGATCGTCGTCGGCATTTTCAGTATTTGAGCCAAAACTTTGAACCTGAAGGATAACATCTGACTTAGCAAATAATTCATCTCTGTCAGACACCACTTTGGCACCTACAGAAATATAATCATCATCTGAGAAACCAGCCTGTGCACCTGCATTCTGTTCAACCCAAAGTTCTAGGCCTTTATCGACCAGTGACTGAACATTATCTGGGCACAACGAGACACGATTTTCTCCACCAACCAGTTCCCGTGTAATTCCAATAATCACGTCATTCTCCTTAATGATTAATGTGCTTACTTAAAAGGTAAGCTCTTATTATGGTTAAAAGTCTATCAAAACTCCTTGGGTTAAAGACCCAAAGTTATCAGTATTTTTTGATAGCCCCTAATTCGTTGTATGCGCATTCTGTGCGCAGGTTTTATACGTCTCTTGAAACTGCAAAACTGGCCAGTTTGGAAAGTACCTGTTTGTAAGGACTTTCTGGCAGTGCTTGTAGCGCATCATTTGCTAACTGTGAATGCTCTGTTGCCCTGCTCAAACTATAGTCTATGCCACCTGTTTTTGAGACTATTTTTAATATTTGATCAAAATTTTCTGCAGACCTATTTTTAATCGCTTGCTGAATGATCTGACTTTCAGCGGGATCCGCATGATCCCGAGCATATATTAAGGGTAATGTCATTTTCCCTTCATTTAAGTCGTCGCCAATATTCTTACCAATAATAGCGACGTCACCCTGAAGATCTAACACATCATCTGCAATCTGGAATGCCATACCCAAGTGCTTACCATATTGGTTCATGGCAATTTTATCTGCACTTGCAAGTAAAGCGCCGCATTCCATACCCGCCTCAAACAGCTTGGCGGTTTTTCTATAGATTACTTGCATATACGTGTCTTCATCTATATTGGGATTTCCTGCGTTTGCCATTTGCTGAACTTCACCCTCAGAAATAACATTAGTAGCATCTGCGAAAACCCGCATAATATTCATGTCAGCCACTTCAACTAACATTTGGAAGGCCCGTGAATAAAGAAAGTCCCCAACCAAAACACTGGGGGCATTACCCCAAATTTCATTGGCTGTCTCACGTCCTCTTCGCAATGCAGAGACATCAACCACATCGTCATGCAACAGAGTGGCGGTATGAATAAATTCAATAACCGCAGCGAGTTTTATATGATTGTTTTTTTCAGATTGATAATTATTGGCTAGGGCACTCAATAAAACCAGAACCGGTCTTAGGCGTTTACCACCAGAATCCACAATGTAACTGCCGATATTTTCCACCAGACCGACGTCTGACTGTAAACTATTTAAAATTAGCTTATTGACCGATTGAAATTCCGTGGCTACGGAATTGTGAAAAAATGCCATTTTACAATGAATTACCAGACTAATTAAGATTATATGGAATGCTAACAGACAACCCCGCACTGTCAACCCTAGACAAGCAACAGATGAAATATAATGAGTTTTAATGGCCTAGATTTGATTTAACTATTGATGCTTTAGCGATTAGTAGTTACGATGCGCGATTAAGTAGTTGATCAATAAGGATCCCATGTCTTTTATACCTGCATCTTCTTACTCGAAAGAAGAAATTCTAAAATGTAGCCGCGGCGAGTTATTTGGCCCCGGTAACGCGAAACTTCCTGCGCCTAATATGCTGATGATTGACAGAATCGTCACCATTAACAACACCGGCGGTTCACATGGTCTTGGTGAGATTGTCGCCGAAATCGATATCACTCCTGATTTATGGTTCTTTGCATGCCACTTTGAAGGTGATCCGGTGATGCCTGGCTGTCTGGGTCTGGATGCCCTTTGGCAACTGGTTGGCTTTTTCCTCGGCTGGAATGGCAACCCGGGTAGAGGTCGCGCCCTTGGTGCTGGCACCGTTAAGTTTTTTGGCCAAATCTTACCTGATGCTAAAAAAGTGACTTACAGGCTAGACATCACTCGACTCATTCAGCGCAAGCTAGTAATGGGTATTGCTGATGGTAGCGTTGAAGTCGATGGCCGTGAAATTTACACTGCCAAAGATCTTAAAGTAGGTCTTTTCGAAAACACAGAGAACTTTTAAGTTTTCTGATGTCACAAGAATAAAAGAGGATAACCGATGAAACGAGTAGTAATCACTGGACTTGGCATAGTTTCATGTCTTGGCAACGACCGAGAGTCTGTTACTAAATCATTGAAAGAAGGTATTTCAGGTATTCGCTACCGCGAAGATTTTGCTGAAATGGGCCTTAAATGTAATGTCGGCGCTACTTTGGATATTGATCCTAAAGAACATATTGATAGAAAAATTATGCGCTTTATGGGGCCTTCGGCTTCATATGCCTACATTGCCACGGACAGAGCTATTACTGATGCTGGCCTAACCGAAGAAATGGTTTCAAACCCAAGAACAGGACTTGTTATGGGTTCTGGTGGCGTTTCTGGTGAGATGTTTACCGAAACCATCGATGTCATGCGTGAGCGCGGTATCAAGCGTGCAGGCCCTTACCGAGTCACCCAGATTATGGCGAGTACGGTTTCAGCCTGTGTTGCTACGCCTTTTAAAATTAAGGGTGTTAACTATGCTCTAGCCTCTGCCTGTGCTACCAGTGCTCACTGTATTGGTCATGCCGCAGAACTTATTCAGCTGGGCAAGCAAGACATTCTTCTTGCCGGTGGTTCAGAAGATATGCATTGGTCTATGGCGGGTATGTTTGACGCTATGGGTGCATTGACTAGTAAATACAATGATAACCCTGAAGTAGCATCCCGTGCTTATGATGCCGGTCGCGATGGTTTCGCGCCTGGTCTGGGTGCTGGAACAGTGGTTGTTGAAGAACTTGAGCATGCCCTTGCTCGCGGCGCTAATATTATCTGTGAAATCACCGGTTATGGTGCTACATCAGATGGTGCCGATATGGTAGCTCCATCAGGTGAAGGTGCAGAGCGTTGCATGAAGATGGCCATGGAAAATATTGGTGGACCATTGGACTATCTGAACACTCATGGTACCAGTACACCTGTTGGTGATTTGGCTGAACTTGGCGCTATACGCAATACCTTTGGTGATAACTGTCCAGATCTTAGCTCTACCAAATCATTATCAGGTCACAGTTTGGGTGCTGCAGGGGTTCATGAAGCCATCTACTGTATGCTTATGATGGAAGGCAATTTCGTTGCTGGTTCAGCGCATATTGATAACCTTGATGAAAATGCTGAGGGCTTACCTATTCTTCGTGAAAGTAAAGAAAAGCTCGTTAATCGCGTGATGTCTAATAGCTTTGGCTTTGGTGGCACTAACGCTACCTTGGTTATGGAAAAATATTCAGGATAATATACGTTCTGAATAACCATAAAAAAAGGCACCCATTGGGTGCCTTTTTTGTATCTAACGCTTTAAGTTAGAGCGCTTCTAATACTGCTTCAGCACTGGATAATTCAAAGCCACTTTCATCAACATTCAGTAACTCAACTACTCCGTCATTGACGATAATCGCAAAACGTTTACTGCGCATACCCATACCAAAACCCGTTCCATCAAGCTCTAGGCCTAAAGAAGTTGTGAAGGTACAGTTACCGTCAGCAAGCATTAAAATATTTTCTGCATTGGATGCGTCTTTCCATGCATTCATTACAAAGGCATCGTTCACAGAAAGACAGGCCACTGTATCTACGCCCTTGGCAATAATCTCATCATACTTAACCACAAAACCTGGCATATGTGCCACAGAGCATGTTGGTGTAAATGCACCGGGTACGGCAAAAAGTACTACTTTTTTACCTGAGAAAATATCTGCAGTTGTTATACCTGCAGGACCTTCAGCGCCCATTACCGCAAGCGTGCCTTCAGGAATTTTGTCTCCAACTTTAATTGTCATAAATGACTCCAAATAATTTAATTTAAACTCAGCTTCCTAGAACGGGATATCGTCATCAAAACCCATACCCTGCGCTGGGGCAGCGGCTGGCGCTGGGGCTTGCTTAGGCGCTGCTTGCTTTTGTTGAGCCTGTTGCGGCTCTGATTGAGCATAATCTGGCTGGGACTGGTCATAACCACCCTGCCCCTGACCACCGCGACTATCTAGCATTTGCATTTCGCTAGCAACGATTTCGGTAGTGTAACGATCCTGTCCATCTTGACCCTGCCACTTTCGCGTGCGCAATGAGCCCTCTATGTATACTTTAGAGCCCTTTTTAACATACTGCTCTACAATTTCAGCTAGACGATTAAAAAACACCACACGATGCCATTCGGTGCGTTCTTGCTGGTCACCGGTATTTTTGTCTTTCCAAGATTCAGAGGTAGCAAGACTTAAGTTAGTCACTGCACCACCTGAAGGCATGTATCTTGTTTCTGGGTCCTGTCCACAGTTACCCACTATGATTACTTTGTTAATTCCCCGTGCCATTTTTTTCCCCTGTCTATGTGCGATTCAAAAAGGGCTGTAATTCAGCCATATTTATCGCCGTTTTATCAACCTTAATATAGGCGAGATCATCACCTTCTAAAAGTAGTATATCTTCAACTCCAACTATTGTTGAAACACTTTTTATAAATTCATTGGGTTTTCTTTTTCCAACATGCAAAATCATGGTTTGCATGGGTCTTGGTGAAGTCATTTGCGTAGCTAGTATCACCCACACAAGCAGCAACATTGCTAGTAACATTAGAAGTCCATCAACACCCAGACTGGTTAGCCCCCAACCACCTAAAATACCACCAGCGAAGGTACCTAAAAACTGACAGGTTGAATAGATCCCCATGGCCGTTCCGCGATTACCCGCAGGAGTTACTTTACTCAACCATGAGGGTAGAAATGCTTCTAATAAATTAAATGCGGCAAAATAACTAAATAGCATGAGGAAGGTCAGCATTGATCCTTGCGTATTACCCAGGACAAACATTGAAACCATCATGATAACAATGGCTGCGATAAAAAATGGTTTCTGAGCATTTCGTTTTTCTGCGACTATGATGGCTGGCACCATGGCCACAAAACCACCCCCAAGAAGACAGAGATAAACCCACCATAGCTGGTCTGCACCTACGGCGAGTTGCTGTACAAGAATACTCGGCACAACAACAAAAGCTGCCATCAGCGTTAAATGATGAAAAAATATCCCTATATTTAAACGGAATAGTTCAGGCGATCTTAGGAGATTTCCGATTTGCTGAATATCGGTTTGCGTTTCGCGGTTATTGCGTGCAGAAATAGTCTTCGGGATCAGAGTAAACACTATGATAAAGCCCGCCAGACCTAAGACGGCAGTCACCCAAAAGATTCCAGACATACCAAAGTATGAGGCTATTAGCGGCCCAAGAACCATAGCTAGCGCAAAGGATGCGCCAATACTGCCACCTATGGTTGCCATGGCCTTAGTGCGATTTTGCTCTGCGGTAAAATCAGTCACCAAAGCCATTAGGGTACTGGCTATTGCTCCCGTACCCTGTAATGCGCGGCCAACAATAACTCCCATGGCGGATTCAGATAAAGCCGCCACCACACTGCCTAATACAAACAGTGCAAGACCGCCTAGAATAACCGGTCTGCGTCCTATTTTGTCGGATAACAAGCCTAGCGGGATTTGAAAAACTGCCTGCGTTAAACCGTAGATACCCAAGGCGAGACCGAGCAAGAACAGACTTGAGTTCTGGTAGTCTGCAAAATACAGCGAGAGAACCGGTAAAACCATAAATAATCCGAGCATACGAAAACCATAAAGGCTGGCTATCGAAAGTACCGCTCGCTTTTCTATGCTGGAGTATTTTGCTTCTGTTAGTTTGTTAGTCAATGTCGTCGCTTAGTGGTTGGGTTATCTAATATCCGTCTATAGTAACAGTCATATTAGGCGCGGGAAAATAATAATCACAGCATTTATTCATCTATCTTGCGTTGCTAGAAGTAAAACTAGCTAAATATCCATTTTGCTTTGCCTGTATTAAGGCTTGCGCCTTATAATGGACCCTTTAACCTAAATAAAAGCAGCCCTAATGGATACAATACTTGTTCGCGGAGCCAGAACCCATAACTTAAAAAATATCGACCTCGATATTCCTCGCGACAAGCTTATTGTTATCACTGGACTTTCTGGTTCAGGCAAGTCTTCGCTGGCCTTTGATACTCTTTATGCCGAGGGTCAAAGACGTTATGTAGAATCGCTTTCTACCTATGCTCGGCAGTTTCTTTCCATGATGGAAAAACCGGACATTGACCATATTGAAGGTCTTTCACCGGCTATTTCTATCGAGCAAAAATCCACCAGTCACAACCCGCGCTCAACCGTAGGTACCATTACTGAAATCTATGATTACCTGCGTCTGTTGTTTGCTCGTGCTGGCGAACCTCGCTGTCCTGATCATGATCTGCCGCTCAAGGCGCAAACTGTAAGCCAAATGGTGGATCAGGTATTGACCCTACCTGAGGGCTCAAAGCTGATGTTGCTGGCACCTGTGGTTAAGGATAGAAAAGGTGAACACCTGCATCTTTTAGATAATTTGCGTCGACAGGGATTTATCCGTGCTCGCATTGATGGTCTCATCTGTGACCTAGACGAAGCACCTGCATTGGATAAGAGAAAAAAACACAGCATTGAAGTAGTGGTTGATCGTTTTAAGGTTAAGGAAGGCCTGGGTATTCGCATGGCTGAGTCGTTTGAAACCGCCCTTGCGCTTGCCGAAGGGGTTGCCCTCATTAGCTATATGGATGGCGATAATGAAGACCTAATGTTTAGCGCTAAGTTTGCCTGCCCAATCTGTAACTACAGCCTGAGTGAATTGGAGCCGAAATTATTCTCGTTTAACAATCCCTTTGGTGCCTGTAAGACCTGTGATGGTTTGGGTATTCATCAATTTTTTGACGTAGATCGCATTATTCAACACCCCGAAGCATCCATTGCTGAGGGTGCTATTCGCGGCTGGGATCGTCGCTCACTGTTTTATTTTAATATGTTGAGTAGCCTAGCCGAGCATTACGACTTTGATATTGAAAAGCCGTGGAAAGACTTATCTCAGTTACATCAACAAAAAATATTATTCGGTAGTGATGATGAAGAAATAACCTTTAACTACATGAATGACCGTGGCACCGTATTCCGTCGTCAACATAGCTTTGAGGGTGTTATCCCCAACATGGAGCGTCGTTACAGAGATACGGAGAGTAATTCTGTTAGAGAGGATCTCAGTAAGTTTATGACCACCTCTGACTGTCCTGATTGCGAAGGCACAAGACTCTGTAAATCAGCGCGAAATGTGTACGTCGACAACAGGCGGATTGAAGATATTGTCGCCATGCCCGTGGGTGAATGCTTTGACTACTTTGAAACCATTGATCTGCCCGGCCGGCAAGGGCAAATAGCTGAAAAAATCATCAAAGAAATCCGCGATCGTTTTTGCTTCCTAGTGGATGTGGGCCTTAACTATCTTTCCTTAAACCGCAGTGCTGAAACTCTTTCGGGCGGTGAAGCACAGCGTATCCGTCTGGCTAGCCAAATTGGTGCTGGATTAGTTGGGGTGATGTACATACTTGATGAGCCAAGTATCGGCCTGCATCAACGGGACAACGAACGACTTTTAAAGACTCTTGTTCGCTTGCGTGATTTAGGCAATACAGTCATTGTTGTTGAGCACGATGAGGACGCAATCAAGGCCGCTGATTATATTATTGATATTGGACCCGGTGCAGGTGTCCATGGTGGTGAGATCGTTGCTATGGGTGACAGTGATGCTATCACCAGCAACCCGAAATCTATAACTGGTCAGTTTTTATCCGGTGTGCGCGGCATTCGAGTGCCTAAAAAGCGTCATATTAGCCAAGGCAAGTCACTGGATATCCTTGGCGCAAAAGCCAACAACTTGACGGGTATTGATGCGACTATTCCGGTGGGACTATTCACCTGTATTACCGGTGTTTCGGGTTCAGGTAAATCTTCCTTGATCAACGGCATTCTTTATCCTGCCGCTGCCACGGCATTAAACAAAGCCTCCACGCTCAAACCGGCGGCCCATAAAGTTATCAATGGCTTAGAACATTTCGATAAGTGTATCGATATTAACCAGAGTCCCATTGGTAGAACCCCTAGATCTAACCCTGCTACCTATACTGGCATCTTTACGCCTGTAAGGGAGCTATTCGCTGGCACCCAAGAGGCTCGTTCTCGTGGCTATACGCCTGGTCGATTTAGCTTCAATGTGAAAGGTGGTCGCTGTGAAGCCTGTCAGGGTGACGGTGTTACTAAGGTCGAGATGCACTTTTTACCGGATATCTATGTTTCCTGTGATGTTTGCAAAGGCAAACGTTACAATCGTGAAACTCTAGATATTACCTTTAAAGGTAAAAATATCCATCAGGTACTGGATATGACCATTGAAGATGCAAGTGTCTTCTTTGAATCCATTCCCAGTGTCTCTCGCAAGCTACAAACATTAATGGATGTTGGGCTTTCGTATATTAAACTCGGTCAGGCAGCGACTACTTTGTCTGGCGGTGAGGCGCAACGGGTTAAGCTCTCTAAAGAGCTTTCAAAAAGAGATACAGGAAAAACACTCTATATTCTTGATGAGCCTACAACAGGGCTTCATTTTCATGATATTGAGCAGCTGCTATCCGTTCTGCATCGATTGCGTGATCACGGCAATACGGTGGTAGTTATTGAGCATAACTTAGATGTTATTAAGACAGCAGATTGGATTGTCGACTTAGGGCCGGAAGGCGGAGCGGGTGGTGGTAAAATTGTTGCCGCTGGAACTCCTGAGGATGTTGTTAAAGTCAAGGGTTCCCATACAGGTCGTTTCTTAAAACACTTACTGTAATTTAAACTTTTCGAGCTTCGTACTCTTTGATTAACTGATCCATGACCTGAGCGTCAAATTCACGAAGCCCACTGAGAACAAGTTTCTTTTCTCCACGACCCACGGCTTTTCCGCCATCGTTTATAGCAAAGTGTAAGGTCACATTGCCACGCTTACCCTCAACTTGCATATCGGCATTGATCAATTTGACCTCAGGCCTCTCAAGTTCGATTTGATCAAGGTTAAGGGACATGGATTGATACATAACCAGCGGTCGGTTGTTATTAATCATTACCTGATGCTGCTCCATTAAGGGCACCAAAATATACGGAAAACTGTGACCTGAAAACGCCACATAGCTTTTGACTAAGTGCTCAATAGCCTTTGGATCTGAGTTGTTCTCACCCTCTCGAACCAGCGTAAGATAAGCTTTTTCACGCTCATCCTTGATGACTAGTTCAGAGCTGCCTGAGATCGGAAAGACCAGTAATTTATCGGCGGGGACTAGACCCGAAAAATCGAAATTCATCTTTTCGCTTAAGCCGTAATTATTTAGACTTAGGGCAAAGAGAAGATCCCCTGGCACACAGAATCGCTTGGAATCTGGGTCATGGATGGGGTTGTAATCATTACAAATTTGTTTTGCAAACTGGCTACCCTGCTCGCCACTGACGCTAAATTGATTATCAGATTCTGTGTAAAAAGATTGTAAAAACATAGGTTAGTCTAGTTCCGATTCAAATTCTTCAAGTAAATCCAGAGGTTCTAGTTCTTGACCCTCAAGATCTTCATTCCAATTAACCCCTGCCCTATGCACGTCTTCGTGCATACCTGTCAGCCAGTCATCAAGAAATTCTTCCATCGCAATGGCAACGGGCTCATAAACTGCCCATTCATCAATGCAAAGCTGCTCTGCTAATGGTTTTTCAGACCAAAACGGAATAACGCCCACCTCGGCATCCACGCCAGAGGAAACCATGGCCCAGTTACCTTCGCTATCGCAGAGCCCCCAAACACAACCCAGTTCAAGGCTTTCAACAATAAAGCGATCAAGGTTTTCTTGCAGATCTTCAGATAATGGCTGCATATCTATGCTCTTTTTACCTAGGACAAGTTAATTGGCGCAATGTTAACCGCTTTAGTATTCACTCGCCAGCATAAACTCTATTCAAGTATAAAATTAAAACTCAAAGTTTAGCCAGTTGAACGGGGTTTTTTGGTAAACTTACAGCATGAGTTTAGTTAGCCAATATCCCCTAGAATCCGCGATTCACCATAACCTTTATAGACTAAGTCTTATTCGGGCGGTGGTAATTTTTGGCCAATGTCTGGCGCTTATTTATTTTACAGCCTTTAAACCCTTGGGTTTGGCTGTCGCTGAAATTGCATGGGTCTTGGCTATCTATACCTCTATTAGCGTTGCCACCGCCAATAGAGGTCGTTTTAAAATCACGATTACTAATAAAGAGTTTTTTATCCATCTACTGGTGGATATTATTTTCTTCAGTATTCTTTTGTACTTTAGTGGCGGCGCATCAAATCCATTTATCTCCTATTATCTAATTCCAATTAGTATTGCTGCCATCAGCCTGCCTAGAGCATACACAGCCAGTATTGCCCTCATCGCCCTTGTTGGTTATAGCCTTTTGCTTAACTATCATATTCCAGTGATGGCCATTGCCCCCTCGCATATGGGGCATATTATGGCAGGCAATAATTTACATGTTCTGGGAATGTGGGCAAATTTTGCTATTAGCGCGGCGATTATTAGCTACTTTGTTAGTCAAATAGCCAGTGAATTAGAGCTTCAACAAAAAAACATTGCCGAACACCGTGAACAACAATTAGAAAACGAACAGCTTCTAGCTATTGGTACTCTGGCTGCGGGTACTGCACATGAATTGGGCACACCCCTGAATACCATGAGACTTCTCGTCGACGAAATGCAGCTTCAACAACCGTCTAACACCGATATTAATTTATTAAGCCAGCAAATAGATCAGTGCAAAATAACCTTGAAGCAATTGCAATCTACGGCCAATGAATCTACAGCTAGTCAATATTCTAACCAGACCCTACATAGCTATTTTGATCAATTAATTGAACGCTGGCAGCTGATGCGTCCCAAACTGAACGCCAAAGTCAGTTATGCTAAAAACGAATATCCAGCGCCAGAGATTCGCTTCCATCCAACCATTGCGCAATCAATTTTGAATCTATTGAATAATGCTGCCGATGCTAGCCCATCAGAGGTTGAAGTCAGTGTAAGTTGGTCTGAGGCTGAAGTTATTATCTGCATAAAAGACTTTGGTCAGGGATTTGAAGAGACTAAGGTTGAAAATCAAAGGCCTTTTTCATCCAGTAAAACTGGTGGCTTAGGTTTAGGCCTTTTTCTTTCTCAGAATACTGTGACAAGGTTTGGTGGTTCAATCAGCTTAGATAAACTACCTGAGGGCGGCACAATGACTACCCTATGTTTGCCCCTTAATTTAACTAAGAACGCTGAGACTTAGCCTTGAACTACCTTGTTGTTGATGACGATCAGGCATTTTGCCAAGTACTATCCAGAGTCTTGATGCGTCAAGGGCATTCTGTGTGTATTGCCAATAACGGCCAGCAAGCCGCTGAGCACTGTAACAATGAATCAACCATTGAACGTGTTATTTTGGATTTAAAATTAGAACAGGAATCTGGCTTATCTATTTTGGTCGATATCAAGCAACGATTACCCAGTGCTGAAATTTTAATTTTAACCGGTTACTCGAGCATTTCCACCGCCGTTGAAGCCATTAAGTTAGGCGCCGTGAATTACCTCTGTAAACCCGCCAGTGCAGAAGATATTGTGCAGGCGTTTTCAGCTTCAGATAAACTCATAGAATCAATTTCGGCAACTCCAACATCGGTTAATCGCCTTGAATGGGAACATATACAGCGTGTACTTAATGATAATGATGGCAACATTTCAGCTACGGCGCGAAGCCTTGGGATGCATCGCAGAACATTACAGCGAAAACTTCAGAAAAAACCCAGTAAAACCTAGCTTTCTACATTAATGTTTTTTACCGGCTTTCTAGTAGTTTTCTCTGGCCATAATAATGGCATCTTCAGTACCCAAACCGTTTCGATAGTAGTCTTTTCTTTCACCAATTTGTACAAAACCCAAACGCTGATATAGGCGAATAGCACGACAGTTACTGACACGCACCTCAAGAAAAAAAGATTCAATACTGGCTGGCATAGATTCTATAATTAAGGTCAATATTAACTGTCCATAACCCTGACTTTGCACCTTAGGATGGATGGCTATTAGGTGCAGCTCAGCTTGCTGAGCAACCAAAGCAACCACGGCAAAACCGATAATTTCTTGCTTCTGCGTTATCACTAGTAATTTATTAATTGATTCATCAAATAGCTTGTCTGACCATGGATAGGGAGAAGTTAACTGCTCAATAGCCTTGACCTCAGTTAGGTCAGAATTCATGGCATAGCGAAAATCCATATCAGGATACTGCTCCAATAAGGCAGCAAAAGCAGGATTGGGTATCGCCAAAAACTGGCTCATGATCTAGTTCGAATCAGTCTGTGAAGAAAGATAGCCGCTGATTGTATGCCAAGCTTGTCGCTTGGTTTCCGGCTTATTCAGCAATGTTTCAAGTGTTGGGATACTGAGGGCCGTGACTGATTCTGAGAGCTCAACACAACCATCAACAACCTTATCTTTTTGCTCACCTGATAAGAACCAATCCTGAGCAGAGTCACCTAAAAACAAGACTGTTTTGGTGGGCTTAGAGGCAAGCTTAGATTTTATAAGCGTAGATAAAAACTCTCTCGCATCCGACTCATCACCTGACATACTTGGATGGGGAGGCCAATTAACAACATCAAACTGTGGCAAAGAAGCTATGTCACGATCAATGGCTCGAAGAATATTTTTTAAAAGGCTAATTTGTGATTGGTCTGGCAGCTGGTCATCAACTGCTGACACCACTAGCAATTGTTCACTGGGCTGCCAGAGGGCAAATTTTAAAGCTAAATCTTGAGCAATTTTTGGCTCTATATTGATTGGCTTAGCCTTGGCAATAACCGGCTGTTTAGGCTCGTCTGTTACTGCCTCAATGACTGAGGCTATTTCAGCCGCCTGAGTGGCTGATGGCTCACTGACAGTCGCACCTGTATCCACAGTAATTTGAGGTTGTGCCTGTATGGCTTCAGCAGCATCCTCAGGAGTGATATCTTTGGGGCGATACTGAACGATACCCAGTGTCTTAAGATACTGGTTACGAACCTCAATATCATGCCCCTCGGACACTACACACCACCTAACTGCGGATGTAATCTGCCTGGGTTACCCATTAGCGTCAATGCATTGAGATATGCTTTTGCACTGGCCAAAAGAATATCGGTATCAGCACCCTGCCCATTGATAATTCGACCATCTTTTTCTAGGCGTACCGTTACCTCACCCTGAGAATCTGTACCCTCGGTAACCGCATTTACAGAATAAAGCTGTAAATTAGTTTGGCTGTTGATAAGCTTTTCAATAGCATTAAATATGGCATCTACAGCACCATCACCGCTAGCCTCTGACTGATGTTCTTGATCTTGATAGTTAATGCAGATTTTTGCCTTTGGTAACTGCCCAGTTTTGGTCAAAACTTCAAGATCAATCACTGTGATAGCATCGTCTACCGCTTCTATCTGCACATCAGAAACCAACGCTTGAAGATCTTCATCAAAGATCTCACGTTTCTTATCAGCCAAATCTTTAAACCGAGTAAAGGCCTGATTGAAATCATCCTTACTCTCAAAATTAATGCCCAGTTCCTCTAAACGCGCGGCAAAAGCAGCGCGACCGGATAACTTACCCAGCGATAATTTATTAGTACTCCAGCCAACATCTTCGGCCCTCATGATTTCGTAGGTTTCTCGGAACTTTAAAATACCATCCTGATGGATACCCGACTCATGTGCAAAGGCATTAGCGCCCACAATCGCCTTGTTGGGCTGCACTGGAAAACCAGTGACAGAGGAAACTAATCGAGATATAGGAACGATCTGCGTAGTATCTATATCGGTCTGCACGGGGAAGATATCCTTCCGGGTACGAATAGCCATCACAATCTCTTCAAGGGATGCGTTACCTGCCCGTTCACCCAAGCCATTAATGGTACATTCAACCTGTCGGGCACCGGCCTTAACCGCTGCTAAACTATTGGCCACCGCAAGCCCAAGATCATTGTGACAGTGCACAGAAAAAATGGCTTTATCCGCATTGGGTACAGTGTTTAAAAGACGTTCAATCATTGCGCCATATTCACCGGGATCGCTGTAGCCCACTGTATCAGGTAAGTTGATGGTGGAAGCACCGGCATTAATAACCGCTTCAGTAATCTGACACATAAAATCAAATTCTGTGCGACTGGCATCTTCTAAAGAAAACTCAACATCATCAATAAAACCACGTGCCAATTTAACCGCGGCAATAGCCTGATCCATGACCTGATCCGGCTCCATTTGCAGTTTGTACTTCATATGGATTGGTGAGGTAGCTATAAACGTATGAATACGGCCTGCTCCTGCACCCTTTAGTGCCTGTGCAGCGGCTTCAATATCTCCTTTAACCGCACGAGATAAGCTACATATCCGGCTCTCTTTTACCGTATTAGCGATTGCCTGTACCGCATCAAAATCACCCTGACTAGATACCGCAAAGCCTGCCTCAATAACATCCACGCCAAGTTTCTCAAGCGCCTTGGCAATACGAACCTTTTCATCTTTAGTCATAGATGCGCCTGGGCTTTGTTCGCCATCGCGCAAGGTAGTATCAAAAATAACTAAATTGTCTTTTGCATTCATGGTTGTGTTCCTGAATAACTGCCTTCGGCAGTGAAGACACTATTGTAAAACTTATTTACCCATAAGGGGATAGAATTCCGTCTTAGATTTATATAATACAGACGAAAAAGAAACAAAAATTAGGAAAAAAGAAAGAAGCCCCTCAGGGCAGGAGGCGCACAACAAGATGAATCAAGTCAGATGGGACAGGATTTTGAATAGTTTGAGTATTGTTGGGTAAATTTAACATGAACTAAGAATAGCAAACAAAAATAATAAAATCGAATTTAGGCTAAATCGTAAAATTTATTATTGAATAAAAACACTTAGTAAATAATTTTTAATCTAGAATGGTATATATAAGTAAATATTTTATATGTATATGTATCAATTTATTCAATAATCTGGTGACAGGAAGTTGCTAGTAAGTGCACGCAAGGAGAGCTATATCAACAGTAAATCTTATTTGGATAAGTCGGTTTTTTTTCATGGCATCCTGTCATGCAACTCTAAAATGCACAAACTTTTTGAAACTATTTGCAAAGCTGCAAAAACAGATGCATCAATTTATATCTCGGGAGAAACCGGTGTTGGTAAAGAATTAGTAGCAAAGGCTATTCACGCGCAGAGCCCAAGGGCTGACAAGCCTTTTATAGCCGTTAATGTGGCTAATTTTTCTAGCGACTTACTGGAAACACAGTTATTTGGCCATAAAAAAGGCGCTTTTACTGGTGCACATAACAACAGTAAAGGTCTCTTAAATGCCGCAGAAAACGGTACCCTATTCTTAGATGAGGTCACCTGTTTAGCTTCAAATACTCAGGCAAAACTATTGAGGGTACTTCAAGAGAAACAGTATTATCCAGTTGGCGATGTTCAGCTTCAAAGCTTTTCTGCTTGCGTTATATCAGCATCTAATCTGAGTCTTGAGGATGCTATTAAGCAGCAGCAATTTCGTGAGGATTTACGCTATCGACTCGAGGTAATCCCCCTACTCGTGCCGCCCCTAAGAGAGAGAAAAGATGACATTATCCTGTTATTTGAATATTTTTTAAGCCAAGCATCTACAAGGGAACACTGGATCATTGAGCCTGATTTACAAAATAGGCTTATCAACTACTCATGGCCTGGGAATATTAGAGAGCTAGAAAACTGTGCCAAATTTACCGCAGCTATGAGCAACAGCGGACAACTCGAGTTATCGAATCTACCCGATAGCATTCAAACAGCACTAAAAAAAGATATTCCTGAGCAATTAATTTCTGATGAAGTCAAAAAGATAACCCAAGCACTGATTCAAAACTGTAGTAATAAAACTAAAACTGCAAAACAACTGGGTATTAGTCGCATGACATTATGGCGCAAGATGAAAACCCATAATCTATAGTGCCTCATAATATTATTAATAGTGCCTCATAAAATTATTTATTTTTCTCTTCCCTGTTACAGTCTTTGATACAACTTGTTACATTTTTTACACTATTACAACAGTAAAAAAATAATAAACTATTGAAATTACACAGAAAAATTAAATTATTCATATTGGCATAGTTTTTGCAACTATTAAATAGAAAACCCAAAAATGAACTATCGCCTACAGGGACTATAGTTCTAAATTTTAACAAGGATCTTAGTTAATTAAACAGACAGGAGTTACAACCATGAAAATATTTAAATTTTTACTCGTTACAGTCACCAATTTTTTATTCTTTTTTTCACAATCAGCTTTAGCCGTCTATGGCATTGATGATGTTCCCGATAATAAAGGGGAAAAAACAGTTTCCGTTGGCGCGGAAGTTGAGATCAATGAATTTGTCCTCCTAGATACTATACCTAGTGTCGAGCTGTATTACTTCCCCTACAGCGCTCACAACGCTATTGAGGCCGACGGTGATGATGCGCCTGGTAGTGCAGGATCAATATTTGTCGGTGGCGGCATTATTAAATGGCATGCCAACATAGATACCAACATTAGTATTGATGATTTTACCTTGACTCATACAGATACAAGCCTCACTGAACGAAATGAGGTTACAGATGCTGAATTGTATGTAAATTTAAACACCATAGATGTAGCCGTTGAGCAAGATGAAATTACTACAATTTCTTTTGATAACTCTTATGGGCCTGAGACTTCTGACATGAGTCCTGATATGATGCTTGCTCATGCCCTTGTGGGAATTGATAATCCAAGCCATGGCTTCTCATCCGGTAATGGTTACACAGACTTTGCAACCAAATACTATATGACCATTCGCCTTGCAGATGCTGGATCTGTTCAACAAGCAGGTATCTACCAAGCCTCTGCAACAGTTCGAGCCGCGCCCAGCGTATCTCCTTAATTTATTCGATACAAAAAATATGAAAGCCAGCCTAAATTTTTGGGTTGGCTTTTTTTATTATTTAAATAATCCATTGATCATATGGCAATTGTGCTATTCTTTTAAGTATAGAAAATTAACCAAGGATAGGTTGCCTAATGAAAATAAATAAATTGAACACGACTGCTTACAGTTCCAGTATTTTGATCATTTTTTGGACTGTATTGTTAATAACCCTCCCTATCAATGCAAACGCAAGTGTATCTCCAACCCGTATAAAAATTGAAGCCAAACCTCGAGACAAGGTGAAATTTAACATTGTGGTAAAAAATCAAAACGATACACTGAGAGATTATAAAGTATCCTACTCCTACTACGATCAGGATAGTGATGGCTTTCAAAAAGAAATCAAACTTGAAGACAAATCCCAAGAGGGTCCATGGGACTGGATTGTATTAGACAGCAGTGAAACCTTTAAAATTGATGGTAAACAAAGCTTGTCCATCGAAGGCACTGTAAAAATCCCCAGTCGCAATAGCTATGGTTTCCACAATATCTTATTCACAGTCACCGAGATGACACCTAGACAAAAAACCGGTGTCACACTCAATTATGCTAGCGGTAGTCTTATTGAGCTAACGGTTAGCGGATCCAAGAAGCGCCCCAAAACCGCCCTATTAAACCCAATGATCAAGATAGATAAAGAATCCGGTTTAAGTATGATACATCTAGACTTTGAGAATAAGTCTGCCTATAAAGGCAGGCTTTTTTTAGAAGCGCATTTACGCCACAACAGGCGCCTGATTGCTAAAATTCCGCTTATCAATGACCAGTCTCGTAAAAGTGACATGACCTACTCTTCAGTGTTCCCCAATAACTTAGTACATGTCAGCGGAACAATTGAAAAGCCGCTAACGCCCGGTGACTACGAAATACGCTTTGTAGGCAAATTCAATGGCATCAGGCTGCAAGGTTTTAATCATAAACTAAGCATAGATAAATCAGGAGAGTCAGTAGTTGATGACAAGCCTACTGAAACTGCAAACAATCGGCTGAAAAAAGAATCGTAATCATCGCTTTTTGCCTGTGAGTAATAAATTGGGAATTGATTTCGCGAACATAAGCTATTAATCAGTGAAAAAAGTGGTATAGGAGTATTTTATTGCAGATGATCGAAAATTTTTGTTCATCACACTTTCGTATTAGTCCAATTATTATTTCATGGTGCTTAATACTGTCGTCTGCCTGTACTCTTACAGGAAATCACTCCAACCAACAAATAGCTTTAGATCAAAAAGACTATTTGAAAATCGAATCGCTAGCGCCAAAGATTGATCATAATTTAAAGAAAAAACCGTCTACTCCGCACTCACCTATTTACTGCAGTGAGACTGGTGAATACCCTGGGCAATTACCGCAAATAGCCCTATCTTTTTACGAAGCTAGCGTGCGCGATGTATTTGCAGAAATGAGCTTATTGATTGACTTCCCCATTGTTATTGATGAATTTGTTGAGGGTGTAGTCACCATCGAAACCACCAACATTCGGCTTGATAAGGCATTAGATCTAATCTCCGCCAGTAGTAATTTAAGTTATCGATATTTTGACGACTATATATTAGTCGGCGTTAACTCTATAGATACACCCAGCTGGGCATCCCTATCCATCACCTGCCGTTTTTGGCCAAAATATGTCAGTGCTGAACTTTTATTTAATTCATTAGGGGATCTTGAAAGGGAGTTTGTTTTTTACCCTAAGGGCTCTGACTACCTGAGTATTAGTGCACCACCTGGCATTCAAAAAAAGATACAAGAAAGCCTTTTTGTTTTTGATCATTCACCAGGACAGGTTTTATTAGAACTCAGTATCGTAGAGATTACAGCCACTGATATCAATCGCCTTGGCATTCGCTGGCACGATAATAATGCCTCACTCGCTCAGGGTATTATTGGTGATCAACCAGATTTAATTAAACAGCTACAATTACTGGCAAGATCGGGACAGACACAAATTAAAGCCATGCCATCACTATTGTCAGGACATGGCAAAAAAGCCCAATTCTCTACAGTGCAGCAGGCCAATCAATGGCAGGTTAAACAAGAAGATGATGAAGCAGAAAACAATAGCTCACAAAGATCCAAAAAAGAAGAAAGAGAGGTTTTGGAATATGGGGTTAAGATGGAAATCATCCCCTATATTATTGACAGTGACACTGTCACCCTCAATATTCTTAATGCTTCAGTCAGCGACGTAGTGGTAGGGGGAGATGGCTATCTACAGCTCGTTAAACACCGGGTATCTAATCAGGTCACTGTGAATAATGGTGAATTCATTTTATTGGGCGGAATGATGCAACAATCAAATATTACCCATACAGAAGGGATACCCAAATTGAAAAAAATGCCCTTTCTAGGCTGGTTGTTTGGGCAAAAAAAACAGCATAGTTCAGACTATGAGATTTGGATTATGATTAGGCCATCTATTCTTAAAACAACTAAGAATTAATCAACCATTAAATCTTGACCATAAAAATTTGGCGGGAGCATAGAGCGCAAACCCCAGTGAAAGCATCAATAAAATACGGGGTGGATCAATGGTAATTACCACAAATGACATCACAATCGATAAAATAACCACAAAGGGTACCTTACCGCGCAAATCAATTGACTTAAAGCTTGGGTATTTAAAGTTAGACACCATCAAAAGGCCGGCACAGGCAGTTAACAGCGCAGTTAGACATGACAACCACAGAGACGACTCAAGAGACTGAGCTGACCACACAAAGCCAGCAATGAGGGCTGCAGCCGCAGGACTGGGCAGACCAATAAAAAACTTATTACTACTTATTCCAGATTGCACATTAAACCGCGCTAATCTTAGTGCCGCACAGGAGGCATAAACAAACGCTGCTGCTATACCCACTTTGCCCAAGCTTTCTAAGCTCCAGCCGTAAACCACCACAGCGGGTGCAACACCAAAAGAAACCATGTCAGAGAGGCTATCATACTGCACGCCAAAATCACTTTGGGTGTTGGTCATACGGGCTACCCGGCCATCTAAGCCGTCAAAAACCATGGCCACAAATATGGCAATGGCTGCCAATTCAAAGCCACCATTAAACCCAGATAAAACCGCAAAGAAACCACCGAAAAGTGCGCCAGTAGTCAGCAAGTTTGGGAGCAAATAAATACCCTTTCTAGGCCGACTAGACTCAGTGTCTAGCGACTCTACAACGTTATCTAGCTCAACAATTTTGCTTGATGCATCTGTATTTTTCATGAAAGCTTCTCTAATAAGATGTTGCAATTATAAGCGATTAACCCACTAAAAACCTTATTTGTTTGCCAATAACAAATACATGGTAATACAAAGTAAAACGGCCCTTAAAAAGGGCCGTCTACAATTAATCATAAATATTAACTGATTAATTTTTGTCTTTGTCTACCAATGCATTTTTAGTAATCCAAGGCATCATGCCACGTAACTCTGCACCCACTTTTTCAATCGGGTGAGCCGCATTGTTACGACGATAAGCAGTCATTGATGGGTAGTTTAATGCGCCTTCAGAGATAAACATTTTGGCATATTCGCCATCCTGAATGCGCTTAAGCGCGTTGCGCATGGCTGCACGGGACTCATCATTGATTACCTCTGGGCCAGTTACATACTCACCGTACTCTGCGTTGTTAGAGATCGAGTAGTTCATGTTTGCAATACCGCCCTGATACATCAGGTCAACAATCAACTTGAGCTCATGTAGACATTCAAAGTAAGCCATTTCTGGAGCATAACCAGCTTCAGTCAAGGTTTCAAAACCTGCCTTAACAAGCTCAACAGCACCACCACAAAGGACGGCTTGCTCACCAAATAAATCCGTTTCAGTCTCGTCTTTAAATGTGGTTTCGATAATACCTGTACGGCCACCGCCTACGCCCGAAGCATAGGACATAGCAACAGACATAGCATTACCAGAAGCATCTTGATGCACTGCAACTAAATCAGGAATACCGCCGCCGTTTACAAACTCATTACGCACAGTATGACCCGGCGCCTTAGGTGCAATCATTATCACATCTAGATCGGCACGGGGTACGACCTGATTGTAATGAATAGCAAAACCATGAGCGAACGCTAGAGTAGCGCCCTGCTTTAAGTTTGGCTCTACTTCGTCGCGGTATAATTGCGACTGAAATTCGTCCGGTGTTAGTATCATTACTAAATCAGCACCAGCTACTGCACTGGGAACATCTTTAACCTTTAAGCCCGCCGCTTCAGCTTTAGCCGCTGAGGCAGAACTTTTTCGAAGGCCTACAGTTACGTCAACTCCCGAGTCTTTCAGGTTGTTGGCATGTGCATGGCCCTGCGAGCCATAGCCAATAATTGATACTTTCATTCCTTTGACTATTGAAAGATCACAGTCTTTATCATAATAAACTTGCATTGATTTCACCTAGTTAATAGTTATACACGTAAAAATTTATCGCCACGAGAGATGCCAGAAACACCACTTCGTACGACTTCCATAATGCCGATTTCTCTTACGGCATCGATAAATGCATCTAATTTATCACTGTCACCAGTGAGCTGCACCGTATAGGTCGAGGCCGTTACATCAACAACATGGCCTCTAAATATCTCCACACTGCTCTTTAATTCAGCGCGCACCTCAGGTTCTGATGCCTTTATTTTAACAAGCATCAGTTCGCGCTCAATATGAGAGCCCACCGTTAAATCTACTACCTTAATGGTATCAATTAACTTGTGGAGCTGTTTTACAATCTGCTCCGCCATCTGATCGTCACCCTGTGTTGTGAGTGTCAATCGCGAAAGCGTATCATCATCAGTGGGCGCAACGGTCAAAGTGTCTATATTATAACCTCTTTGAGCGAATAACCCGACTACTCTTGAAAGCGCACCAGATTCATTTTCCAGTAAAATAGAAATTATGCGTTTCATTAGCTTTTCTCCGCTTTATTCAGATACAGGTCGCCCATAGAGCCACCCGGTATCTGCATGGGATATACATGCTCCGACTTATCCACGCAGATATCCATAAATACCACGCGATCCTTGTGAGCAAAACATTCGCGCATTTTTTCTTCAA
>Ga0206127_1001071_pt1 | contig 30978 bp, 29 predicted proteins | sample Helgoland_Spring_6_FD_148646 | JGI IMG/M metagenome (GOLD analysis project Ga0206127, IMG submission 148646) | Pelagic subsurface seawater microbial communities from Kabeltonne, Helgoland, North Sea - Helgoland_Spring_Bloom_20160419_1 | ecosystem: Environmental > Aquatic > Marine > Epipelagic ...
AGCTGCGCAGCAAGTGGTGCTATTTCTTTCGTTGAAAACTGAAAGACTGAGTCGCGCAACATATCGATCTCTTCACCGAGATCAAAATTAAGCGTTGGGTAAGGCGTATTCATGATCATTCCTCAGGTATAAATAGATGTTTAAACGGGTATTTTTGTTTGATGGCTGGACGTAGCCTCGGCCAGTGCTGTCTGATATTTCTTCTCTGCATTACGCAGATCCAGCATCATCACTTCCAAGTCGCTGTATTGCTGTTGCAATTGCGTTCTTTTTTCCTGACATTTTGTAATTAATTGGTGTAATTGATCAATATTGCCGTGGGCGGGATCATAAAGTCCTATGATGTCTAGACTTTCATCTAGCGTTAATCCGAGGCGCTTGCCACGCAGAATCAGCTTTAATTTTACTCGGTCAGCGGATTGGTAAATTCTGGTGCTTCCGGCTCTTTTAGGTGCCAGTAGACCTTTCTCTTCGTAGAAACGAATGGTTCGAGTGGTAATACCAAATTCTGTCGCTAAATCAGATATTTTGTAGGTTTTATTTTTTGACATGAACCAGGCCGAAAAAAACAGAGAGTTGGATCATAGTAAATGTTGACGTTAACGTCAACGTAATGTTCGCGTCGACCGCCAGTGTCCAGCTGACAGGGTAATGGGCCGTTGGTAATTAGCATCGCCGGAAACAGATGGGTTGATTGCTGTCACAGGCAGGCCTACCGGTTAACTCAGGGGTGTTCTGAGAGCGTGGTCTAAGTTTTCGGCCAGATTCTTCGCGGCCTAATTTTTAAGGTTAAAGGCCCGATCACAATTATTGCCGTCGCCAAAAAATAAGACTGTGCTGCGATGGTTTGTTAGCGATGCGGAGACAATTTTTCCTTTCACCTAGGCGGGTTTGGTGCAGCCTGATATTATTGTTTTATGCCATCTTTAACCATTGAGGTCAGTTATGTCTTTTAGGCCACGTCGTTCGGTTCTTTACATGCCGGGATCCAATCAGCGAGCATTGGAAAAATCTAGAACTCTAAAAGCAGATACACTGATATTTGATCTCGAAGATGCCGTCAGTCCGGATAAAAAACAGCTCGCGCGTGAGCAGGTTGTTGCTGCTATTCAATTGGGCGGCTATGGCAAGCGCGAAATTATTGTGCGAGTGAATGGGCTCGATAGTGAGTGGGGGGAGGATGACATCACCGCTGCGGCTGTTTCCGGTGCCGATGGTATTTGTCTGCCTAAGATCGAGAATGAAATTGAGGTAGAGGCAGCGGTAAAACTATTAAACGATGCCGGTGCTCCGAGTACTGTGCAAATTTGGGTAATGATCGAGACTCCCCTCGGAGTGCACAATGTTAACCAAATTGCCGGTGCTGATGCCAGAATTTCAGTCATGGTTATGGGTACTACTGACCTTGCCTATGAGTTACATGTGCCACACACAGAGGATCGAATTGGTTTGCAGTATGCGCTCAGTCGATGCGTCGTTGCTGCCCGGGTGCATGGAAAGGAGATTCTTGACGGTGTTTATCTCAATATAGACGATCAGAACGGTTTCATATCGGCGAGTGAGCAGGGCCGACAGCTAGGCTTTGATGGGAAAACGCTCATCCATCCTTCTCAAATTGCCGCCGCTAATCGAATATTTGGGTTGAGTGATGACGATGTAGTCCATGCCCATACAGTGATTAATGCATGGCGAGAAGCTGAGGCTGAAGGAAAGGCCGTGGTTTTAGTCGATGGCCAGCTAATAGAAGCAATGCACGTCGAGGAGGCTAGGCGGCAAATAGGCATTGCCGACATGATGTTGCAGCTTGAGCCTGACTAGGCAATGCTTTTGGCGGGCATGTCTACAGCTTGAGTGTGTCAATAAATGAAAGACAATTGTTTTAACCGATGCTTTAGAAAGTGCAGGGCAACATGTTGATACTGGCAGAGAAAAATCAGGCCGGACGCAACAGGTTGGACAGCTTCGCATTGGGTTTTTTTGCTTTGCGGTAAATTAGTGCAACTTTTCCAATTTGCTGAACCAAAGTAGCCCTGTGCTTGTTACAAATCTCTGAGGCCAGGTTCTTGCGATATTCTGGGTCGTTGATGTTGATCTTTATTTTGATGAGTTCATGATCATTCAGCGCACGCTCAAGCTCTGTATCAATTGCCTCAATTAGACCTTTTTCGGCGATCATAATAATCGGCTTTAAATGGTGGCCAATTGCGCGCATTTCTTTTTTGCTGTTATTGCTAAGTTCCATGATTGAAGAGGTGTCCGAGGGTGATTCCAGCTAAACAACTATAGAAGTCGTCTGTTATCTGGTAAAAAGGGCGGGTAGTGTAAAGGTGTCTGCTGTAGGACGAAAGAAATAATCGCATGAAGAGAGTTTTATGGCAAAAAAAGGTAATACCAGCAAGGGCTGGCTGAAGGAGCATTTTGACGATAGTTATGTGCAGCGGGCCCAGCGTGAGGGGTATCGGTCTCGAGCTTGTTATAAATTGCTGGAATTAAATGAAAAAGACAAGCTGATCAAGGCGGGTATGACAGTGATTGACTTGGGGAGCGCGCCAGGTGGCTGGTCTCAGGTTGCGGCTGAATTGGTTGGTGATAAGGGGCGTGTCATCGCGTCGGATATCCTTAAAATGGATAATCTTGCTGGAGTAGACTTTATACAGGGTGATTTTACTGATCAACCAGTCTTTGATTCGATTATGGAAATGTTGGATGGTAAAGAGGTTGACCTTGTAATTTCCGATATGGCCCCCAATATGTCGGGTATGGCCGCAATTGATCAGCCTCAATCGATGTATTTGGTTGAGTTGGCCCTCGATATGGCTAGGCAGGTGTTAAGACCCGGTGGGAATTTTGTTGCCAAGGTGTTTCAGGGTGAGGGATTTGATCAGTTATTGCAGGACATGCGTATAAGCTTTAGCAGTGTGCAGTCGCGGAAGCCGGCGGCGTCTCGAGCAAGGTCTCGGGAAGTTTACCAGCTTGGGCGAGGTTTCAAGCGATAGGTCGCGGCAGCGCCGAACGCCTCGTGGTAATCGTGGTGGCGGGTGTAAAACTGTAGTAAAGTTGTCAAATTAGAGTGGGTTTTGACAGGAGTTGTTGGTTGTCCCCACTATTGATCGAAGATTAAATCCGCTGTCGGGCGGAAACTTAGAGGATTGTCTTTTGAACGACATGGCGAAAAATTTATTACTATGGGTGGTTATTGCAGCGGTTTTGCTGACGGTATTCAACAACTTTACCGTAAAGCCGACAACTGAGCAGTTGAATTACTCGCAATTTATTGAAGAAGTGCAACAAGATCGTGTTAGTGGGGTGATGATAGATGGCTTAATCATTACCGGTACTCGGTTTGACAGCAGCACTTTTGAAGCGGTTCGCCCGATGTTGGATGATCCCAAGTTGATAGATGACTTGTTGGAACATGATGTTCAGGTGGAGGGCCGTAAGCCGGAGCAACAGAGCATTTGGACGCAGCTGTTGGTAGCCTCTTTCCCGATTCTTATTATCATTGCTGTGTTCATGTTTTTCATGCGGCAGATGCAAGGTGGCGGCGGTGGTCGCGGTGGTCCTATGGCGTTTGGCAAAAGTAAAGCCAAGCTGCTGGGGGAAGATCAGATTAAAACAACCTTTGCCGATGTCGCAGGTGTTGACGAAGCCAAAGAAGATGTTCATGAGCTGGTAGAGTTTCTGCGCGACCCTGGCAAATTTCAGCGTCTCGGTGGTCGTATACCTCGCGGAGTACTGATGGTCGGGCAGCCAGGTACCGGTAAGACATTGCTGGCGAAAGCGATCGCCGGTGAAGCCAAGGTGCCGTTCTTTTCCATCTCAGGTTCTGATTTTGTCGAAATGTTTGTTGGGGTGGGTGCATCTCGAGTCCGCGACATGTTTGAACAGGCCAAAAAACAAGCTCCCTGTATCATTTTTATCGATGAGATAGATGCGGTGGGTCGTCATCGTGGAGCCGGCGTAGGGGGTGGTCACGACGAGCGAGAGCAGACGTTAAACCAGTTACTGGTTGAGATGGACGGTTTTGAAGGCAACGACGGAGTTATCGTGATTGCGGCGACTAACCGGCCTGATGTGCTGGATCCTGCGTTGTTGCGTCCCGGTCGATTTGACCGTCAAGTTGTTGTTGGTCTTCCTGATATTCGCGGTCGGGCACAAATTTTAAAAGTACACATGCGTAAGGTTCCTTTAGGCGATGCAGTTGATCCGTCCGTCATCGCGAGAGGCACTCCCGGGTTCTCGGGTGCTGATTTGGCCAATCTGGTTAATGAAGCTGCCTTGTTTGCTGCTCGGTCTAATATGCGGACTGTAGGGATGGAGCAGTTTGAGTTGGCCAAAGACAAAATTATGATGGGCGCAGAGCGCAAGTCGATGGTGATGTCAGATTCCGAAAAGTTAAACACCGCTTATCACGAGGCCGGCCACGCCATTGTTGGGCGTGTGGTACCGGAGCATGATCCCGTTTATAAAGTGAGTATTATTCCTCGGGGGCGGGCGCTTGGTGTCACTATGTTTTTACCCGAAGAGGACCGTTACAGCTTGAGTCGCCGTCATATTATTAGCCAGATTTGTTCTCTGTATGGAGGCAGAATAGCTGAAGAAATGACGCTAGGCGTGGATGGGGTCACAACTGGAGCGTCGAACGATATTCAGCGTGCCAGTGAGATTGCGCGGAATATGGTTACCAAGTGGGGGCTGTCAGAAAAAATGGGTCCATTGATGTACGACGAGGGCCAGGAGGAAGTTTTCTTAGGTCGCTCAGCGGGCGCTCAAACAAAAAGCCAGTCGGGCGTCACTGCCAGAGAAATTGACGAAGAGGTTCGCAATATCATCGATGGGTGCTACGCGACCGCGACGGAGATTCTCAAGGAAAACCGCGACAAATTGGACATGATGGCCGACGCTTTGATGACCTATGAAACCATCGATGCTGCCCAAATTGATGAAATCATGGAAGGTCGCAAGCCCAGTGAACCATCAAGCTGGCGTGATGATGACAAGCCTGGCGGTGGTGAGTCGACCGATGAGGTCGATGATCAGCCGGCAGACGATAGTATCGGCGGTCCAGCCGGCGAGCATTAGCGCTTGCTTGGAGCGACGACCTTTCCCTCTCTAAACCGCAACTGTGACTCCCTACAATGTGGGGAGTACAAGTTGTTGCTTGACTCTCCCGTGGTGATGGGAGTGCTCAATATAACCCCTGATTCTTTCTCTGATGGCGGCACTCTGCATCGCAATGGTCGCCCCGATCTGGATAAAATTCTGCGGCGAGCCGAACAAATTCTGATTGAAGGTGCTGGAATTATCGATGTTGGTGGCGAGTCAACGCGGCCGGGCGCCGACGTAGTTTCTGTGGCAGAAGAGCTGGACCGAGTGTTGCCTGTAGTAGAGGCTATCACGCAGCGATTTAAAACCATTGTTTCCATTGACACCAGTAGTCCCGAACTAATCCGGGAGGCCGCGGCCTGCGGCGGTGCTATGATTAATGACGTTCGTGCTTTGGAGAGGCCTGGTGCGCTGGCGGCGGCCCGGCAATCGGGTTTACCTATTTGCTTGATGCATATGCAGGGTCAGCCAAAGACTATGCAGCATACTCCTGGTTATAATGATGTTGTCGGGGAGGTCATTGATTATTTGTCCGGTCGGGCCGCCGCCTGTGTTGCTGAAGGTATTGATCGCTCGCTATTACTTGTGGATCCCGGGTTTGGTTTTGGAAAAACGCTACAGCATAACTTGGCGTTGCTTAACCGCCTGCAGACAATAGTAGCGCTAGGTTATCCTGTCCTGGTTGGTTTATCACGAAAATCACTGATTGGTGAGGTGCTTGGGCGAGATGTTAGTCAACGGCTCGCCGGAAGTCTTGCGCTTGCCGTACTTGCTGCTGAGCGAGGAGCGTCTATTATTCGTGTCCATGATGTTGCGGAGACTGTTGATGCGATAAAGTTGTGTGAAGCGGTTGCTAGGGAGCAGATGCGCCAAGATTAAATGACAGTGCGTGATGCAGTAAAGAGAACAGGGTAGTAATTAATCAAAGTGGAGTTTGGTGACAATGTCGCGAAAATATTTTGGCACTGATGGGATAAGAGGGCGAGTAGGAACTGGGCCGATTACTCCGGAGTTTGTTCTCAAGTTGGGTTGGGCTGTTGGTAAGGTGTTTGCCGGAAGTGGTCGCAGTAAGGTGATCATCGGCAAGGACACTCGTATCTCGGGGTATATGTTTGAATCCGCCCTCGAAGCGGGATTGGTGGCTGCCGGTGTTGATGTGGCAATGTTAGGTCCAATGCCTACCCCCGCCGTTGCCTATCTTACTCGAACGTTTCATGCGCAGGCCGGTATCGTTATTAGTGCTTCTCACAACCCTTATCCTGACAATGGCATCAAGTTTTTTTCATCACATGGAGCCAAGCTGGATGATGCGGTGGAGCTTGCTATAGAGGCCCAGATGGATCAGCCGATGACGATTGTTGAGTCGGCAGACCTGGGTAAAGTGACTCGGGTTGATGATGCTGCCGGGCGCTACATTGAGTTTTGTAAAAGCACAATCCCCAGTAGTTTTAGTTTGCGGGGTGTGAAAATGGTCATCGACTGTGCGCACGGAGCGACTTACCAGGTTGCGCCTGCCGTTATGGAAGAGCTGGGTGCAAGCGTTGTCCTGATGGGAGCGCAGCCAAACGGTTTAAATATTAATGATGAGGTAGGCTCAACTGAGCCGGCTGCGCTGCAGGCTAGGGTGTTGCAAGAGAGCGCTGATTTGGGCATTGCCTTTGATGGCGACGGCGATCGACTGCTATTTGTTGACCGCAATGGAGAGGTCGTTGATGGTGATGAATTGTTGTTTATTATTGCGAAGGATCAACTTCGAAGCGCGGGTAGTTGCGGCGGTGTTGTCGGTACTTTAATGTCGAATCTCGGTTTCGAGTTGGCACTGAAAGAGTTAGAAATCCCCTTTGTGAGGTCGAAGGTGGGCGATCGCTATGTTGTTGAATTGATGACATCTCGGGGGTGGAAGTTAGGTGGCGAAAATTCCGGGCATATTATTTGTGCGGATGTCACCACCACTGGTGACGCGCTGGTTGCGGCATTGAAAGTGTTGTATGCATTGGTCGATGGAGGGGTGCCTTTACATGATGCTAAACTGGGGATGAATAAATTCCCCCAGACGATGATTAATGTTGCACTTGCTGACAAAAGTCGGCTGCAGAATAACCCCGAGATTGATCGAGCTATTGCCGCAGCTGAAAAAAGTTTGAATGGCAGGGGGCGTGTATTATTGCGTCCCTCCGGAACTGAGCCAGTTGTTAGAGTCATGGTAGAGGGTGAAGACGAGGCTCTGGTGAATACCTTGGCTGCTGAAATCGCCGCCGTCGTAGAGCGGGCTGTTTTGTAATTAGGGTGCAAGTCAGGTCTTATTGTTCGGTAAGTGGCAATCGCCTTGTATGTTAAAGTCAGTTTAGGTAAGATTGGCCGCCTTTTTTGGTGGGATACTCTAGCGCTGACATTGTGGCATTGGCTTCGGTTGTATTAGACGGGTAGGTCTGCTGGAGAAGACGAGTAAACGAGGTGGAAGACTAGAATGCGTCGTAGTTTGGTGGTCGGTAACTGGAAAATGATGGGTTCCAGAGCGGGTGTTACTAAGCTGCTGGAAGAATTGAAAGGTTATCTTGTAGCAAGTGATCGAGCTTCCATAGCGATATGTCCACCCTATGTTTTTCTCCCTCAGGTGTCGGAAGACTTGCGGGAGTCCGGTCTTAGATGGGGATCGCAAAACCTCAGTCAGTACGATGAGGGGGCGTTCACTGGTGAAGTTTCCGCATCAATGCTGAAAGATTTTGGCTGCGATTATACGATTGTTGGCCATTCAGAGCGCCGTTCATTATTCGGTGAGGGCGATGCTGATGTTGCGGCAAAATTTGTCGCGGCACAGTCTGCCAGACTGACCCCAATCCTTTGTGTTGGCGAGAGCTTACAACAACGGGATTCGGGAGATGCTTTGGAGTGGGTTAAGCAGCAAATTATCGCGGTTGTTGACGTGGCCGGCATTGATGCATTTGCTGATGCCGTTGTCGCATATGAGCCTATTTGGGCTATAGGGACAGGTAAAACAGCAACGCCAGAGCAGGCTCAGCAAGTGCATGCTCATATACGCGGGGTTATTGCGTCCCTTCACCCGGATGTTGCTGACAGCTTGCGTATTTTGTATGGCGGTAGCGTCAAGGCCGATAACGCCAGCGAGCTCTTTGCTAATCCAGATATTGATGGGGCATTGGTTGGTGGAGCTTCGCTCATTGCTGCGGATTTTGCGGCAATATGCAGAGCGGCTGAGTAAAAATTTAGGTGGTTGGTAGTAGTGGCTAGGGGTTAAGCCGGGTATTACTAGCAAGCACCGTTGGTATCACAGGCAGGTAAGAGATAATGGAACAGATTGTTTTAATAGTGCACGTGCTGGTGGCTTTGGCCATTATCGGATTGATCATGATTCAGCAGGGTAAGGGTGCAGATATGGGTGCCTCATTCGGCGCTGGTGCCTCGCAAACGCTGTTTGGTAGCGGTGGTGGAGGTAATGTTCTTACCAGTGCTACATCTTGGTTGGTAACGTTGTTTTTCGCGACTAGCTTTGGATTGGCTGTCATTGCAAAAGAAAATTCAATGGCTGCGGGTAATGTTGATTTACCCATGCCGGCGGTGATTGAAAGCTTCGAAATGCCTGCTGACGTGAGAGAGTCTGATATCCCTGGGGTTGATGCTGCGGTTTTTGAAGAAATTCCGGGAGCCGACGTTCCCGTCGAAGGGTCCGGCTCCGACATACCGGGATTATAAGTTGTAAAAATTAGCCGAAGTGGTGGAATTGGTAGACACGCCATCTTGAGGGGGTGGTGAGCTATGCTCGTGCGGGTTCAAGTCCCGCCTTCGGCACCATATTTATTCTGTAAAGTCAGTAAAAGCACTACTATCAAGTTGACCTTGGCGGTCCTTGTCTCTATAATTCGCCCACTAATTTTACCCTCTAAGGGGGTGGAATTTATCTATAATCAGCTATCTATATGCTAAGGGGCGTATAACGTTGGTTCAGATGCGAAGCATTTGGCCGGCATAGTGTGATTGTATGTTGTTGCGGGGTGGAGCAGTCTGGTAGCTCGTCGGGCTCATAACCCGAAGGTCGTTGGTTCAAATCCAGCCCCCGCTACCAATTTATTGTCTGTTGTCAGTATTTCAGAAATATTGGCAACTGAAAAATTAGGCCCCTTTTATAGGGGCTTTTTATTAACTGCAGTATTGTCGCCTGGTGGTGATGGTGCCTGTTTGGAAAGTGGGCTTCGTGCCCATTTTTTGTTGGTGGGTCGGTTGAGCGACTGCCGGGAGTGATTGATGGCCGGTAAAGACATACTACTTGCTGACCTAGTAGCGCCAGTAGCAGAAGCGCTGGGCTATCAGTTGTGGGGGGTTGAATACCTATCTCATGGCAAGCAGTCGGTTGTCCGTATTTATATAGATAGCCCCGACGGCATTGACGTAGATGATTGCGCAAAGGTCAGTCGCCAAGTTGGCAGTGTTTTTGATGTAGAAGATCCAATTATGGGCGAATATACTCTCGAGGTATCTTCGCCGGGCATGGATCGTCCGTTATTTGCGCTAGAGCAATATCGTCCGTACGTTGGTGAGCAGGTAAAAATTAAATTGCGTACTGCATTTGATGGGCGTAGAAATTTTTCGGGTCGTATGACAGCTATTGAGGGCGATGACGTAGTTGTCGCAGTTGATGATGAAGAATATCTACTACCCTTTGAATTGATTGATAAAGCGAATATTGTTCCGGGTTTTTAACGGAATACTAAGCGTCGTTGAGTTAAAACCATTTATTGCTGAGCTTGCTGGAAAGCTCTGTTGAATCGAGGCAAACAATGAACAAAGAAATATTGTTGGTAGCTGAGGCCGTTTCTAATGAGAAGGGAGTTCCTCGGGATATTATTTTTGAGGCGATTGAGCAAGCTTTGGCCACGGCGACAAAAAAGCGTTATGACGAGGACGCCGATATTCATGTCATCATAGATCGTGAGTCTGGCGGCTATGAGACGTTTCGTCGTTGGGAAGTGGTTTCCGATGATGAAATGGCACTGCTTGGAACTCAATTTACGACTGAAGAGGCAGCGGAAAAAGATACGTCGCTGCAGATTGGTGATGTCTACGAAGAAAAAATTGAGAATGTTGGTTTTGGGCGTATTGCTGCGCAAACCGCAAAGCAGGTTATTGTACAAAAAGTTCGAGAGGCAGAGCGCGCTCAGGTTGTTGAAGAATATGAGGGTCGTGTCGGCGAATTGATAAGCGGTACGGTTAAGAAAGTTACCCGCGATAATATCATTGTTGATTTGGGTAATAATGCGGAAGGTTCTTTGCCGCGAGAAGAATTAGTAGGTCGCGAAGTATTTCGAATGGGAGATCGTGTCCGGGCGATCCTTCAAGATGTCCGTCCTGAAGCTCGCGGTCCGCAACTGTTTTTGAGTCGCGCCTGCTCCGAAATGCTAATTGAGTTATTTAAAGTCGAGGTTCCGGAAATTTCGGAAGAAGTCATTGATATTCGCGCAGCTGCTCGTGACCCTGGTTCGCGGGCAAAAATAGCCGTGAAAACTAATGACGGTCGTATTGATCCTATTGGTGCTTGTGTTGGAATGCGCGGATCTCGAGTACAGGCAGTGTCGGGAGAGTTGGGCAATGAGCGAGTTGATATCATTTTGTGGGATGATAATCCTGCCCAGTTAGTTATAAACGCTATGGCACCTGCTGAAGTAGAGTCAATAGTTGTTGATGAAGATTCTCGTTCCATGGATGTCGCTGTCGCTGCGGATAATTTGGCGCAGGCAATCGGGCGAAGCGGTCAAAATGTCCGGTTGGCGAGCGATTTAACCGGTTGGACTATCAATGTGATGAGTCTCGAAGACGCTTCTGAAAAACACGAAAAAGAGTCTGGTGCAGTTATCGCAGAATTCATGGAGAGTCTGGATGTTGACGAAGATATTGCTGAAGTATTAGTCGACGAAGGTTTTACTTCGCTGGAAGAAGTGGCCTATGTTCCACTGGAAGAACTGGCAGGCATCGAAGGTTTTGATGAAGATATAGCCGAGGAGTTGAGGGCCCGAGCCAAAGATGCGCTGTTAACTCAAGCTATTGCTAGTGAAGAACAACTAGGAGACGTAGAGCCAGCAGAAGATTTGTTGACCATGGACGGCATGGAACGTCATTTGGCTTTTGTTCTCGCGAGCAAAGGTATCATAACCATGGAGGACTTGGCTGAACAGGCCGTTGAAGACTTAATGGACATAGAAGGTTTGGAAGAAAAACAAGCCGGTGAACTAATCATGACAGCGCGTGCCCCTTGGTTCGCTGAAGCTGAAGAAACAGAGAATCAGCAGTAGCGGGCTGGTATCATATTGGTACTGAGATAGGTACGGGAGAGGACTGAATGGCAGAAGTTACTGTAAGCCAACTTGCCGATGTAGTTGGTGCGCCAGCTGATCGACTGTTGGCACAGATGAAGCAAGCAGGCTTGAAACACACCTCTGTAGAAGAGGGTGTGTCTGATGAAGATAAGCAAATACTGTTGTCGTTTTTGAAATCCAGTCATGGAGAAACAACAGAAGCGCCAAAGAAAATAACGCTAAAAAGAAAAACCTTAAGTACACTGAAGACTAGCGGAAGCCAGGGTCGGAAGACGGTCAACGTAGAAGTTCGTAAGAAAAGAACTTACGTCAAGCGTGATCCTTCAGAGCTAGTGGCGGAAGCAGCAGAAGCTGAAAGATTGGCAGCGGGAGAAGGCCTTTCCGACGCTGAAATGGATTCGACAGTGACTTCTGAGGTCAGTGCGGATGCCAGTGTAGAGTCACTGCAGTCGGAACAGCAGTTAGAGTCAAAGCCAGAAATCAGATCTGAAGAAGAGATGGTGCTCGTTGTTGATGAGCCGCAGGACAGATCACAGATGGATCCAGAGGTACTGCGACAGCAGGCCGCTGTGAAGCGAAAAGACAGAGAAGCTCAAGATAAAGTGGCGCAAGAAGCCGCATTAGCCGCAAGGAAGGCCGATCAGGCCCGTGTTGAAAGTGTCAAAACAGCAGCGGCACCAGCACCCTCCGCTGATGATAAACCGGTTGTTCGTGGTCGTCGGCATGATGCTCCTGCACCTGCCAAAGAAGAAGAACGTCCCGAGAAGAAGAAAACGCGCAGTAAATTAGCGCCTAAGACTCGTGGTAAAAATCGTACTCATAATATTAAAAATGTGGATGCGTTTATTGATAGCGATGGTCTTGATTCTCGTGGTCGTCGTCGACAGAAAGTATTGAAACTGCCTGAGGGCGCAAAGACGCATGGTTTCGCGCGTCCTACGGATAAAGCTGTGCATGAAGTAGCAATTCCAGAAGCAATTCTAGTGACAGAATTAGCACAACTAATGAATTTGAAGGGCGTTGTCGTTGTCAAAGAGCTAATGAAGCTTGGCATTATGGCAACAATCAACCAGAGTCTCGATCAGGAAACCGCGCAGCTAGTGGTGGAAGAACTTGGCCACAAGGCGAAGCTGGTCAGTGGCGAAGAGGTCGAAGAGGCCTTGGTCGACACGCTAAGTGAGCATGAAGGCACTTCTTCACCACGCGCACCAGTAGTAACGGTAATGGGTCATGTCGATCACGGTAAGACATCGTTACTAGATTATATTCGTGAGTCGCGTGTAGCCAGTGGTGAGGCCGGTGGTATTACTCAGCATATCGGCGCTTATCATGTGGGGACCGACAAAGGAATGATCACCTTCCTTGACACGCCTGGGCATGCAGCGTTCACTGCAATGAGAGCGCGAGGAGCACAGAGTACTGATATCGTTATTCTTGTTGTAGCTGCAGATGACGGTGTTATGCCGCAAACAGAAGAAGCTATTCAGCATGCTAGAGCAGCTGGTGTGCCGATTGTTGTAGCCGTTAACAAGATGGATAAAGAAGGCGCTGATCCCGATCGCGTTCGCAATGAACTTGCCGCCAAAGATGTTATCCCCGAGGATTGGGGCGGTGATACACAGTTTGTCCATGTGTCTGCGCACTCTGGTGACGGCATAGACAATTTGTTAGAAGCTTTGCTATTGCAAGCTGAGTTACTTGAGCTGGAAGCCGCTGCCGATATTCCGGCTAAAGGTATTGTTATAGAGTCCCGACTCGATAAAGGTCGTGGTTCAATATCTTCTGTCCTGATTCAAGCAGGTACTTTGAAAAAAGGCGATGTTGTTTTGGCTGGCCAGCACTATGGACGTGTTCGTGCCATGTTAGATGAAAACGGCAATCCTATTGAAAATGCTGGGCCATCAATTCCTGTAGAAATTCTTGGCCTCGATGGTACGCCTAATGCTGGAGATAGCTTCGCTGTCCTCGACAGTGAAAAACATGCTCGTGATGTTGCTGAATTCAGACAGATCAAAGACCGTGAAGACAGACAGAAGCGTCAACAAACGGCGAAACTGGAAAACATGTTTGCCAATATGGGCGAGGCAGAAAGCAAGTCCCTCAATGTTGTTGTCAAGGCAGATGTTCGCGGTTCCCTAGAAGCAATTCAGTCGTCATTGTTAGAGATGGGCAATGATGAAGTGCAAGTTAATATCATCAGCTCCGGCGTTGGCGGTATCAGTGAAACCGATATCACTTTGGCTGCAACATCTAACGCGGTGGTTTTTGGATTCAATGTTAGGGCTGATAATACAGCGCGTAAAATCGTCGAAATAGAAGGCGTTGACTTACGTTATTACAGCGTTATTTATGATCTCATCGATGATGTTAAGCAAGCGTTGTCAGGTATGTTGAGCCCAGAACTTCGGGAAGAGATTAATGGTACTGCTGAAGTTAGAGATGTCTTTAAGTCTCCGAAGTTCGGCGCGATTGCCGGTTGTATGGTTATCGATGGAACATTGCTTCGCAATAATCCTATACGCGTACTGCGTGATGATGTTGTTATCTACGAGGGTGAACTGGAATCTCTTCGTCGCTTTAAAGACGATGTTAATGAAGTTCGCAGTGGTACTGAATGTGGTATCGGCGTTAAGAATTATAATGATGTCAAGCCAGGCGATAAGATTGAAGTGTACGAAGTCAGAGAGGTGGCACGCTCTCTATAGGTTGTTAATACCAATCGAGAGTACAAACAATGGCTAGAGAATACAGTCGTACGCAACGAGTCGCCGATTTCCTAAAACAGGAGTTGGCGACCTTGATTCAGAGTGAAATGCGAGACCCGCGGGTCGGTATGGTCAGTATCACCGACGTCGAAGTCAGTCGCGATATGTCTCATGCAAAAGTATTTACTACCGTATTGGGTAAAGAAAGCGAGCAAGAGGCTGCCGAAGCTATCGCTGTGTTGAATAAGGCGGCAGGGTTTCTTCGATCGGAAATGGCGAAGATTAATAATGCTCGTACTACCCCGAAGTTACGTTTTTATTTCGATAGCAGTGTGGGGCGTGGTCAGTTTTTGTCGAGTTTGATTGATAAAGCTGTTGGTACCGATCAAGCCCGAGTTGGCGATACCGACCCCATCGATGGCAAAGGTTAATAAGCTGTGGCAAAAAATCGTCGTGGTCGAGCAATTAGCGGCATCTTAATATTGGATAAGCCGGCAGGGCAGAGTTCGAACAGGTCGTTACAAATAGCTAAACGGTTGTTCGATGCCAGTAAGGCGGGGCATACCGGCAGTTTGGATCCACTTGCAACGGGCGTTTTGCCTCTTTGTTTTGGTGAGGCTACTAAATTTTCACAGTTTTTACTGGATTCTGACAAGGCCTATCGCAGCACCTTTTTACTAGGTGTAATTACTGCTAGTGGCGATGCTGACGGTGATGTAGTGGAGTCGCGGGACGCGTCTTCGGTAACTGAGGCTGCTGTAAGGGCAGGACTTCAGCAATTTAGCGGTGAAATAGATCAGATTCCATCGATGTTCTCGGCGCTTAAGCATAATGGACAACCTCTTTATAAGCTTGCAAGGCAAGGTTTAGAGGTTGAAAGGAAAAGCCGTCGGGTGACGGTTTATGATATTCAGCTCGAAGCTTTTCGAAGCGGCGAGCAAACCGGTGGCAACCCGGAAGTGGATGTTTATATTCGCTGCAGCAAAGGTACGTATGTACGCTCAATAGCAGAGGATTTGGGTTTGGCGCTTGGTTGTGGTGCGCATGTTAAAATGTTGCATCGAGTTCAAGCTGGTCCGTTTTTGGAACAGCAAGCGGTATCTCTAGATGCATTGGAGGTGTTGAAACAAAAAGACGAGTTCTTGTCATTAGACAACTTGTTATTGCCAGCAGATTGCGCGGTCATGCATCTGGCCAAAGTCGAGATGGCAACGTCTGAGCAGTTTTATATGCTTCAAGGTCAGCCGGTGCAAATACCCGGTTCACCCAATGATGGAGTGGTCAGGATGTACGGTGAAAGCGGCAGTTTTCTCGGCATTGGAGAGATATTAGACGATGGTCGTGTAGGTCCCAAACGTTTAATAGCGACCAATTAATTCAGTTATCTATGCCGAGACTGGAAATAGCTTAAAAAAATTGGGTAATTTGCTATCGAAGCAGGTTATCTAAACGATTTGGAAGTAAGCTTCTGAATCAAATCTAGCCTTACTGTAAGTATGCGCGGTCAGGCTGCATAACGATGGCGCAAATAATGCGTTGTCTTCGCATATTATTATTAATGAGGAAATTGCAATGGCTCTATCAGCCTTAGAAAAAACAGAAGTAGTAAAAGAGTATCAAACTGCAGAAGGTGATACCGGCTCTCCAGAAGTGCAAGTTGCACTGTTGACCGCTAATATTCAAAAGCTGCAAGGTCACTTTGGTGACCACAAACACGACCACCATTCACGTCGTGGTTTGATTCGTATGGTTAATCAGCGTCGTAAGTTGCTGGATTACTTGAAGGGCAAAAATGTAGATCGTTACACAAGCCTCATCAAGCGTCTTGGTCTGCGTCGCTAAGCACAAAAAAGTAAGAACAGTCGTGAAGCTCCGGTGATGTAGGTTTGGCCTAGAATTTTTTTCAAAATAGGCTCCGGAGCTTTTTTATACATCCCACAAGGGAGGGTTTCGTCAGTGAATCCAGTTAAAAAAACATTTCAATACGGTAGTCAATCCGTAACATTAGAGACAGGGCGCATAGCTCGACAAGCCACCGGTGCTGTTATGGTAACTGTTGGTGATGTACAGGTTTTGTGTACTGTTGTCGGTGCTAAATCAGCCAAAGAGGGTATGGACTTTTTCCCGCTAGGTGTTCATTACCAGGAAAAATCTTATGCTGTAGGGAAAATCCCGGGTGGTTTTTTCAAGCGTGAAGCTCGCCCATCAGAGAAAGAAACATTGACGTCGCGGTTAATCGACCGTCCAATGCGTCCTCTGTTCCCAAAGGGCTTTAAGAATGAAGTTCAAGTTGTCTGTACAGTTATGTCAGCAGATCACGATACTGATCCCGATATTGCTGCGTTGATTGGTACGTCAGCGGCGCTGTCAATTTCAGGCCTTCCTTTCGGTGGACCTGTTGGCGCAGCGCGTGTCGGCTTCACTGCCGATAACGGTTATATCCTCAATCCTAGTTACAGTCAGTTGGCAGGCAGTGCATTAGATATGGTTGTTGCAGGTACCTCCGACGCCGTATTGATGGTTGAATCAGAAGCGCAAGAATTGTCTGAGGACCAGATGTTAGGTGCGGTTCTATTTGCTCACCAAGAAATGCAAACTGTTATAAAGGTGATTGGAGAATTAGCCAGTGAAGCCGGTAAACCCAGCTGGAACTGGCAGCCTGAGGAAGAAAATACCGCGCTGTTGGCGGCCGTTGCCAATGGCTACAAGCAGGGTATAGGTGATGCTTATCGAATTACTGATAAAGCTGATCGTTACTCGAAGGTTGGTGAACTGAAAACTCAGGCAATTGAACAGTTGGCAAAAGCTGAAGGTGCTGAGTATGGTGCCGGAGACGTTAGTGGTGTATTCAGCAAGCTTGAAAAATCGACGGTTAGACAACGTATTTTGAATGGCGAGCCTCGCATTGATGGACGCGATAACAATACCGTTCGTCCGATTCAGGCGGAAGTGGGTGTATTAGCTAAAGCTCACGGCTCTGCTTTGTTTACTCGCGGTGAAACTCAAGCGATTGGTGTTACCACGTTAGGTACAACTCGAGATGCGCAGTTGATTGACGCCCTCGAAGGCAAACGTGAAGATAATTTTATGCTGCACTATAACTTCCCTCCTTACTCGGTAGGTGAGTGTGGACGTATCGGTTTTACTAGTCGCCGCGAAGTCGGCCACGGTCGCTTGGCTCGCAGAGGTGTTGCTGCGGTATTGCCGAATCCTGAAGACTTTCCTTATACGATCCGTGTTGTCGCGGAAATTACTGAGTCAAACGGTTCAAGCTCTATGGCTAGCGCCTGTGTGGCCAGTATGTCGATGATGGAAGCTGGTGTTCCTTTGAAAGCACCCGTAGCTGGTATAGCAATGGGGCTGATTAAAGAAGGAGAGCGGTTCGCAGTTTTGACCGATATTCTAGGTGATGAAGATCATCTGGGTGATATGGACTTTAAAGTAGCCGGTACTGCTAATGGTGTTACTGCTTTACAGATGGATATCAAAATTGAAGGTATTAACGAGCAAATTATGAGTATTGCGCTTGAGCAGGCACTAACCGCTCGTTTGCATATCCTCGGTCAGATGAATGCCGTTATTAGTGAGTCCAGATCAGCTGTTTCTGACAACGCACCGAGCATGGCCACTTTCAAAATTGATAGCGACAAAATTCGTGATGTTATTGGTAAAGGTGGGGCGACAATTCGTTCCATCACCGAAGAAACAGGCGCTACGGTTGATATTGATGATGATGGCACAATTCGTATCTATGGTTCGGATGCCGCTTCTCGTGATGCCGCCGTTGCTAAAGTAGAAGAAATTACTGCTGAAGCCGAAGTTGGTGCGATTTACGAAGGTACTGTTGCTCGCATTGTTGATTTTGGTGCCTTTGTTAATATTCTTCCTGGGAAGGATGGTTTGGTACATATCTCCCAGATTTCCAATGAAAGAGTCGAGAAAGTTACTGATTACTTAGCTGAAGGTCAGGTAATAAAGGTTAAGGTTCTTGATGTTGATCAGCGTGGACGTATTAAGCTGTCAATGAAGGAGATGGAAGAAGTTGTAGTTGAAACCAGTGGAGACGCGGCTGGGGAATAACTATTCTTCGGCAGTAACGCAGATAGGCCCTCGTTTAAAGGTAAAAGTTTAGGCGGGGGTTTTTTTTTGCCGAAAATATGTCAGTTGGTGGCTAGCATGCTTTGTTGCCGCGACTCGACGGTAAGCGATTTTTACGCACTGTTCAATCGTTTAACCAGCTACTCCTTTTCCAATCCAGTGTGCTCAATATAGTGTTTGCTTCGCTCCGAGGGCATGTTAAATAGTCTCCGCGGAATGGCGATGTCAAGATAGCGGGGATGACGGAAGGGATGAAACGATGGTTTTATCTTATTGTCTTGTGTTACTGAAATTACCGGGTTAAAACTATACTCCCATCGATAATCTCAAACGATTGCGCTTCCAGTCGTTCTCCCATGCATGGTCCTGACACACATTCTCCATCCTCTATTAAAAACAGCGCACCATGGGTGGAGCATTGTATGAGTGCCCCATCCATATTTAAAAACTGGTCCTCTTGCCAATTCAATTCGATTCCTAAGTGTGGGCATTTATTTTTATAGAGGTATATCTGCGCATCTTTTTTGACAGCGAAATAGCTATCGTCGCCAATTGAAAGCCCTTTTGAGGATTCATCCTCGATATCGTCTATATGGGAAACCGGTATCATAATTTTATCATCACTGACGCGTGCAGAATTGTTATGCAGAAAGCTGAATACTTATTGTGAAAACACTGTGTAGAGTCATTGATATTTAATGGCTATCGCTGTCACATTGTCCATCTGCCTGTTCCAGCAAACTCTGTTTAGTATCATTATCAAGATCTTTCCAGTGTTTATCTATCATTGCGCCATGTAGCGCATATAGCAAGACTCTAGAAACCCGTATGCCACGACGCTTGATTTCATTGTAAGCGGCCACGGCTCCCATCCTTTCAAGATCCTGTTGGCTTTTTACGCCAATAGACCGTAACCAGTTAATTGAAGTATTACCTAGGTTCTTCAGTTCCATTAAATCACTCGACATGTTGACTCTCTGATATGTTGTTATTATTAAGTAGAGTACCGTCGTTACTTATACTATATTCTTTTATGGATTCATCAACCATTAATTTTGGCGATCATAATGCAGCTTGATAAACATGTTCTATGTGGATTGGACGACCGCTTCATTGATCGCGAATGTCTATCTCATGCCGTGCATGATGAAATTTTGGTTCCTTTTCAAGCCTTACAGGAAGCGGGCGTTATTGAGGGCTTCGAGCTGAAAATCGTCAGTGCTTACCGAGATTTTCCCAGACAGCTGGCGATCTGGAATGACAAAGTTGTTGGAAATCGTGCCGTATTCGATGCACAGGGTCTGCCGCTTGACGTCAGTGTTTTAGATCACTGGCAGCTTGCACAGGCAATTTTGCGATGGTCTGCGCTGCCGGGGGCCTCGCGCCACCATTGGGGTACCGACATCGATATTTACGATAAAGCGGCGGTGCCGGACGGTTATGATGTACAGTTGACGGAAGCTGAGGTGAGTGGAAATGGTCCCTTTGTTGCCATGCATGATTGGCTGGATATAAAAATTGAAAATAATGATTCCATGGGTTTCTTTCGTCCCTATCAGGACGATCGTGGGGGCATAGGGCCTGAACGTTGGCATCTCAGTTATGCCCCTTTAGCCGTTGAATATCAGAGGGCGCTGAGTCCGGATTATTTGTTCGAGATTTTAGATTCACAGCCGATTTTATTGAAAGATGTGCTACTTGATCATATGGACGAAATCTATCATCGTTACGTGGCTGTTGAAAAATCTTTGTATCCGGCGGCTTATCGGTGGTAATGAAGGTTGTCTGGCAGTAGTATTGAACAATTACTGATCGTTCAACGTTGTTAATTTTTTAGAGCTTAATCACAGATCGACCCTCACTGCATAAGCCGCTAAGGCTTATTTGGCTTAGCGGGTCGGTTAACAGAGGAGAGCTAATAAGATGAGTGTCAAATTATTAGATAACGAAGCGTTTTATGGCTATCGCGTCCGTCGTACCGTTAATGGGAAACTTTATCAGGAATATTTTTCCCTGAAGAAGGGTGGTAAGCGTATCGGGCCAAGGCTGAGAAAGCAGGTTGAGCTTGAAGCTAACGTTCGTGATGAGGAGCTAGTTCAGGAGCAAGCTCGGGTCAAAAAGAAGCTTAAAGCGATCCGATGCTTTAACGACAATGGTAGCGTGAAGGGGATTAGTTACCTGCTGAAGACTGAGAAGAGTGGCACGGTGACTCCAATTTTTCAAATTGGTATTGCGTCCGAGTTGGAGCAAAAAATTGTCTGCACGAGTTTTTCGCTCAATGCTCACGGTAAGGAAAATGCTTGGCGCTTGGCGGTAGCCGCGTATGCAAAACACAAGCTTATCAGCAAAAACTCCAAGCTATTTAAACAACTCACCGCAGCAATGCCGAAAGTAAAAAAACTTCGGTAGTTACGGCGCTTCGTCGCAGGCGTTTAGTGAAGGTGTAAAGCAGCCACTGGCACGGTGACGCGTGAGTGGCTTTTGGTAGTGAAAATGTGGCGGTAAAACTACCCCTTGTAAGCGTCTATTGACTTCAAAATCTCAGCTTTAGCAGCTTCGCTATCTGCCCAGCCATCAACTTTCACCCATTTCCCTTCTTCCAAATCTTTATAATTCTCAAAGAAGTGTTCTATTTGCTTGATCAGTAATTCCGGAAGATCGGATGGCTCTTTCACGTCTCTATACAAGGAAGACAATTTGTCATGCGGCACGGCCAGTAGTTTTGCATCTTGACCTGCTTCGTCGCTCATATTGAGTATGCCTATAGGGCGGCTACGTATTACTGCGCCGGGTGCTACTGGGTAAGGTGTTACAACCAGCACATCAAGGGGGTCGCCGTCTTCAGACAGGGTATTTGAAATGTAGCCATAGTTTGCTGGATAGAACATGGGTGTTGCCATAAATCGGTCAACAAGTAAGCAGTCCATTTCCTTGTCAATTTCGTACTTGATCGGGTCGTGATTTGCAGGGATTTCAATCACTACGTAGATATCATTCGGGATGTCTTTTCCGGCGGGAATTTTGTCAAAGCTCATGATCTTTTCCAAGTTGGGGTGATAAATATGCGGCATCCAACACAACCGTTGTTAATAAAGGCCGCTGGGTTTACAGTTTTCTGATCGCGATTATAAACCGACCTGAGTTGAATACCAATATTTGTCGGCTGATGTTCTAAGTTATTGAATTTGCGACTATTTACCGGCACTATATGATCCTCGACGCCACTGCTGGCTGACAGACTGAAGGAGTTGCAGTGTCTGATACTAACCAACGTCAGCATATTAGGACTAAATTACGAGCGGGCATTAGGCTATCGCACGCAGACGTTGGGAGCCTTAAGCTGCGGACAGCTGATATCTCTGATGGTGGAGCTTACATCTTTTCGGAGGGTAATTCGCTGCCGAATACTGGAGAGGTCGTGTATGTGCAGATCCTGGGTGTGGGGGGCGATGAAGCCCCTCTGGTAAAAATGAAGATCGTACGCGATGATGGTCGTGGTATCGGCCTTGAATTTGTTGACGAAGACTAATCAAGTCGGATTGTGTTGCTGTCACAACAGATCATTTTCGTGACACATCAAAGCGGTTCGCAACCATCTATAGGATTCACTTTCTACCACTGTTATTATTCACAGCGAAAAATCATTCACTGAGGATTATCAATGCATATCCATATTCTGGGTATCTGTGGAACGTTTATGGGCGGCCTGGCAATTTTGGCTCGGCAGCTAGGCCACACAGTGACCGGTTCAGATGCTAATGTGTATCCCCCAATGAGTACTCAGCTGGAACAGCAGGGTATTAAGCTAACCGAGGGATTCGATCCAGCACAGTTGGAGCCGGCCCCAGATTTAGTGGTTGTTGGCAATGCAATGTCTCGTGGCAACCCTGCGGTTGAGGCAATGTTAGACCGCGGTTTGCGGTATACGTCAGGGCCACAGTGGTTGTCTGAGCATCTATTACAAGATCGGTGGGTCTTAGCTGCGGCCGGAACGCACGGGAAAACCACAACTAGCAGTATGCTTGCCTGGATCCTAGAGTATGCTGGTATGAGTCCGGGGTATTTAATTGGAGGCATTCCGGCTAATTTTGGTGTGTCAGCCCGTCTTGGAGAGTCTTCATTTTTTGTCATTGAAGCGGATGAATACGACAGCGCATTTTTTGATAAGCGGTCCAAGTTTATTCACTATCGCCCCCGGACGGCCATCTTAAATAATCTAGAATTTGATCACGCTGATATTTTCGACGATCTGCCTGCTATTCAGCGTCAGTTCCATCATCTGGTTCGTTTAATTCCTCGTAACGGCCGTATTATCGTCCCCGCAAATGATCAGAATATTACTGAGGTCATAGGGCAGGGTTTGTGGTCTGGTCTGGAAAAAACCACCCTGAGAGACAGTATTACTGCTGATTGGTGCGCCCGAGCTTTGGTTTCCGATGGCAGCGAATTTGATGTTTTATTGAAGGGTGTTGTTGTAGGTAATGTTAAATGGGACCATAGCGGCGACCATAATCTTTGTAATGGTATCTCGGCGATTGCCGCCGCTAGGCATGTCGGTGTTACGCCTGAGATCGCAGCTGAAGCACTTTGTCAGTTTGAAGGCGTTAAGCGCCGAATGGAGTTGTTGGGGAAACCTAGAGGTATTGCCGTTTACGACGATTTTGCCCATCATCCCACGGCGATAGAAACAACGCTGGCCGGATTGCGAGCAAAAGTGGGCGGAGAAAAAATAACGGCGGTGATAGAGCCTCGCTCCAATACCATGAGAATGGGAGCGCATCTAGATAAGTTGGCAATGGCTACACAGTTGGCCGATGAAGTCATTTGGTACCAGCCAGAGGGACTGGATTGGTCACTGCAGACTGTTGTCGATGCCAGTAACGGCAAAGCCCGAATTCTTCGCTCGGTTTCTTCTATAGTTGATGAAGTCGCGGCCACCGCGTGCTCGGGAAATCATATTGTTATAATGAGCAATGGCGGTTTTGGTGGTGTACATCAACTGTTGATCGATAAATTAGAGTCACATCTTTAAAGGAGATGTTTTTGAAACACCGTTTTTTTGAATTTTATCAACTTTTGGTACTGCGAAAACCCCTTGTTGCCTTGTTGATTACCGTTGGATTTATTGGCTGGTTAGCGACCTATATTCCTAGCTTCAAGCTAGATGCATCTGCTGACTCGCTGGTTTTGGAGGGCGATGAAGCGCTGAAATATTATCGGAAAATCAGCAAAAATTATCTGGCCGAAGACTTCTTACTAGTCACGTACCAGCCTCAGGACGATTTGTTGTCTGATCGGGTTTTGGAAACGATTGACGAACTGCGTTCCGAACTACTGCTCTTAGAAGGCGTATCATCAGTGACTTCGATACTGGATGTGCCATTGCTGGAAAGCCCCAAAGTTGAGTTGGAGGATATCGCTAATGGCGGTTTGCGAACGTTACGAACCCCGGGTATTGATAAAGCGTTGGTGCTTGAAGAGTTGACGAATAGTCCTATCTATAAGAATTTACTAACGAGTGCCGACGGAAAGACAACGGCTTTGCAGGTTAATTTGCAGCGAGATGAGCGTTACAACGAACTGCTAGCACGGCGCGAAGTTTTGCGGGAACTGCAGGTTGCTGGGAACTTGTCGCCTCTTCAGTTAACAGAATTAGCTGGCCTGGAGCGAGACTTTAGAGAATATGCAGCCGCTTTTAATGAGCGGCAAAACAAGCTTGTTGACAATACTCGGGAGGTGATCGCCAAGTATCGCGGTGATGCCGTTGTGTTTTTAGGCGGAGTGCCGATGATAGCGGCGGATATGATTCGCTTTGTAAAGAGTGATTTGGTGGTTTTTGGGGCGGGAATTGCCGGTTTTATTGTGTTGATGATGTCGCTTATATTTCGCCATTTAATATGGGTTCTGCTGCCATTAGCGACCTGCGTTTTGTCGGCATCCTTTATGCTGGGGCTGATTACACTGATGGACTGGAGGATGACGGTTATTTCTTCCAACTTTGTTGCACTGCTATTGATAATTACCTTGTCGATCACCATACATTTAGTCGTGCGCTACCGAGAATTATTGGCGAGTAATCCTGAGTTAGATCAACGAGAACTTGTTCGAAGAACCACGATGTACATGATCAAACCTTGTGTTTACACAGCACTAACGACCATCGTCGCTTTTGCTTCTCTGGTAGTTAGCGGTATCCGTCCTGTTATCGACTTTGGATGGATGATGACGATAGGCGTCACGGCAGCGCTTATTATTACGTTCATTGTGTTGCCTGCGGGTTTGCTGTTGCTACCGCGGCCAGAGCGTGGCGAGACTGCTTCCAATAGTGTTCCTTTCACTCGATATTTTGCGATATTTACCGAACGACATGGCGCTATTATTGTGTCGGTAACAGTGGTGTTAATTGCCGTTAGTCTATTCGGTATTAGTCGGCTCGAGGTAGAAAACCGTTTTATCGATTATTTCCATGAAGACACTGAAATTTATCAAGGTATGGAAATTATTGATGCGCAGCTGGGTGGTACTATTCCCTTGGAAATTATCATTGATTCCGACCGAATGAGTGACAATAAACTTATCGACAGTGCTACAGATCAAAGCCCATTGCAGTATGCTGAACTAAGTCCATCAAATGAGACTTTTGACGACGATTTCGGTGACGATTTCGGTGACGATTTTGTCGATGATTTTGCTGAAGAGCTAGGAGTTGACGGCGTTGCAACCAAGCCTAGCTATTGGTTTAACAAAGCAGGTCTCAATCGTATCGAACAAGCGCACGATTATTTAGATTCGCTGGATGAGACAGGCAAGGTTATGTCTTTGGCGATGCCCTATAAAGCATTACGGACATTAACTACGGGTATTGATGACATCCAGCTTGCTTTGCTTCAGCGCAGTCTTCCCGATGATATTAATTCGATTCTAATCAGTCCATACCTCGATGAAGAAGCTGATCAGACACGAATAACGGTTAGGGTAATGGAAACTAGTCGGACCTTACGCCGTGCAGATCTTCTCGAAGACGTGCAGTTTCATCTCACTGAAGAATTAGGCTTTGAGCCCGAGCAAATTCACCTAACGGGTATGCTTGTTCTCTACAACAATATGCTACAAAGTCTCTATCGCTCGCAAATACTAACGATAGGTGCAGTTTTTATCGCGATTGTGTTCATGTTTATGGTGTTGTTTCGCTCCCTATCGTTAGCCTTAATTGCAATAGCGCCAAATTTATTATCGGCAGGAATCGTGCTTGGAGGCATGGGTTTGGCGGGGATTCCTCTTGATATCATGACGGTGACGATTGCTGCTATAACGATCGGTATTGCGGTTGATGACACTATCCATTACATCCATCGCTTTCGTACGGAATTTTCGAAAGACAGAAACTATCGGGCAACCATGTATCGGTGCCATGAATCAATCGGTAGGGCAATGTTTTATACCTCGATCATCGTCATTGTAGGGTTCTCGATTTTGGCATTATCGAATTTCACTCCAAGCATCTATTTTGGCTTACTGACTGGCGCAGCGATGTTCGCTGCATTGATTGGAGCATTGTTGTTACTTCCTACGTTGCTCATTTATTTTAAGCCCCTGGGGCCGGAGTCGAACGAGATTGGGAATGTTATTAGTTAACCTGTCGTACTTGCGATGAGTCAATGCCAGCAGAGAGTCAGTTCATATTCAACTCACAAGCCGGGATGCGAACATGACAATACATTGTAGAGTGGGATGTGGGGCTTGTTGTATTGCACCGTCTATTCGGCAGGCCTTACCTGGGATGCCTGCAGGAAAGCCCGCGGGAATCGCCTGTGTCAATCTCGATGATGCATTTTCCTGTCGCTTGTTCGGCCGGCCTGAGCGGCCAGATTTGTGCGTGCAGTTTAAGCCCGAACTCTCCGTATGTGGTGATAGCCGCGAACATGCAATGCAGCTGATCGAACTGTTAGAAATAGCAACGGAAGCCTGACCATGGAGACCATTCCGCTTTTTCCTATGCATGCGGTACTCTTTCCTCATGGTCGTATGTTTCTTCAGGTTTTTGAATCGCGCTATCTTGATCTCATTGGTCAGTGCATGAAAGAGGACTCAGGGTTTGGTTTGGTTTGGTTAAAGCAGGGGCAAGAGGTTTATCGATCTAACGAGTTAGTCGATCCTCAGCTGGCACAGATAGGTACTTATGCAAAAATTGTTGATTGGGATTCTCTGCCTAGTGGATTGTTGGGCGTTACGATAGAGGGGAGCGATAGATTTCGTTTACTGACAAGCTACCAAAGAAAAGACCATGTACACATGGGTGAGGTTGAATGGATCGAAACAGCAGGGGCCACCGAATTACCTGAAAACTATGCCGAATTGTGGGGGCTGCTGCAAACGTTACTCGATCATCCGCATGTGGACCGATTGAAGCTAAATCCGGTCGTTAACGATGTTAATGCCGTCAGTTGCTTACTGGCACAGTTACTTCCTATCGAAGAGCGGGTTAAGTTTAACCTGCTGGCAGCTGCCGAGCCGCTGGATCGCATGGCAAGGATCATGACCTTACTGGATCAATACAGTGAGTAGATGCAGCCCATTGCGTTATTATTAGTGTGACGGCGGCACTAGTGAGAAACGGTTGAACGATACCATCGCCCGTTGACGATGGCCAAAATGCTCAATTGCCGGCGGGTCGGGCAGTTCGCGAATAGCGATGTCTGGACGAATAATAGCCGTTGAATTGCAGGTCGATTTGATCGTGACCACCACCAGTTTGTCTGCAGCTGCTCCCATAGCTCAATCTGGTGGGTAATTAAGTTGTCGCTATTGCGCCAAGGAGCGACCCACTGACGTGTATGGTAGCGGTTGCCAATCCAACCAGCGGAGATACCGTCATCTTGCAGGAAAGCGCCATAAGGCTCTGCCCTATACTCCCGCGCCATAGAGGGGTTAAATCGCCGCCGTTGATTAATAGTAATCATGTATTGACCATTTAAGATCCTCTGAGTATCGTTATGGCGCAGTCTTAGCAACGGTGTGAGGACCATGGACACAAGTGACGAAAATAATCTTTTTATGCAAGAGATGGTTGATGTTGAGCCGATTACCTTAAAAAAGAAGGTCACCTTAAAAAAAGGCGTTGAGTCGCAACTCTCCCTGCGCGCGCGGAGAGAGGCGGCGGTAAAAGATTTATCGAAAGATAGTAATCACTTAAGCACTGACCATGTCGAAATGCTTGATCCGTTCTATCTTCTAGAGTTTAAACGCCCGGGTGTTCAGGTCGGCGTGTTTAAGAAGCTAAAAAGAGGAAAATATTCCGCAGACGCCAGACTCGATCTGCATCGAATGACCGTGGAAGTGGCGAGAAAGGAAGTCTTTAGCTTCATCAAAGACTGCGTCAGTTACGATATACGGTCCTTGATTATTGTGCATGGTAAAGGAAATCACAGCCATAATACTGAGGCACAGTTAAAGAGCTATATTAATAAATGGCTGCCAGATCTGGACGAAGTACAAGCCTTTGCCAGTGCTCAGCCACAACATGGCGGCTTAGGTGCTGTTTATGTATTGCTAGGAAAAAGTGAAAAGAAGAAGCAGGAAAATCGTGATCGGCTCAGCCGTGGCCGAATTTTTGCTGGGTAGGCCAAGCCGACAGAATTTTTTGCAACAGCAGTACGGGGCTAAATTGCGCCATTTCCCACCAGTATTGAAGCATACTCTCCAGATTTTCTATGCTGTTTCAAAATAGAGAGAATGGTTTCTCCGTCCGGATTGGTCGCATTGAGGTTTCTATTGTCGGCGACAAAAAAACCAATGAATTCTTCAAAATTTTCCAATCTCATGGATTGATAGGCTTTCAATAACACGTGGAAGTCAGCCTCTAAATCCTCGGCTGGCTTTACGTCCAAAAAATCTCGGACTCGCTCTTGCGTCCACACTTCGTCGAGAACTTTTTCTTTATCTTTTTTTAGTGCCATGGTGACTACCTTGATCGCATGTTTATTGGTTTTTCTGCTTGAGCTAGACTGTTTAGTCTTTTAGCTTTTGCATTAAAATTTTGTTGACCATTCCCGGGTTGGCCTGACCTTTAGAGACTTTCATTATCTGACCAACAAAAAACCCTATCATTTTTTTTCGTTTGACGTCGTCTGCGTTGTGATAATTGGCCACCTGATCTGGGTTTTTCGACATAACGTCTTCTACCATCGATTCCAATTCACTGCTGTCGGATACTTGCTTCAGCCCTTTGGCTTCGATGACCACATCAGCGTTGCCTTCACCGTTCCAAATGGATTCAAATACCTGCTTAGCTATTTTCCCAGAAATCGTATGATCAATAATTCTCTCGATGAGTTTGCCGAGATTGTCAGCACTGATCGGACATTCATGTATAGACAAGCTCTCGCTATTGAGCTTGGCTGTTAATTCACCCATTACCCAGTTGGCAGCTAGCTTGGCATCTTTACAGACGTTGAATACTGTTTCGAAGTATTCAGCTGTCGACTTGTCGCTACTAAGAATACTCGCATCATAGCTAGACAGGCGGTATTTATCGACGAATCGAGATCGTCGTGTATCGGGTAATTCTGGCAAACTAGAGCGAATAGCCTCTATGTAAGGGCTGTCGATAATTATTGGTAGCAGGTCAGGACAAGGGAAATAACGATAATCGTTTGCTTCTTCTTTGCTGCGCATGGATCGGGCAACTTTCGTCTCACCGTTGTAGAGTCGGGTCTCCTGATAGATGGAGCCGCCGTCTTCTAAAACGTCAATTTGCCGTTCTACTTCGAGTGCGATTGCCTCTTCCATAAATTTAAAAGAATTCAGGTTTTTTGTTTCGGTGCGGGTGCCATATTCGCCTTGTCCTTTGGGTCGAACAGATACATTGACATCGAATCGCATTGATCCCTGAGACATGTGACCGTCTGAAATCCCCAGTGAAGTGACAATTGCGTGAAGTTTCTTGGCAAACTCTACCGCCTCCTCTGAAGTTCGCATGTCCGGTTCGGAAACAATTTCTATGAGCGGTGTTCCTGCACGATTTAAATCGATGCCTGTCGATCCATGAAAATCTTCATGCAGAGATTTTCCTGCATCTTCTTCAAGATGTGCGTGATGAATTCGGATTGATTTACTATCGCCATTGGGCATTTGCACTTCGACAATTCCGGGGCCAACAATGGGCTCATCCATTTGCGTGGTTTGATAACCCTTGGGAGAATCCGGATAAAAATAGTTTTTCCGATCAAAAATAGACCGTTGATTGATCTCGGCATCGATAGCTAGACCAAACATGATCGCGTAGCGTAACGCTTGCTCATTAGGAACTGGCAAGGTACCTGGCATTGCCAGATCGACGGCATTGGCTTGGGTGTTGGGTTCAGCGCCAAAGGCGGTGCTGCTCCCGGAGAAGATTTTAGATTTTGTGGCCAGCTGGACGTGAACTTCAAGGCCTATGACTGTTTCCCATTCCATTGCTTAGCGCTCCACTCTTTTTATCTGACTGGCGGGGGTTTGTAAGTGCCAATCGGTGGCTTGCTGGAATTTGTGAGCTACGTTGAGTAGCCTGCCTTCGTCAAAGTAGTTGCCTATTAACTGTAATCCCGCCGGTTTTCCTTCAATTATCCCTGCTGGAATAGACATCCCCGGTAGGCCCGCTAAGTTTGTGGGAATTGTGTAGATATCTTCCAAGTACATTGATACTGGATCGTTGGATTTTTCACCGATTTCGAAGGCAGTATTTGGCACGGTAGGCCCCATAATCACATCGACATCTTCAAAGGCGGCGACAAAGTCATTTTTGATTAACCGGCGAATTTGTTGCGCTTTTTTATAGTAGGCATCGTAAAAACCCGCTGACAGTGCATAGGTTCCGATCAGTATTCTACGTTTCACTTCATCACCAAAGCCCTCTTCTCGAGTGCGAGTGTAAAGATCAAGTAAATCTTCGGGGTCTTCACAGCGGTAGCCATAACGCACGCCATCAAACCGTGACAGATTGGCAGAAGCTTCCGAGGGCGCGATGATGTAGTAGCAGGGTACCGCCAATGCGGTATTCGGTAGGGAGATTTCCTTAACAATTGCGCCCAGTGATTGATACTCTTTAATGGCTGATTGTACGGCTTGCTCAATCGCGGGTGTCAGGCCTTCTCCGAAATATTCCTTCGGAATACCGATACGCAGCCCAGTGAGATCGTTGTTGAGCTGCTCTGTATAGTCGGGTGTTGGCTGATCCATGCTGGTGGAGTCTTTTTCATCGACACCGGCCATGATATTTAACATCATCGCAGCATCTTCTGCGGTGCGGGTCATTGGTCCGGCCTGATCGAGGCTGGATGCAAAAGCAATCATCCCATACCGGGAAACTCGTCCATACGTGGGTTTTAGGCCGGTAATACCGCAAAGCGCGGCTGGTTGACGAATTGAGCCACCTGTATCGGTACCTGTAGATGCCGGGGCCAATTGGGCGGCCACAGCTGCGGCACTGCCACCAGAAGATCCGCCGGGAACACAATTAAGACTCCACGGGTTTTTCACTACCCCATAAAAACTGCTCTCATTGGACGACCCCATGGCAAATTCATCCATGTTGGTTTTACCCAGCGAGACAACGCCTGACTGATTGAACTTTTCAACGACCGTGGCGTCATAGGGAGGAATAAAGTTATCCAACATTTTCGACCCGCAGCTAGTCTTAACACCAGCGGTACAAAATATGTCTTTATGAGCAATGGGTATGCCTGTCAGAGGTGTGGTGTTTCCCG
>Ga0206127_1001075_pt1 | contig 30916 bp, 28 predicted proteins | sample Helgoland_Spring_6_FD_148646 | JGI IMG/M metagenome (GOLD analysis project Ga0206127, IMG submission 148646) | Pelagic subsurface seawater microbial communities from Kabeltonne, Helgoland, North Sea - Helgoland_Spring_Bloom_20160419_1 | ecosystem: Environmental > Aquatic > Marine > Epipelagic ...
AACACCCAATACCAAGGCAGATTTGCCGCAAAACTATGCAGCTTGGTGACATCCTCAACGCCGTACAGCGTTGTTTGCAAAAGAGAAATACCGTACCTGAATAGCACAGCTGCAAGGCCTGCCGCGATCCCGATCATCAAAGCGATAAACCAGAACTGAATTTGCGATGGACCCCGCCGCCGCATATGGGCCCAGACCTGAGTCAGACTGTCCTTGGCGTCCATCAAAACTGTGCCGAGCGCTGAAAGGACAGATCGTATCACATCAACCCGCCAGCAAAGACCGCGCGGCGGCGCGCGCTTCATCGGTGATCGTATCGCCTGAAATCATCCGCGCGATCTCGTCGGTCCTCTCGTCTGGTGACAAGGGCACAACCGTCGACAATGTCGCCTCGTCAACCACACGTTTCTCCACGCGCCAATGATGCCCACCAAGGGCCGCGACCTGTGGCGAGTGCGTGACAACCAACACCTGTCCACCCTCCGCAAGACTCGCCAAACGACGTCCGACTGCATCCGCTGTCGCGCCGCCGACGCCGCGATCAATCTCATCGAAAACCATCGTGATGCCTTGGCTCTCATTCGACAAACAAACCTTTAAGGCCAGCAAAAAGCGGCTCAACTCGCCGCCCGAGGCGATCTTGTTCAAAGGCCCGCTTGGCGCACCGAGGTTCGTGGCCACTTTAAAGGCAACCGCGTCACGCCCTGTCGCTGTCGTGGGCGCTTCACTCACTTGCGTCGTGAACACCGCGCGCTCCATCTTCAGCGGTGCCAGCTCTGCGGTGACCGCCTGATCCAAGGCCATCGCTGCTTTTCCACGTGCGTCGCTCAAGGTCTGCGCGGCCCGGTCATACTGCGTCTCTGCCTCTTGAACGGCCTCGCGCGCCTCACCCAATTGCGCGTCCCCTGCATCCAACGCTGCAAGGCGATCGCGTAATTCAACCGCGAACACCCCAAGCTCATCCGGCGTCACATTATGCTTGCGCGCCAAGGCACGGATCGCGAACAAACGCTCTTCGCAATTCTCTAGATCCGTTGAATTGAATTCTAGGTTATCAAGGCAATTCTCAATTCCAGCATTCGCCTCCCCCATTTCTTCCAATGCACGGCTGAGCCGCGCCAAAGGCGCGTCCAACTGCCCCTCCGCTTGCGCGGAAACGCCATCAAGCCAGCGGATCGCTTCGCCGATCACTCCTTCAGCGCCCTCAAATCCAATCATGTTATGCGCGCGCGCCACGTCACCACGGATCTTCTCTGCGCTCTGCATCTTGCGTCGCACCGTATCAAGCGTCGCCTCTTCGCCCGGTTGCGGGTCAAGATCATCTAATTCGGCCACCGCGTGACGCAAGAAATCTTCTTCCTCACGCACCGCAGCAATCACAGCCTCCAATATTTTCAAGGACTTGCGCACCCCAGACAGTTCTTTCCATGCGCTAGCCACAGCCTTGTGCAGTTTTGGTTTATCAAGAAATGCATCCAAAACGGCCATGTGGCCTTTGGGATCTAGCAAGCCACGATCATCGTGTTGTCCGTGCAATTCCACCAAGGTTTCGGACAGCGCACGCAGCACTTCGCCGGAACATCGTCGGTCATTGACCCAAGCTGTTTTGCGCCCATCGCTGCGGTTCACACGGCGCAGGATCAGCTCATGCTCCACAGGTAAGCCCGCCTCTTCGAGGATATCTAGTGCTGCGTGGCCCTCCGACAAATCAAAGACGGCTGTCACTTCACCTTGCTCCGCACCTACGCGTACAAGTTCGGCGCGACCTCGCCAGCCGAGAACAAACCCGAGTGAATCCAGGAGGATAGACTTACCTGCCCCCGTCTCACCGGTCAAAACATTCAAGCCCGACTGAAAGCCGAGCTCGAGATGATCAATGATCAGGATATCACGAATGTCGAGCGAGCGTAGCATTTAGATATCCCTTCGCGCGAACCAGCCGCGCGCATGCAGGATTACAGCCACTTGCCTTGCAACATCTGGCGGTAAACTTGACGCAACCAGCTATCACCCGCCGCTTTCAAAGCCAGACCACGCCCTGTGAGCAGCTTAAAACTATCCTCATACCACTCCGTTCCTTTGTAGTTATGGCCAAGGATCGCGCCCGCAGTCTGCGCTTGTTCGTTCAAGCCAAGGGACAAATAGGACTCTACTAAACGATGCAGCGCTTCAGGTGTATGGGTAGTCGTTTGGAAATCCTCAACAACGACACGGAAGCGGTTAATCGAAGCGGTATAGTGATCGCGACGCAGATAATAGCGACCTATTTCCATCTCTTTGCCCGCCAGATGATCAAAAGCAAGGTCGAATTTCAATATCGCAGAATTCGCGTATTCACTATCAGGATAACGCTCAATTACGGTGCGTAGGCTCTGCAGGGCCTGGAAGTTTAGGCCTTGATCGCGGCCCACATCTTCGATCTGATCATAGTAACTCAGCGCCAGTAAATACTGCGCGTAAGCGGCGTCATCATCGGTGGGAAAGACATCGATGAAACGTTGCGCCGAGGCGCGGGAATTATCGTAGTCTTTGTCTTTGTGATAGGCAAAAGCCTGCATGATCAACCCGCGTTTCGCCCACTCTGAGTACGGATAAAGACGCTCAACTTCACCGAAATAGAATGCCGCATCATCATCGCGCTTGCGCTCCAATTCGAACTCACCGCGCTCGTAGATTTGTTCGGCTGTAAAAGTGTCTAGGGGAATAGTCGACTCATCGCCCAAAAAACGAGAAACCCCTCCTCCATCACCGCCGCTGCATCCGGCAAGTGTCAGAGTGAGTACAGTCGCAACTGTCAGAGCGTGACGCACAGATTTGCGTTTCATTCCAGCACCTTTGATCGAACCTGTTAGAGTTTTGTCTCTGTTTCCACGTTGGTCCTAGCACATAATATTCACATGCAAAATGGCTATACCCCAAAATCTTGGGACAATGCGCATCTTCACGTCATATTGAAGTTAATGAGCCGCAGGAATCTCGTTGCGAGTGACACCAGCACCGGGCAAACTGGCGTTGATCGAGGCATCGCACTCGACTATTTCATAGGCTGTCGGATCCGCGAACAAAGCGCGCAGCAAAGCGTTGGTCATCGTATGCCCTGCCCGCGTGCCCGTGTAGCGACCCAAAATTGGCGCACCGGCCAGCGACAGATCACCCAAGGCGTCGAGCATTTTGTGACGCACAGCTTCATCCGAATGACGCAAACCACCCGGGCTCAGCACACGGTCACCATCAACAACAACGGCATTTTCCAAAGTTCCGCCCTTGGCGAGACCCTGAGCATACATCGCTTCCACGTCCGAATTGCGGCAGAACGTGCGGCTGTTGCACAGCTCGCGCACGAAAGTTCCGTTCGCCATATTCAGCGACTTGCTTTGCGAACCAATCGCTGCGTCTTCAAAATCAATTGCGAAATCTATAGACAGGCTGCGCGCAGGTTCAAACCGCGCCCACCCCATATCTGTCTGAAATTCAACGGTTTTAAGGATTCGCAAAGCCCAACCATCATTGCTGAGTGTAAGCACACCTTTGCCTAACAGCCCACGCACAAACTCTGCAGAGCTGCCATCCATTATCGGCACTTCCGCGTCGTTGATCTCGATCAACGCGTTGTTAACACCACATCCAACGAGTGCTGCCATGATATGTTCAATGGTAGACACAACCGTTCCATCTGCATTCTCGATCTTAGTGCACAACGGCGTTGGATTCACTGCATCCCAACGTGCTGGCACCATCGCGTCAACACCCGTGACGTCACTGCGGCGAAACCAAATCCCGTGTCCGGCAGACGCCGCATGCACAGTCATCTCGACAGGCTCACCAGAGTGCAAGCCGACGCCAGCAAAAGTAACAGATGATTTCAAAGTCGTTTGCAAGGCAATCTCCGATACCAGACAGTCATGCCTCACCCTTCTTATCTACCATGATCTGATAACGATGCAGGTAGAAACCCTCAACTCAAACTTTGTAACGGTCTGAAACATGATTATGAGGCGGCTAAGCGGGTTTCTGCTGAGCATGCTCAAACTCACCTCAAAAGAGCTGTTTCAAAACGAAAAAAAGGACGCTCGAAAGCGCCCCTCTTAAATCGAGTTAATTTTAATTTAGTTTGCTTGGCGGCGCAAAAATGCAGGGATTTCGATGCGCTCTTGCTCAGGATCGCTCTCTGCAACTTGCTGAGCTGCAGGTTCCCCCACTTGCATTTGAGGTTGCTGACGAGCAGGCTGCGCCGGGGCACCCTCTTGGCCATGACCAGTCATCCGGTTGATCAAGGAATTGATGCCAAAACGTGGGCGCTCAACCTCGGCAGATGCAGCAGGGTTCTGGTATTGTGGCTGCTCTGCGGGTGCACGGTGAACTGCAGCTTGCAAACGCGCCATCGCTTCTGGTGACGGCGCGCCCAAGCTTGATGCTTTTAGCGCGTCATAACCCGCTTGCCCTGGTTCTTGCGTCGCTTGTGGCTCAAACGCAGGTGGCTGATATGCGGGCGGTGGCAGGTCTTCTTCAACAGGCGCTGGCGAGCGCTGCTGACTGCGATCCGCGATAAAACTTGGAAGTTCAGGCTGGAATGCTCCTGCTTCTTCCTCGAAGATAACTTCCGCTTGCTCAGAGGCCGCGGCAGCTCGCGTGTTCATTTCTTCAGAAAAAACACGCTCTTGCGCGACAGGTGCCGTGGTTGCAACGGATGAAATCGTAACAGGTGCTACGGGGGCTGGCCGCTCTTCTGCTTCCGTCGCCAAAGGCTGCGCCATGGAGCGGCGCGGCACTGGTGTTTCGCTGGTCGATGCAAGTGCGTCGATGCCCGTAGCAACAACGGAGACACGCATGCCGCCTTCCAAAGAGGAATCCATCGTGGAGCCCACAATGATATTGGCGTCTGGATCGACCTCTTCGCGAATGCGATTCGCCGCTTCGTCGAGCTCGAACAATGTAAGGTCGCTGCCACCCGTGATGTTGATAAGAACACCCTTGGCACCGCGCAGTGAAATCTCATCCAACAGCGGGTTAGCAATCGCTTTCTCGGCCGCTTGGATCGCACGATCCTCGCCTGTCGCCTCTCCCGTGCCCATCATCGCCTTGCCCATCTCATCCATCACAGCGCGTACGTCTGCAAAGTCGAGGTTGATCAAGCCGGGACGCACCATCAGATCTGTAACACCCTTAACACCTTGATATAGCACATCATCTGCAAGACTAAACGCCTCGGTGAAAGTAGTTTTTTCATTAGCCAGACGGAACAGGTTTTGGTTTGGAATAATGATCAGCGTATCTACAACTTTCTGAAGAGCTTCAACGCCATCTTCAGCTTGTTTCATACGCTTACCACCCTCAAACTGGAACGGCTTGGTAACAACACCAACAGTCAGAACACCCAATTCACGCGCGGCTTGTGCGATGATTGGCGCCGCACCTGTTCCAGTACCTCCACCCATTCCGGCTGTGATGAAGCACATGTGCGCACCGGCGAGGTGGTCAACAATTTGTTCGATGCTCTCTTCGGCAGCGGCAGCACCAACGGTTGCACGCGCACCGGCACCGAGACCTTCAGTGACTTTAACACCCAGCTGAACCCGGCTTTGCGACATCGATTGTTGCAGCGCCTGCGCATCCGTGTTCGCGACCACGAAATCCACACCATCGAGCTCTTTCTCGATCATGTTGTTGACAGCATTGCCGCCCGCTCCGCCCACGCCAAACACCGTAATGCGTGGCTTCAAGTCTTCCTGTCCTGGCACCGTTAGGTTCAATGTCATGCTCTGTCCGCCTGTGTATGCCGATCCATTTTCGGATCATTCTTTTTGCCTGATTGGGCTCAGTCTAACCAAGTGATTCGGTGACGTCACGCAAAAAAGCGAAAAAACTCACAAAATGTGCGGGCCTTTCAGCGGATTTCTGCCGGATTTAGCCTAAACGGCCAGATGTAGCGGTTACCAATTGTCGCGGAACCACTTCACAGCGCGTTTGAAAGAACGCCCTTGATAATTCTCAAGAATTTCAAAGTCCCACAATTCGTCTTGTGGATGCGCCGCAAACAGGCACAAACCAACTGCGCTGGAGAAGCCGGAGCCTGTGGTTGCACCAGGCAACCCACGCACACGCAAAGGCCGCCCAAGGCGTACTTGCTGGCCCAAAATTTTGCTTGCTAAGCCGTCAAGCCCCGGGATTTGGCTACCGCCGCCTGTCAAGACAATTTGCTGGCTCGCCAGATGATCAAATCCAGCAGCATCAAGACGCGCACGCACGTCTTCTAGAATTTCTTCGACGCGAGGACGCATAATCCCAATCAGTTCCGCACGGCTCACTTGGCGACGATCGTGATCCCAATCGCCCGTGTCACCGCCTGTGTCGATCATGTCGCGATCATCCATGCCCGTCGCCACAACACCGCCATTCACTGTTTTGATCCGCTCGGCTGTGGTCATCGGCACTTGCAAGCCCATCGAAATATCCGATGTTATGTGATTACCACCCATGCGAACGGCATCGGCGAAAATCATGTGCTTTTTCATAAAGATAGAGATGCTGGTCGCCCCACCCCCCATATCAATACACGCCGCACCCAGTTCCTGTTCATCCTCAACCAGTGTGGAAATGCCTGACGCGTAAGCAGAAGACGCAACGCCAGCAAGTTCAAGATCACAACGCCGCACACAATGTGCAAGATTTTGAATGGCCGCCGCATCAACGGTCAACATGTGCATATCAGTGTTCAACTGCTGGCCAATTTGGCCACGCGGATCACTGAGACCAGATCGATGATCCAGCACAAAATTCACAGGCTGCGCATGCAAAACTTCGCGCCCCGGCCCGAAATCAGGCACATCACAGGACGACAGCACGCGCGCCACATCCTGCTCGGACACAACCGTATTTTCGATTTCAACAGACCCGTCGAGCCCGTAAGAGCGCGGCTCCGCACCGGAAAAGCAGGCAATCACGTGATCAACACGAATTTGTGCCATTTTCTGCGCAGACTGGAGCGCTGTGCGAATGGCGCGTTCTGTCTCTGACATGGCGCTGATTTCACCAAAACGCACGCCGCGCGAACGCGTCGTTGCAGCCCCAATCACGCGAAATCCGGTCTGTCCCGCAAGGGAGCTGACGCCTTCGGTTTCGCTCACCTTATCCGAGCCATCAAAGCGCAAAATCAGACATACAATCTTGGAACTACCCACATCCAAAATCGCTATGACACCGCGCTGCATCGCTGCTTTTCGCATACTGCGCATTGCGCGCTGAGAGCTATAAAGATCATTCATTATAAGGGACTTTCACTGCTGTCGTCTTGATGCGCCATAGTTCTTGCACGGCGTTCTCGTTCATTCGAATTGTCGGCCTGTGCGCAAGGCGCATGTCAACACGCGCCAAATCACGCTCAAGCACGTCTTGAACTTGGTTCAACGCAATCACGCGCTCAAGCGCCCGCACGGGATCGTCTTTGGGAAGCATGATCCGCTGATCACGATCCAACACTACATCCCAACGCCGCGCGCCCATGCGCACAAGCCCCTTAAGACGATTATCCAAAGGTGCCGCCGCCGCCATCAATTCCTGCGCTTCAACAACGGCTTCGTCCGCGCCGTCACCTGCGAGAATTGGCAATTTCGGGTAGTCATCACGATTAAGGGCAATGCCAATGTAGACACCCTCTTTGTCGATACGAAACAACCCATCATGCGTACGCCAAAGCGCAGCCACTTGGCGTTCATCCACCGTGACTTGCAACACACCACCCGGCTGAAGATGCACATCTGCGCCGCGCACAGGGTTCATATCGGCTATGGTTTTTTGGACGCTTGATAGCTCGATATCAAATGAGCTAACGGGGAATTTGATCGATATAATTTCGTGAATGGCAGAGGCAACGTCTTCGCTCGCCCCGTCAACCTGCATCAAATGCACCATGAATTCAGGGCGCTCTTCGATGTTGGTACGCATCTCTGCGACAACATCCTGCAACTCCGTGCGGCGCGCTTCGTCTGACAAATAGACCAGCCCTAACGAAAAGGTCAGCGCGAAAGGCACACCCACACGCAGGGAAAACCGAAAGAGCGGCGTCAACATCAAACGTTGAAGACGATAGGACCAAAGCGATGGCGCGGGATCGGCCTTGCGTCGCTTAGACGCACGACTCAGCACACGACCACCTTGCCTCTGTGGGCCGCCAGATGTGGCTGGGCCTACCTGTTGCATGACGCATCCTCAACCATCCAAGAACACAACTCGGGGAAACTCATACCAATCGCTTGGGCCTGCTCGGGCGACAGAGACGTCGCGGTCATGCCAGGCTGAGTGTTGGTTTCCAGCAAAATTAGCCCTGCCAAACCGCGGGTTTCATCCCAGCGAAAATCTGTACGTGACACGCCGCGACAGCCCAATGCCTCATGGGCGCGCACGGCATAGTCAATGCAGGCATCCCAGATCTCTTGTGGGATTTGTGCGGGTACAACGTGGCGCGATCCACCTTCTTTGTACTTTGCATCATAATCATACCAACCATCCGTCAGGATGTCGGTGACAGTCAGCGGGCGATCCCCCATGACTGTCACTGTCAATTCGCGGCCCGGTGCAAACGCTTCAACCATGACCATTTCGGGCATCGTGTCATCAAGTTGCGGCGGACCATTCGCCGCCTCATTGACGAGATACACACCCACGGAGGAGCCTTCGCTATTGGGCTTCACCACATAAGGCGCGTCCATCAAATGACGCGCGCGCACGTCGGCGGCAGGCACGATAATGCTTTTCACGATCGGCAAACCGACCCGTGCGAACATTTCTTTGCTGCGCTGCTTGTCCATCGCCAAAGCTGAGGCCAAAACACCAGAATGCGTGTAAGGAATTTGCAACCATTCAAGAATCCCTTGAACACACCCATCTTCACCCCAACGCCCATGAAGCGCATTGAACACGACGTCAGGCGCAAGTGCGATGAGACGGGCCGCCAAATCAGCGCCCGCATCGATTTCCGTCACTTGGTATCCGTGTTCCCGCAAAGCTGCTGCGCATGCGCGCCCAGAGGACAATGACACTTCGCGTTCAGCCGAAGGTCCGCCCATCAAAACAGCTACGTTGCGGGGTTGCCTGATCGACATTCCCAACTCGTGCCTCAAATACTTGTAAGAGCTGCTCGCTCTTCTGCCACCGAAGCGTCCGTTTCTCGGACGCGACTATTTTTGCGGGACCGGTTCGCCAATCCTCAGCACTTCCCAGTTTAACTCTATTGATTGTGTTTGGAAAACCTTTTTTCGCACCACCTCGCCCAAACCCTCAAGATCTGCAGCAGTTGCGCCACCGGTGTTGATCAAAAAGTTCGGATGTTTGGTGCTCATTTGTGCACCACCAAGGGTCGCACCACGCATGCCAGCCTCATCAATGACCTTCCACGCCTTAAATTCATGGGTGTCATCCGCCTGCCCTGTGGATGAAAAACCGGCAGGATTGCGAAAGGTACTCCCCGCAGTGCGATCTCTTGTGGGCTGCGTTTCATCGCGCTTACGCAGCTGCTCTTCCATCTTGGCGTGCAGCGTTTCAGAATCGCCCCGTTCTGCGCGCAGCACAACTTCGGTCAGAACGTAGCCCTCGGGCAAGCTGCTTTGGCGATAGGCAAACTCCAGCTCATCAGCACTAAGGCGCACTTCTTCACCCGCTCGCGTCACGGCCGTCGCTTGGACGAAATGATCCGCCACATAACTGCCATAGCACCCTGCGTTCATCCGCACAGCGCCGCCAATTGCGCCAGGGATCGTGCGCAGAAATGTCAAATCTAACCCCGCATCCGCCGCTTTGAGCGCCACATGTGCATCCAGAGCAGCCACACCAACGCGCATCGTTTCGCCTTCAAACTCGATATTGTTGAACCCGCGCCCCATGCGGATCACAGCTCCTTTAATGCCGCCATCGCGCACGATCAAATTCGATCCGACGCCCATCGGGAACACCGAGGTCTCTATCGGTAAGGCCCTAAGAAAGGATTGAATATCGTCCTTATCTGCAGGTTGAAAGAACATTTCCGCGGGACCACCTACACGCAACCATGTTAAATCAGCCAAAGGGCGATCCATCGTGATTTTACCACGAATATGGGAAAAGTCGGTCATACGTTGCTCAATCTGCTAATTCGGCTCAGTTTCGATTCTGTTTAGAGCGCGCTTAGCACATTGAAAAGAGTCTGCGTGCACCCCTTAGCTCAACGGCTACTCCGTTTCGAGCTCGATCCCAGGCGCATCACTCTCAACAAGATCCAACGTCTCTTCACCCGTTTCAAGATCCTCGCTCTGATACCTTTCAAACGCGAATCTGTCTTCCACAACAGGTTCTTCACTCGCAAGATCATCCCGCTTCAACACGCGACGCTTTTCGCCAACAGCCTTGCGCGCGAACTTGCCCGTTACGCGTCTATAGCTGTCCGATAAAGGCTCCACAGTGCGACTAAACCCAAGCGCGTTTGAAGGTGAAACCGTGTTCGTTTCGACCAATTTGGCAAAGATATCGTTGGCAACGTCGGGCTACAAATTCAATTCTTTGGTCAGGGAATCTGGCGAACAGGTTTTGTTCAAACGCGCGTTGTACCAACTCATGAAATACATTTTTTTCGCTATTGCCACCGCCGCGACATAACCCCTCGAGGCCACGCCAATGCTGGGAACTGGAAGGACTGGTGTCAGGTCAAATGTCGCGAGGCCGCGCATAAAGTCTCGTCTGTTCGTGAGGATTGTGTGTGTGGGGGGGGTATTGAGCACATGCAAGGTTTCGCGCGATTTCCCAAGGCGGATTAGCACGCAATTGTCGCCTAAGCGTTTGCTCGCGGGAAAATGCTAAGGCGAACCAAATCACGTCGGAACCGACGAACTTATCCACTCCCAACAAGTTGAAACGATCTCGCCGCCCTTGCCCAACTTATGTGCAGCATCAGCAGCCTCAACCGCCCTCTCTTTTGCCTTAAGCGCCATCCGCAATCCGCGCGACATGCTGCCATAATCGCTCTCTAAGCGATCCTCTTGATCAACCGTCTCATCAAGCGACACGGCCACATCTTCGCGAATTTCCGAGCCTAACTTTTCTGCCGACACCTCTGCGGCTTTCAACATCGCCTCGCAAAAGCGCTCTTTCTCCTCGCGTTTGCGCGCATTCAAACGCGCCGCAAGACGATACTTCGCAGTCTTTTCAACATTTTTATCAGATTTACGAATATCAATCGCACCCGCTTCGACATCGATCTCCAGATCAAGGATCAATTCGTCCGAGGGGCATTCACCAGTTCTGAGCTTCCTTTGCACATGGCGCTGTGTTTTCAGAAAAACGTCATTCATCCGATGCAGATTATTCGCTTAGTTAGTAAAGTGGATTTCAAGGCGTGTAAGATCAGGCAAGATTGCAGCGAATTGATTGCTTTCATTTGCATCACAAATCACGCGGAACTTCTTCGACCGTGTCCATAACTTTTTCGACAGCGTTTTTATAACGGATAGCGTCGTGGATGGAGGCTGGGAGATAGTCGAAAAGATCGTTTTTGAGCTGGATGATATCTTCGGAGTTTGGGGTTTGTTCTATTGCGTGATCGACTTCAATCTTTGAGATTATCTTCGCGATATGTTTGAAATCAAGTTTCCAGTCTTTACTTTCGGTTTGCACGACTTTTGAGCGATCTCAGTGGTAACAAATTTCCCTTCTATAAGATCATTCTACCAACGCAGCCAAAAATCCGCGATAGGGCGAGCAAAAAAGAAGGCGCGATTCATGTCTGCAGAAAACGTTCGAAACCAAATTGTTTTTTCCTGATCAAAGTGGTTAATCAAAAATATTAAATCGCTATTCAATTTGCTCCAGATCAAATACGAACCTCCATCCACAATTGGTTCATCGTTGAATGCTCGGTTCCATCAGCAATTGGTAATCCCTCATAAAAACGAAAAAGTGTATTTTTCGCTTCTAAATTGAACGCGCCGCGAGCTTGGAATGCGGGGTTTGTCGCGAATAGTATGTTGTAAAATATGTGTATCGCGATGCGCTTACAGAAGCCTTAACGAAAAACTCGAAAAAGAAGTCGCGCAGAAAATTCAAGCCTTTATATGCAGAAACATGGTTCACCATTGAGAGCTAAAGCTCCATCAACAAAATGCTCTCAGAGTTTTTAATGGATGTAGCGACTAAACGATGAACAACCCAAGGCAACACACGCATTGAAGTTCTAAACGCTATCAAGACCGCAAATTTTTGAGACTGAGAATGGTCCATCCGATATGAAACAGGTCAAGTTTCAAGCCCTTTCTCAAGACTTTCGCTATCGATTACGTCAGCGGCTTTAATCATCGGAACACATTAGTGAACACCGGCTATGTTGCATAGTTAGGACAATCAAAGACAATCGACGCAAATTAACCAATTATTATTAAAAATAATTATCTCGCGCGCGGAAAATGTCAATTCTTACGCACCACCAGCACCTTTGCCCACCGAACAAGATAAGTTACGTGCCAACGCAGCCAATAAAACAATCAAGGCCACCCAAAACCCGTTCTGCGCCCAAACCCATCCCAGAAAGGCAGCCCGACCACAATCAGCATTTAGGCATTGCGCCAGTGGTAGTTTTTTGAAGGCAATATTGCGATCACATTGGCGAGCACAAGCCACACAAAAGCTAGAACCAAGGAGGTGCGCATCGCGGCAGCTCTACTTGTTCACCGCGCGCTTTGCGCCACAAATAGCGCAAAGGATTGCTGAACATCGACAGAAACGCCAGCATGCTAATCACGAACCAGAACCAGCCATATTGATAGCCAATAAAAGTGAGCAACACAGGGGCCGCGAGCAGCATGATCCCAGCGGGCCAATATTGGCGGTAGATCGGCAGCATCGCAAAGACGGCAGCCAAAAGCACATAAACTGACGCAAAAATCAGCGACAAATCATACTATTGCTCCCCTGAATTTTCGACGAAAACTCGTGCCCCTATTTCAAACATGCGGGCAATTCGTTTGCCCATGCGGAAATCGTACCCGCCCCGAGACACACGACCATATCGCCCGGTTTCGCTTGCTCTTTCACCAAAGCCGTCAGCTCATCCTGTGTAGTGATAGAGCGCGCATGACGGTGTCCATGGCGGATCAAGCCCGCCACAAGATCATCGCGTGATGCCCCCTCAATCGGCTCTTCGCCCGCTGCGTAAATCTCTGTGATCGCCACAACGTCGGCTTCCTTAAAGCAGGCGCAGAAATCTTCAAAGTGGTGGTGCAGACGCGTATATCGGTGCGGCTGATGGATCGCGATCACACGCCCTTCGGACACTTGGCGCGCCGCTTTCAGAACCGCTGAAATTTCGGTTGGATGATGACCATAGTCGTCAATGATCGTCACGCCATTGATCTCCGCAACTTTGGTGAAGCGTCGATTCACCCCACCAAACGCAGCCAAAGCGCTGCGAATTTCGTCGCCTGACATGCCCAGATGGCGGGCCACGGCAACCGCGGACAAGGCGTTGGACACGTTGTGATCGCCCGGCATCGGCAAGGAGCAACCCTCAATCACTTTATCTTCGCTCTGCAGATGGATGTCGAACATCGCGACGCCGCCTTTGTAATGCAGCCCCACCCCGCGCACGTCCGCTTGGGCGTTAAAGCCATAGGTCACCACACGACGATCCGTCAGTTTGCCAACCAGCGTTTGCACATCAGCATCATCGGTGCAGCAAATCGCGAGGCCATAAAAGGGGATGTTCGATGTAAAATCGAGGAAGCCTTTATGCAGATTTTCCTCTGTGCCCCAATGCTCCATATGTTCAGGATCGATATTTGTGACAATCGCAATGGTCGCGGGTAAGCGGTTGAACGTACCGTCGCTTTCATCCGCTTCAACAACCATCCATTCGCCCTGCCCCATACGCGCGTTGGAGCCATATGCGTGGATGATCCCGCCGTTTACAACCGTCGGGTCAAACTTGCCCGCATCGAGCAAGGTCGCGACCATCGTTGTAGTCGTCGTCTTGCCATGCGTACCTGCCACCGCGATGTTGAGCTTGAGGCGCATCAGTTCCGCGAGCATTTCTGCGCGGCGCACAACGGGTAGTCCGCAACGGCGCGCTTCATCGAGTTCGGGATTACCAGGCTTGATTGCAGAAGAGATTACGACGACTTCGGCACTTTCGAGGTTTTCAGCCTTCTGCCCTACAAAAATATGCCCACCAAGTTTAGCGAGGCGATCAGTGATCGGCGAAGGCTTCAGATCCGAGCCTTGCACAACATAGCCATGGTTCAACAGAACTTCGGCGATGCCAGACATGCCGATGCCACCGATACCAACGAAATGAATAGGCCCCACATCACCCGGAAGTTTAGTGGGCGGGCTCATCGACAGGGCTGCATTCATGGGAAGATCTTTCAGTTGGAATTAGGGGTCGCGAGGTGCTCCACCAGTGCGGCCAATTGTTGTGTTGCATCCGGCTTGCCACAGCTCAATGCGGCTTGCGCCATCATGTTCGCACCTTTTTCATTGCCCAGAACCAGCATCAATTTCTCTGTCAGGCTTTCCGGTGAGAAACTGGCTTCTGGCATCAAAATTGCTGCGCCGGCTTCAGTCAGACCACGCGCATTTGCGGATTGATGATCCGCGGTTGCTGCCGCGAAGGGAACAAGGATCGACGGGCGTCCAATGACGGAAATGTCGGCGACAGAAGAAGCCCCTGCGCGACTGATCACCAATTGCGCTTCGCTCATGCGATTTGGAACATCGTTAAAAAAGGGTTGCACATCGGCGCTGATGCCGTGCTCTGCGTAATACTCTGCCACACGCTGCTCGTCCTCATCGCGCGCTTGATGGCTGACTCGGAGGTTATGCAGGATTTCCAACGGCAAAGCGGCAATGGCTGGGGGGACAACATCCGACAGGATCCGCGCCCCTTGAGAGCCTCCCATGACAAGTAAGCTCATTGGGTAACCCCCAGGAGGGATGTAGCCTGCGCCCGCACGATCAAGCACAGTTGCGCGCACGGGATTGCCTGTGTGATGCGCCTCTATGCCCTCAGGCAATTCTGTCGGCCAAGTGCCGCAAGCAATGCTATCCACACGTTTCGCGAAGACCTTATTCACGCGACCGAGCACTCCGTTTTGTTCATGGATCATGCGCGGCCGGCGCAAAATGGTTGCGGCCGCGAGCGCGGGAATGGACGGATATCCACCAAAGCCGACAACGACCGTTGGCTTGTCGCCAAGTATCTTGAAGATCGAACCGATAACACCGCCTGCAATGCGCGGCAGCACCGCAAGCTTGGCGAAAACCCCACCGCGCGCGAAAGTGGCGCTGGCAATTTGTTCGATCTCTACCGCGTGAGGAAAGCCGCCTGTATAGCGCGCGCCGCGTGCATCTGTGCTGAGCTTAACGCGCCAGCCTTTGCGCAACATGTGCTCGGCCAAAGCTTGAGCCGGAAACATATGGCCGCCCGTGCCACCCGCTGCGATCACCAAAAGGGGTGCTTTGCCACTCATCACTTACGTCCTCGAAGAAGATCACCGATTTGGCCCTGCGGCCGCGTGCGCGTAAGAGCCAAAAGCATGCCAACTGCAATACCACCTGCAATCAAAGACGAGCCACCGTAGCTGACGAAGGGTAGCGTCATGCCTTTCGCGGGCAGCAAACGCACTGCCACGCCAAGATTGATCATCGCTTGCACCGCGAATATGCAGGCCAGACCTGTGCCCGCAAGGCGGATAAACGGATCACGTTCGCGCATGAGGCGCAAAAGGGAACCCACGATGATACTCGTGTAAACCGCAATGATGCAAAGCACGAGGAAGAGGCCATATTCTTCTGCCGCGACCGCGATGATGAAGTCTGTGTGCGCATCGGGCAGCGACCATTTCACTTCGCCCTCTCCCACACCGACCCCAAAGAAACCACCTTCGCGGATCGCGTTGCTGGCGTAGCCTAGCTGCGTTGTCGGATCCACATCTGTTGAGAGAAATCCGTCAATGCGACGCGCGAAATGTTCTGAGTTATTGTAAGCAACCATGCCGCCTGCGACGACCAGACCCGCCATGCCAAGGAGAAGCGTCATAGGCGCCCCTGCCACGAAATACATGACACCCCAACCGAACAAGATCAGAGAGGCTTGCCCGAAATCAGGCTGCATCACGAGGATCAGAACGATCGTTATGGTCAACATAAAGGACCAGAGGCGTCCGGGAGGTCCGCCAATTTCTTGCGAGGCCGCCATCATCCAAGCGGCCACAATAATGAAGCCAGGTTTGAGAAATTCGGAAGGCTGCACCGATGCGAACCCCAAGGAGTACCAGCGCGTGGCCCCTTTACCAAAGTCCGTGCCGAAGAACGGCAGCAAGATCAACGCGATAAAAGCAGCCACAAAGCCAAGCACCGCAAGACGGCGCACGACAACAGGGTTGAGCATAGATGTGATAAACATCGCAGTAAGCGCAAGACTACCAAAGAACGCTTGCCTTTGAACGTAGTGAAACGGCTCGAAGCCATTCTTAGCCGCGAGAGGTGGAGATGCGGCAAGGCCGAGCAAAAGACCAATACAGAAGAGAATGAGAATGCAAGAGATCGACCATTTGTCGACCGTACGCCACCACTTTGGAAGAATAGGCTCGCCATCCCGCACGGGGACGCTGCCATACACCATTTCTGTCATAGATCACCGCTGATCGTTGCCTCGTTCATGTCCCGTTTGCCAGGATCTAAAGTCAGTTTAGCGAATCAGCGATTCGAATGCCAGCATTGTTTGCTATTAAGCGAAATGCCGCAAAGTGGCATGCTGGATGTGCATGGCCAAGCCTATCCGAATTGCCTACGGCGAAAGTTTATCTCAAAAGATGAAGAGGCTTGAGTTTGCAGGTCTTCACGTGCAGGTGGAGGATATGGATTTTGACACGATCATTATTGGCGCGGGCGCTGCGGGCATGATGTGTGCTGCGCATTCTGGTGGTCGCACCTTGGTGCTTGATCACGCAAAAGCAGCAGGTGAGAAAATACGCATCTCAGGCGGTGGGCGTTGTAATTTTACTAATTTAGGAGCTTCAAGCGCCAATTTCATCTCTCAAAACGCGCATTTTTGCAAGTCCGCCCTTAGCCGATATACGCAATGGGACTTCCTAGACCTGATCGCAAAGTATGAGATTACTTGGCATGAGAAGACCTTGGGGCAATTGTTTTGTGACGGATCTGCAAAGCAGATTGTTGCGATGTTGCTGGAGGAAATGAAGTGTGCAGGCGCTGATTTGTGGCTGAATGCGTCGGTCAAACAGGTGGATCATGACGGCAGAGCCTATCGTTTATCGGTTCTTTGTGACGGTAAAAGCATTGATTTGAGTGCGCGTAATTTGGTGCTGGCAAGCGGTGGAAAATCGATCCCGAAGATGGGAGCTACTGGGCTTGCCTATGATATTGCTCGGCAATTCGGGCTTGGCTTGACGGACATTCGCCCTGCCCTCGTGCCACTCACCTTCTCGGATCAACGCTACGCCGCGATTTCTGGGGTCAGTGCGCCCTCGCGGGTGTCGGCGAATGGCACCGCTTTTGAAGAAGCCACTTTGTTTACCCATCGCGGCCTATCTGGACCTGCGATTTTGCAAGCCTCCTCCTATTGGCGCGACGGGGATCCGGTGGTTTTAGATATTGATCCGAATGGCAGCTTGTTTGAGGCCTTGCGCACTGCGCGGCAGGCGCAGGGCAAGAAAGATATAACAACGATTTTGACGCAGTCTTATCCGGCTCGATTAGTGCAGCACTTGAGCGAAGAAATGGGTATTGGCGGCCGGATCGGCGATCAGTCAGATCGAGCCTTGCAAGAGCTGTGTGACAAGCTCAGAAATTGGTCCCAGGTGCCAACGGGCAGCGAAGGGTATCGTACTGCAGAAGTCACTTTGGGTGGCATTGGCACAGATCACATTTCATCGAAAACGATGGAGGCGAAGGCGAAAAAAGGGCTTTATGTGATAGGTGAGGCAATTGATGTAACCGGTTGGCTTGGTGGATATAATTTTCAATGGGCGTGGTCGAGTGGCTGGGCCGCAGGTACGGCTATAGCCGCCACTTTGAATTAGATCTTCGGGTCGGGATTTTCAGTGTGACCGTCGACCGCTATGACCTGACCGGAGACCAAACGCGCAGCATCACTACCCAAGAACACCGCCATGTTTGCGATATCTTGTGCGGTGACAAATGAGCCCATGGATGTGCCGCTTGCGTAGCCTTGATAGACTTCATCGCGCGTCATGTTTTTTGCTGCCGCTTCACGGGTGAGAACCCCTTCCATACGCGGGCCTTCCACCGCCCCTGGGCAAATCGCATTGGCGCGAATGCCATGCGGTCCCAGCTCCATCGCGAGGGTTTTCATCAGGCCGATTACCCCCCATTTTGCCGCCGCATAGGGAGCGCGATTTGGATAGCCGTATTGGCCTGCAGTTGAGGAAATCAAGATGAGTGCGCCTTTGCCCGCGCGCTTCATCAAAGGGGCTGCGTATTTCGCGCTCAGGAATGCGCCACCTAAAGTGGTTGAAACGCAGGTATTCCAGTCCGCCCACGCGACATTTTCGACTTTTGCGGTTGGCCCTGCAACGCCCGCATTGGCACAGACCACATCTACAGTGCCCCATACAGCAGCGATTTCGTCAAACAAAGCACACATTTGCGCATCATTAGCAACATCCACACAAGATTTGCGCCAGCTCGCTGGGCAGGATTGCAGCGCGTCTTTATCAATATCTGTGATCCAGACCTCACTACCTGATGCGGCGAAGGCCGCGGCCATAGCATAGCCAATGCCTTTAGCCCCTGCTGTGATGAGAACGAGAGTCATTCTCGCACGCCAACCGACGCTCCCGCCGCATCTGGGTGTGGCAAAGCGCTGTGACCTTGGGCGATACGGGTCAGGTTAGCTTCAATCGCAGCGCTTGGCGCAGAAGGACGGCGCGTTTCCAAGCTTACGTGGATCAACATATGCTCTCCCGTCGCCAAGAGGCGCGCGCCGTCATACATTTCATGCCACAGGTGCATTTTCTTACCTTCGCCCAACAAGACCTGCGTGCGCACCTCGATGCGCGTGCCCGCGTGGACCTCGTCGATATGGCGGATATGAGTTTCGGCAGTGAAATAACTGCCGCCCGTCGCGATGTAATCCGCGTCGCAGCCCACCAGCTCCATAAAGCAATCCGTGGCATCGCCGAAAGCCTGCAGATAGCGCGCTTCGTTCATGTGGCCGTTGTAATCGGTCCAATCGAGGGGAACCGTACGTTTCGATGTGACCACATGCTGGGTCGGATCTATGTCTGCAGCCATTGCGTCCATGCCGCTGAGCGCCGCGAGGGTTTGATCGTGGGCCTTCGTGGTCGCACCCGCCCCCCAATTGCCCGCGCGCAGCGAACGGATGATGCCAACGAGATTGCTATCGCGCACGCGCTCAAGGTCACGCGGACTGAGTGCACCGGACTGCGTATCACATTGATCGCCCACCATTTCGACAAAATCATCTGTAAGATCGGGCACATCCATCAGTTTCGTCCAAGGCCATTTGAGGCAAGGGCCGAACATCGCAAGCATTGCGCGCATACCGCCTTCGCCGCCCGCAAGGTGGAAGGTTTGCATCGTGCCCATCTGCGCCCAGCGAAGGCCGGGGCCGTAGGCGATTGCTGCATCGAGTTCCTCTGCGGTAGCGACCTCATCCTTGAGCAGCCAGAGCGCTTCGCGCCAAAGCGCTTCTTGTAGGCGGTCGGAGAGGAAACCTTCGATCTCGACACGACAATGAAGCGGATGCATGCCGATGGAGCTGTAAAGCGCCTTGGCTTTATCAATATTAGCAGGGTCGGTTTTCTGGCCCGCAACCAGTTCGACCAAAGGCAACAGGTAGACCGGATTGAACGGATGCGCAACGATCAAGCGCTCGGGGTGTTGTAGTTGGCTTTGTAGGTCAGTCGGCATAATGCCTGAGGTTGAGGACGCGATGATGCCCGTTGCGTTGGCGGCCTCAATCTCTGCATAGACGCTGTGTTTTACATCCAACCGTTCAGGCACAGCTTCGACGATCAGATCGCAGCCTGAAACAGTATCTGAGATTTTGTTACAATGGGTTAGCGAGCCTTCTTTAGGCAGCTCGACATCAGTTAACCCTGGCAAAGCGCGACGTGCATTTTCAAGAACGGAGCCGATCTTGCGCTCGGAATTCGGATCAGGATCATAGAGACGCACATCCCAGCCGTTCAACATGAAACGAGCGGCCCAACCGCCCCCAATGACGCCACCACCGACGATTGCTATACCTCTAGTCATGCCTTGATCCTATTTCTGAATAACGTCTTCTAATTGACTGACATCATATCCATTTTTAGAAAGTACAACTTCCGCCTTGGCGCGCTCTTTCGCGTTGATGCGCGGGGTGCGCGCCAAAATCCAGCCGGTTGTTCCTTTCGGGCTGCCCACCACCGCGAGGCTGTAATCAGGGGCTACATAGAGCACCCAATAGTCGCCACGCGCGAAGGGAAGCCAAGGCACAAAATTCACCGACAAGCGCCCCGGCGCTTCGACACGCGCACTTCCGTCTGCAACCTCAACCTTGCCGTTTAGGGTGCTTTTGCGGCACGTGTTGAGCACCCGCACATCGCCGTCTGCACGCATTGAATATTCGGCAGTAACCCCGACACATCCGCGTTCAAACCGGTTCGGAAAACGGGCAATTTCATACCATTTCCCAAGATATTTTTTCAAATCCAGCCCCGCCTGAACTGCCATTGGAACAGAGCGGTCACGGTAGTTCGCTGCTTCGGCTTGAACCGCAAAACTGATGAAGGCCGCCGCGATGAGGGTGTTAAGAATAATACGCATGATAATACCTTTAGGTAGCAGGTGCGCGTTTGGTGAGGCCAAGCTTTTGCCGCACAGCCTCAGGTCCGATGACGCGCGCGCCCATGTTTTCGATAATTGTCACTGCGCGATCAACCAATTGTTCATTTGTTGCGAGCACACCTTTTTCGAGCCATAGATTGTCCTCTAATCCGACCCGTACATTGCCCCCTGCCAAGACCGATGCTGCGACATATGCCATCTGATTACGACCTAGACCAAAGCCGCTAAACGTCCAATCGTCGGGAACATTGTTCACCATTGCCATGAATGTATTTAGATCATCAGGTGCGCCCCAAGGAACTCCCATGCACAGCTGCACAAGCGCGGGTCTATCAAGCACGCCGTCTGCAACCAATTGTTTTGCATACCAGAGATGTCCAGTGTCAAAAGCTTCGATTTCAGGCTTCACACCAAGCTTAGTCATCATACCACCCATTGCCGTTAACATGCCCGGGGTATTTGTCATGACGTAGTCAGATTCCGCGAAATTCATTGTGCCGCAATCCAAGGTGCAAATTTCCGGCAAACACTCAGCGATATGAGCCACACGTTCGCTCGCGCCGATCATGTCTGTGCCTGCGGCTGTTGGAAAAGGCTTCTCTGCACTGCCGAAAATGATGTCGCCACCCATGCCTGCGGTTAGGTTTAGAATCACGTCCACGTCTGCATCGCGGATACGGTCTGTGACCTCGCGGTAAAAGGTAAGATCACGCGAAGGTGCGCCGCTTTCAGGATCGCGCACATGGCAATGTGCAACAGCAGCCCCTGCTTTGGCAGCCGCGATGGCGCTATCGGCGATCTGTTTGGGGGAGCGTGGAACATGGGGGCTGCGATCTTGCGTCCCGCCCGACCCTGTCACGGCGCATGTGATAAATACTTCGCGGTTCATTGTGAGAGGCATAGGCTCAAGCTTTCCAGAAATGATTTGGGCCACGTTGCCGCGAAACGCCAAGATGCGAAACCACAAAAACGACGTCGCTTGGCGCTTTGCCCTTTTATGACGAAATGTGGTGCGCAAATTGTAAAGGCGGGCTGTCGTTTAGTGCGCTTTTGAGTAGTAGATCTGGATGCTGGCCGGATGACGATATTGCGGCCAAGGCTGTTTACTGCTGACGCTCAAGCTCGAGCAAGGCGCGTTTGCGCCACAAGCCGCCCGCATATCCGGTCAAGGATCCATCCGCGCCGATCACACGGTGGCAGGGGATCAGAATTGCGATTTGATTGGCACCGTTCGCGCGCGCAACCGCCCGCGTCGCGGTCGGATTGCCCAACGTTATCGACAAATCCCCGTAGCTGGTCGTTGTGCCAAAGGGCAACTTGAGCAAGGCGGTCCAAACGCTTTTGGTGAAATCTGTCCCGTGCAACACCATCGGAATGGAGAAATTTGAGAGCGACGTCGCGAAATAGGCCCCGAGTTGATCGTGCAAATTGCGTGTGATCTGGGTTTGACCCGTTGCAATGGATCCCAAAGACGCGCCCAATTTACGCAGCTCTTTTGGCAGCTCTTTACGATCTGCGAATTCAAGTAAATGCAAATGGGTCGCGTCACACACAGCGACCATCGTGCCAACTGGCGTTTCAATCGGGTGCGCGAACAGCTTAGCCGCCCCTTTTTGCGTTCCCATCCAGTGACTTAGCGTACTAGAAAAATCCTGCGCGCTATTAAATGCGGGCTCGACCTTTGGGGTTGGCGCTGATCCCAAATCAAAGCCCAGCTGCTCCATCGCTTAATACACCTGCGGATGCTGGCGGTGCGCCTCGTTGAGATCGTCAAGTACCTCTTGGCTGAGAGTCACATCGACGGATCCAAGCGCATGTTTGAGTTGAATCGTACGCGTTGCCCCGAAGATCGCAGAGGCCATAAAGGGCCGTGTGCGACACCACGCGAACGCCATATGAACTGGGTCCAGCCCATGTTTTTGCGCGATTGCAAGATAGGCATCGACGGCAGGAAAGACACGGGTCGTGACACGTCCGCCAAGCCCATCTGACACGCTGAGGCGAGACCCATCGGGCACAGCTCCGCCTTGATATTTTCCGGTTAGCAAACCCGTTGCCAAGGGGGAAAAAGCCAGCAAGCCGACGTCTTCGTTCACGCTGAGTTCTGCGAGGTCGGTGTCATAGAGTCTACAGAGCAGCGAATATTCGTTTTGGATCGATGCGACACGCGGACCATGACCTGTCTCGGACAGGCGCAACCACTCGGATGTGCCCCACGCGCTTTCATTGCTGAGACCGAACGCACGAATTTTCCCTGCATCAACAGCGGTTTGCAGCGCTTCTAGCGTTTCGATCATATGATCTAAGGTTTCGGCGCGGTTCTGCTTCGAGGGATCAAAGGTCCAATTCTGGCGAAACATGTAGGAGCCGCGATTGGGCCAATGAAACTGGTAAAGATCAATGTAATCCGTCTGCAAACGTTCCAGCGAACCGTCTATCGCTTCGGGAATGCTGGCCGCGGAAATGCCCGCTTTGTTACGAATATGATCCCAACCATTACCGGAGTGTTTCGTCGCGACGATCACATCATCGCGCCGCCCTGTCTTCGCGAGCCACGTGCCAACAACGCGTTCGCTGTCACCCTGCGTCTCAGCGCTAATCGGATTCACCGGATACATTTCCGCGGTGTCGAGAAAATTCAAGCCCGCATCGAGCGAGATATCAATCTGCTCATGCCCCTCCGCTTCGGGCGTTTGAGTGCCAAAGGTCATCGTCCCGAGGCATAGCTCAGGCACAAGGATTCCAGTTCGGCCAAGCGGATTCACTTTCATATTAACACTCCAGTTCGTCAAATTTTAAAAATTGTAAGTTATTGATATAAAATTAAAAATTAGAAAGAATCTTCCAATTGTCTATCGCATGCGGCGAGAAACAGTGTTTTGAGTGCCATCGTAAGTGTGATCTTAAGCTTGGTCATTTTGGGTCTCCTGATGGTCTAAAATTTCAAAAAAACTATGGGGCAGCCCACTTCAGACAACAAGCGATTCTGCCGCGTTGGGCAGTGCTATTTGCGCCGAACCCGCGGGATGCGACTGTTGGTGAGTTCGTATTCGGCGTCGGGATGCGGGGGTTTGCCGTGGTTTACTTGCCAGTAGGAGAAACCGCCGAGCTTGAGGAAGGTCGGGATCGCCAAGATCAGACCCACCACGAAGCCACCCGCATGTGCCCAATAAGCGACGCCGCCAAGATCAGGATCAGACGCAAAACCATTGCCGACCTGCAACGCAAACCACACGCCCAACATAATCCACGCGGGAATCGGGAAAATGCGGAAGAAGATAAATAAGATCAGCAGGATATCGACTTTCGCTTTTGGGAAAAGCAACAAGTAACCTCCCATTACACCCGCGATTGCACCTGAAGCGCCGATGGTGACGATGGTTGAACTTGGCTCGACGATCCATTGCGCGAGGGCTGCAAAAACGCCGCTGACAAGGTAGAAAATAAGAAAGCCGATGTGGCCCATTTCATCTTCCATATTGTCACCAAAAATCCACAAAAAAAGCATATTACCGCCGATGTGCATGATGCCACCATGCAAAAATTGCGAGGTCACAAGCGTGTAATAGTCCTGCCCGCGCGAGATATGAAGCGGCACCATGCCCCAGTCATAATAAAACGCATTCAGCGCGCGCCCTTCCCCCAGCGAGAGATTGAACGCAAGAAAAATGAGCACGTTGATGGCGATCAGCGTGTAGGTGACATAGGGCGTGCGCCCCGACGGGTTATGGTCGCGAATTGGAAGCATTTGGGCAGGCTGGAGTTTGCCCACCCAAAGGTCAAGCGATTAGGTATCAGGCACGCTTTCAGCGAGGAGCGCGGCATTGCCGCCAGCTGCGGTTGTATCGACGCAAAGATGTTGTTCTTCGAGGACGTATCCGGCGTTTGGCAAGCCGGTAAGGAGTGGAAGGATTGCGCCTGTGCGAGCGGCCAGTGCTTGGGCGATGTCGCGTTTTTGCATGGGGTTGCCCCAGAAGATCACGCCTGAAATGCCATTGAGGTTTATCAATTCGCTTGGCGTTAAATCGCCCGTAGCGATGATGGCTCGTCCGCCTAGTGCTTTGACGGCCTCCGCTTGGCTCTTTGCCGCGTCAGCCCCCGGCCCCATGCATAGAAATGGCGCGCGCGCGTGGCGGCTGATTTGGTTAAGCTCCCCCGTGGGACCTGGTAGGATGGATTTGTGGATCTTGTGCGGCGTATTTTCGACCTTGATAGCTGTGTTGAGATCGCTCAACGACATTACTCTGTGGAAGGCCCCGCTGGCGTCTACGGTTTCGAGTTTACGAAAACGCGAGAGATAAAGCGGCCCACCCGCTTTCGGGCCTGTACCAGAAAGTCCGGCACCCCCAAAGGGTTGCGAACCGACGATCGCCCCGATTTGATTGCGGTTGATATAGATATTGCCCGCCTTGATCCGTTCTGACACGTGTTGCACTCGGTCATCTATGCGAGTTTGCAGACCGAAGGTCAGACCGTAGCCCGTATCGTTGATGTCGTTTATCACGCGGTCCAGCTCGTTTGATTTGAACCTCGCGATATGGAGAACGGGACCGAAGACCTCGCGTTCAAGATCGGCGATACTATCGACGCGGATCAACACAGGCGGAACGAAATGGCCGTTCTTCAGCGGATCAAGCTGGAACAAGACGCGCCCAGACGCGCGGGCGTGCTCCACATATGCGCCGATTTGCTTTTGCGCCTGCGCGTCAATCAAGGGGCCTACATCCGTGTGCAAGGCCCACGGCGCATCCATGCAGAGTTCGTGCATGGCCCCGATTAACATGTCCTGGATCGTGTCGGCCACATCTTCTTGCACGTAAAGGCACCGCAGGGCAGAGCAACGCTGGCCTGCGGATTGAAAGGCGCTTTCAATGATGGCCGTGACGGCCTGTTCAGGGAGTGCTGTGCTGTCCACGATCATAGCATTCAAGCCGCCGGTTTCCGCAAGCAAGGGCGCGTCGGGCGCGAGGTGCTTAGCCATAGAGCTGCGGATGATTTGCGCGGTCGCAGTTGAGCCTGTGAAGGCGACGCCGTCTACACGTGGGTCAGACGTCAGCGCGGCGCCCACCTGCCCCGTGCCTAGGATCAATTGCAACGCTGCGCAAGGAACGCCTGCTTCGTGGAGCAAGGTCACCGCGAGATGCGCGATGAGCGGGGTTTGCTCCGCTGGTTTTGCCAGAACGGCATTACCAGCAGCCAATGCGGCGCTGATCTGACCTGTGAAGATTGCCAACGGGAAGTTCCATGGGGAGATGCATGTAAAGGTGCCGATGGGTGCATCGTCATTTGTGCGTTCTGCATAATAGCGCAAGAAATCAACGGCTTCGCGAAGTTCACCGACGCAATCGAGCAAGGTCTTGCCAGCTTCGCGCGCAAGCAATGCGAAGAGTTCGCCGTAGCCTGCTTCGAATAGATCGGCAGCTTTGTGGAGGGTTGCGCGCCGCTCTGAAGGGGATGCCTTCCAGATCTGCGCGCCGCTCAACGCTGCCTCTGATATCGCGTCATTTGCTTGGCTGGCCGTGCCGACATTTTGATCGGGATCAAACGGGTTGGTGACATTGATTGTGTTACCCCCAGTGGCCTGCCCCGCGATCAAACATGTGGCAGACCATGTGTGCGTTTTAAAAGGTGCGCGTACCGCTTCTATTTGTGTAAGGTCCGGCGTGTGGTTGAGATCGAAACCAATCGAATTCACGCGCTCTGGCTGGAACAATTCTGGCCCCGTGGCGAGCCACTTGTCAGCACTAAACGCCGCCTCAAACGGGTCTTGTGCGATCTCTTCGGGGCTAACGTCCTCGTCCACGATTTGGTTTACGAAGGAGCTGTTGGCCCCGTTTTCAAGCAAGCGACGTACGAGATAGGCCAGAAGATCACGGTGCGCGCCGACGGGGGCATAGATGCGGCAACGGATGTTGTGTTGGGCCATGACAAGGGTATGCATCACCTCGCCCATGCCATGTAAGCGTTGGAATTCAAAAGCAGATTTATCGGTCGCCATATGCAAAATCGCGCTGACAGTATGGGCGTTATGGGTGGCAAACTGCGGATATATACGATCCGTCATGCCCAGCAATTTGCGCGCGCAGGCGATGTAGGAGACATCTGTGACGGGCTTGGAAGTAAACACAGGAAAACCGTCGAGGCCCTCGACTTGCGCACGTTTTACTTCCGTGTCCCAATACGCCCCCTTGACGAGACGCACCATAATGCGGCGATCCATACGGGTCGCAAGAGCATTCAGGTGATCTATCACAAAGGGCGCACGGGGCCCGTAGGCTTGCACAACGACGCCGAACCCGTCCCAACCTTTGAGAGCTTTTTCGGACAAAACCGCTTCGATAACGTCTAGCGAGAGGGTCAAGCGATCCGCCTCTTCCGCGTCGATATTAAGGCCCATGCCTGCGGATTTTGCCAACAACGAGAGCGAACGCAGGCGCGGGACAAGTTCCTCCATCACGCGCGCGCGCTGCGAAACTTCATAGCGTGGATGAAGCGCAGAAAGTTTGACGGAAATGCCGGGATTGTCGCGGCTGTCCTCATAGTGGCAAGCCTGCGCAATCGCCGAAATGGCACGACTGTAGGAGAGGTGATAACGCTTTGCATCTGCATCGGTTTTCGCCGCCTCGCCAAGCATATCGTAGGAATAGGAAAAGCCCTTCGCTTCCATCTTGGCTGCGCGTTCCATGGCACTCACAATGGTTTCGCCAAGCACGAACTGGCGACCCATTTCCTTCATCGCGCGGCTGACGGCGGTGCGAATGACTGGTTCACCTAAGCGTTTGATCGCGCCACGCAAATGCCCCACCGGCCCCGGTTGATCATCTTGCAACACACGACCCGTCAGCATCAACGCCCACGTGGACGCATTCACCAGAGAGGATGAGGAATGGCCTAAATGCTGGCCCCAATCGGAGGGCGCGATCTTGTCTTCAATCAACGCATCAATGGTGTCCGCGTCAGGAACGCGCAGCAAGGCTTCCGCAAGGCACATCAGCGCGACACCCTCGTCAGTGGAAAGGCCATATTCCGCAAGAAAGACTTCCATCAGACCAGGGTCATTCGCGTTGCGAATGTTTGTGATGAGCGCGGCCGCATTTTCGCTGATCCGCGTGCGATCTTGCACGCTGAGATCGGCTTTATCTGCCAGTGCGTGAACCCTTTGAGTTTGATCCGCGAAGGTCTGAGAGTCGATTTCGGCGTAATTTGGGATATTGAAGGACATGGGCCAATCTCCTAGGCGGGTATTTCGCTTACTCTATAGAATATTTCCAATCCGTACCGATTGACTTTTTACCATTAAGTAGATCAATGTCCCGAAAATTGAGGATATACCATGCAATTTAACCGTAACGATTTGGACAGTTTTGATCATAAGATTCTCAAGATAATCGCTTCGGAAGGGCGTATCAGCGTGACCGAACTTGCAACCCGTATCGGATTGTCGAAATCCCCTACCCAGACGCGATTGAAACGACTTGAGAAAAACGGTGTTATCAAAGGCTATCGCGCGATGCTGGATCCTATTCAGTTGGGGCGTGAGCATGTGGCTTTTGTAGAAATCAGGCTGTCTGACACCCGCGAATCTGCGCTCAAAGCGTTCAACACAGCCGTGCGCGCGATCCCTGAGATCGAGCAAGCCCATCTTATTGCTGGAAATTTTGACTATCTGTTGAAGGTGCGCGTCAGCGATATGAGCAGCTATCGGCAGATCTTAGCGGAGAAGCTTTCGACACTGCCCCATATCTCGAACACCTCGACCTATGTGGCGATGCAGGCCGTGAAAGAAGACAGCAGCGAGGCGTTTTAGGTGATCACACTTGCGTGGCGCTGAAAGGCACCATCTTGACAGGATGCGCATTCACGCCATCCTCCACCTTGTGAAAAACCATGCTTTCTCCGCTATTCTCGCCGGTTTCGCCAGTTTTGCGGCCGCTGACTGCCCTGCCCCAACCGATCATCGCGCGTCTATGAAACGCTTGCTAGACGCCGTAAAAATTGCCCCAAATGAGACGGCGGTGGCACGGATTTCCAACGATATGTGGGCACTTTGGGCCGACGCTCCGGACGACAGGGCCCAGCAAATGTTGGACGACGGGATGGCGAGGCGTTCCAGTTTCGATTTTGACGGCGCGATCAAAGCATTCGAGCAATTGATTGCCTACTGTCCAGACTACGCCGAGGGCTACAATCAGCGCGCATTCGTGCTGTTTTTGCGCGAAGACTATGAACCCGCCTTGATCGATTTGGACCGTGCGATTGACCGATCCCCGACACATATCGCCGCAATTGCAGGCAAGGCGCTGACCTTGATCGGGATGAAACGCGATGCAGACGCGCAGAAAGTTTTACGAAAGGCTTTAACGCTTAATCCCTGGTTGAAAGAGCGCCAGTTTCTGACCGGCGATGCGCCCACTGCAGAAACAGATCTTTAGACGCGTTATCCGCATTTTCGGCTTTGAAACGCATTGTGATCGCCATTGTGTGGCGCTAAAGATTGCGTCAGGACTTTTGTGAAGCAGCAAAGGACTATGCGGGCGTGGTGGAATGGTAGACACACCAGACTTAAAATCTGTTGGGCGAATGCCCGTGGGGGTTCGAGTCCCCCCGCCCGCACCAAATTAACTCTTGAATAAACAAACGAATCAAGGGGATAGCAAGTGCTAGTTTTAAGCGAAGTTTTCGATGAGTTTCTGGACCTAAAATAGATCAATCCAAAGCCCTCAGAGCAGTCTGTAAGGCGACTCATAGAGGTAGCTGGTGATTTACCTGTAGACCAGTACACCAGAATCCATGCCAAAGCGTTTCTAGCGTCCTACAGTGAACAGAAAACCAGCACCCGTAGAAGAAGGCTCCAGTGTCTTACGTCTATCCTGAACTTTGCTTATTGGGATTACGACATAGACAAAAGGAACCCGTTCTCAAGGATCATCATCAAGGGTGAAGGTAAAGATGCGACCTCAAGGGAACCGTTCTCTGTGGCTGAACTCAAGAAGCTGTACAGCGCCTCTCTAGCTTATGGTCAGCTACGCTTGATACTGCCTATTCTTGGTGAAACTGGTTGTCGCTTATCTGAGGTTCTTGGCCTAATGAAACAGGATGTAATCCACACTGAGGACTTACTGGTTATTAATATCAGAGAGAATGACAGCAGAGGTCTCAAGACTGAGAATAGCAAGAGGTCGCTACCTGTCGTCTCTGATAGTGCCACAAAAGCCCTACAGAAGTTACTAGGGGCTACGAGTGACAGTCCTTACTTGTTCCCGCGGTATGCTGGTGCTGGCTAGTTTAACAATACAGGGGCTTCAGCTACGCTTTGTAAGCACCTCAAGAAGTCCTTCAACGGCAAGACCACCCACTGCCTAAGACATAGCTTCAGAGACCGCCTGAGAGACTCTGACGTGCCTCTAGAAGCCATAGATCAAGCTGGTGGGTGGTCTAGTGTAGGAGGCGTAGGAACCAACTACGGCAAAGGCTACAGTATGTCTAAACTAGCTGAGTACCTACAACGGATAGCTATTTAGTCCTTAGTAGCCACAGGTCTTTTACTTCCTGCTTATTAAACGACACATAACAAATAATAGTCATCAAAAATGAATGCTAAAATGTACATTTTCCCTAAGAGCCCTTTATAGTAAAAGTGTACATTAAGTTGTTGCCACTAGGTGGGTAAGAAAACCTACATATAGCCGCTTTCAGGTTTTGTCGTTGCCTTGTTGTAGATGAACCTTGCGCTCTTCCCTACCCTTCCCCATCCAGTCGTTGTGAAACCTTGTCACCTAGCTCACGGGCTTGCACAAACGTGCTGGCTCTCGCTCAGTGGCTCGTACAATGTTGTTGGGCGTTAAGTTTGGACGTTTTTCGACTTCCGTTGTTGACGCTCTGATTAGTCTAATGGTTATCATGCGATCAAATCAAACAGTAGGCCACAAGACATGAGCATAGTCATCAAGATGATCCTTGTGGCGTTAGCCGCCGTATTCCCCAAGTTCAAAAAGGGCTACGGAATGTTCCTGATTATTCTCATGTCATTCATCTCTGTGTTCTTTTTTATTGGCGCAGCTTTAGA
>Ga0206127_1001083_pt1 | contig 30779 bp, 35 predicted proteins | sample Helgoland_Spring_6_FD_148646 | JGI IMG/M metagenome (GOLD analysis project Ga0206127, IMG submission 148646) | Pelagic subsurface seawater microbial communities from Kabeltonne, Helgoland, North Sea - Helgoland_Spring_Bloom_20160419_1 | ecosystem: Environmental > Aquatic > Marine > Epipelagic ...
TGTAGGTGAGCGTACTCGTGAGGGTAATGACTTCTACTACGAGATGCAGGAATCAGGCGTAGTTAATGTTGAAACACCAAGTGAATCAAAAGTAGCAATGGTTTACGGCCAGATGAATGAGCCACCTGGAAACAGACTTCGTGTTGCACTGACTGGTTTGACCATGGCGGAGAAATTCCGTGACGAAGGTAAAGACGTACTGCTGTTCGTTGACAATATCTATCGTTACACCTTGGCTGGTACGGAAGTATCAGCACTGTTGGGACGTATGCCTTCAGCGGTAGGTTACCAGCCTACTCTGGCTGAAGAGATGGGTGTTCTTCAGGAGCGTATTACCTCCACGAAGACCGGATCCATTACCTCGGTTCAAGCGGTATATGTTCCTGCGGATGACTTGACGGATCCGTCTCCGGCGACCACTTTCGCCCACCTCGATTCGACCGTTGTACTGAGTCGTGATATTGCTTCAAAGGGTATTTATCCTGCGGTAGATCCATTGGACTCAACCTCACGTCAGCTCGACCCACTGATTATTGGTGCAGAGCACTACGCAGTGGCACGTGGTGTTCAGTCTGTGTTGCAGCGGTATAAAGAGTTGAAAGATATTATCGCCATTCTCGGTATGGACGAATTGTCTGAGGAAGACAAGTTGGCCGTAGCTCGAGCGCGTAAAATCGAGCGCTTCCTGTCCCAGCCATTCCATGTTGCCGAGATCTTTACTGGCTCACCAGGAAAGTATGTGTCGCTTAAAGACACTATCTCTGGTTTCCAGGGCATTCTGGATGGTGACTATGACCATCTTCCAGAGCAGGCCTTCTATATGGTTGGCTCGATTGACGAAGCGGTAGAAAAAAGTAAAAACCTATAAATTGCGATAGGCAAAGGTTGTTAAGAAATGGCTATAACAGTTCATTGTGACATTGTAAGTGCTGATGAATCCCTTTTCTCCGGATTGGTCGAGATGGTTGTTGCCACTGGCTCGCTCGGAGAGTTGGGTGTCACAGCGGGCCATGCCCCATTGCTCAGCGACCTTAAGCCCGGTCCGGTGCGCTTGGTAAAGCAGAATGGTGAAGAGGAAATTTACTACCTGTCAGGTGGTTATCTCGAAGTCCAGCCTAACATTATCTCCATTTTGGCTGATACCGCTGTTCGCGCCAACGATATTGATGAAGCGGCTGCCGCTGAAGCGGTAAAGGAAGCTGAGAGCGCAATTGCCAACCATACGGGTGAAATTGAATACTCCAAAGCGGCCTCTATGCTGGCAGAGGCGACGGCGCAACTGCGTACGGTTCAAACACTGCGCAAAAAGCTTGGTGGTTGATCGTTTTATCTGCTTTTAACAGCATAATAAGGGTGGCGTCAGCCGCCCTTTTTTATAGCTGCCGCCAACTGCCCCCAGGGCCCTATTTTCGTAATGTTACCAGGGTTGTATTCGGTCCTTATTGACAGTAACGTTGTCAGGTTGGGCATCATCTGGATCTACTTATAAGTGAATAGAACATGACAGAAACGGATATTGTTATTCTCGCTGCCGGCAAAGGCACGCGCATGCGCTCGGCACTGCCAAAAGTGCTGCACAAACTTGCTGGTAAGCCGCTGTTAAGCCATGTTCTGGACGCCGCCGATAGCATTGCTGGCGCAGAAAAAATTGTTGTCACCGGACATGGCAGCGATGTGATTCGCAAAACCTATCATGACGCGTCGATCACCCTGGTTGAGCAAGCCGAACAGCTCGGCACCGGCCACGCCGTAAGTTGCGCATTGGGACAGTTGCGTGAACAGGCTAAAGTACTGATTCTGTATGGCGATGTGCCGCTGATTACGCCTGCTACACTTGAGCGAATGTTGTCCGTAATTAATGACAACCAAATTGCGTTGTTAACAATTGAAATACCCGACCCCACCGGTTACGGCCGTATTGTTCGCGATGCCGATAGTCAAATTCAGGCGATTGTCGAACAGCAAGATGCCAGCCCCGAGCAACTCGAAATAGGTGAAGTGAATACCGGTGTAATGGGATTAACCACCAATCTATTGGCCGACTGGTTACCACAAATCAACAATGACAATGCCCAAGGTGAGTATTACCTCACCGACTTGATCGCTATAGCTCGGCGTTCCGGCTATAACATTGCCAGTATCCAGCCCGATTCTACTCATGAAGTTGAGGGCATAAACAGCCGCCAGCAACTGGCCGCACTGGAACGTGTCTATCAGTTGCAACAGGCGGAGAAATTGATGGCATCTGGCACCAGTCTAGCCGATCCGGCCCGTTTTGATCTGCGTGGCACGCTGCATGCTGGTCAAGACAACACCATCGATATCAACTGCTTATTTGAAGGGGATGTCAGTATTGGCTCCAATGTCAGCATCGGTCCTAACTGCCACATTATCAACAGCCGTATCGGTGACGCTGTTGAGATCAAGTCGAATACGGTTATTGAAGACGCAATTGTTGGCGATCGGGCTGTGCTTGGGCCGTTTGCCCGTATTCGTCCCGGAACCCAATTGGGTAGTGACACTAAGGTTGGCAACTTCGTCGAAACCAAAAAAGCGATTGTTGGCAATGGCAGCAAAATAAACCACCTCAGTTACGTGGGCGATGCCGAGCTCGGCGAAAAGGTGAATGTCGGAGCGGGTACCATCACCTGTAACTATGACGGGGTCAACAAACACAAAACGATCATTGGCGATGACAGTTTTATCGGTTCCAACAGCACGCTAATCGCGCCGCTGGAGATCGGCAAGCAGGGTTTTATCGCCGCAGGCTCCACTGTCAATACGCAGGTACCTGCTGGTAATCTCGCTATCGGTAGAGGAAAACAACGCAATATTACAGGCTGGAAACGCCCCACTAAAAACAAATAGGACGTGATTGATTATGTGCGGAATAGTCGGCGCTGCAACCCAGCGTAATGTGTATAAAATTTTGATTGAAGGTCTGCGCCGTCTGGAATACCGCGGTTACGATTCGGCAGGGTTATCTATTATCGATGCCACGCAAGCTCTGCAGACACGCAAAACACTGGGAAAGGTCGCCGAGCTGGAGAGCGTTACAGTGAGAGATCCGCTCGCTGGTATGACCGGAATTGCCCACACCCGTTGGGCGACCCACGGCGAGCCGAGCAGCATAAATTCGCACCCTCATAATTCCTCCGGCCTCTCAGTGGTGCATAACGGTATTATTGAGAATCACGACGAGCTGCGCGCTGAGCTCAAAGGCCTGGGCTATACAATTGTCTCTGCCACCGACACTGAAGTGGTTGCACATTTGGTACACCATTATTTGAAAACCGCGAGCGACTTGCGTGCCGCGGTTGAACAGACCATTGCCCGCCTCGATGGTGCCTACGCGTTAGGCGTTATCTCTGATCAATATCCCGACACCATAATTGGCGCCCGCAGCGGCAGTCCATTAGTGATTGGCGTGGGTATTGACGAGCACTTTATCGCCTCGGATCAAATGGCATTGCGCCAGGTCACCGACCGGTTTATTTTTCTGCAGGAAGGGGATTTGGTTGAGTTATCGAGCGCAGGCTATCGTATCTTTGATCAATCCGGTGCCTCCGTAGAACGCCCAATCGATAAACTCGATGAGGCTGATCAGATTGCTGAAAAAGGGCATTATCGCCACTTTATGCAGAAGGAAATTTTTGAGCAGCCGACAGTGTTAGCCAATACTCTGGCTGGCCGACTCGCCGATGATCATATCCGTGAAGCGATTTTTGGCTATCGGGCTGACAAACTGTTTAGTGAGACCAAAAATATCCACATTATCGCCTGTGGCACCAGCTATCACTCCGGGCTAGTGGCCAAATACTGGCTGGAAGAATATGCCGGCGTGCCCTGTCAGGTCGAAGTTGCCAGTGAATACCGCTACCGAATAGTGCCAGTTCCTGCTGGCACATTATTTGTGACGATTTCACAGTCGGGCGAAACCGCCGACACCTTGGCAGCACTGCGCAAGGCTAAAGAGAGCCACTACCTCGGTTTTGTGGCGATTTGTAATGTTGCTAATAGCTCACTGGTCCGTGAGTCAGATATTTCATTGATGACGTTGGCGGGGCCTGAAATTGGTGTTGCCTCAACCAAAGCGTTTACCACCCAGCTGGTGGCGTTACAGCTGTTTGTTCTGTCTCTTGGTCGCCATACTGGTTTGAGTTCAGAGATGGAAAAGCAATTGGTGCAAAATTTACATCTATTACCAGCGCTGTGCGCTAAGGTACTTGAACTGGATGGCGTCATCGAAACTGTTTCGGAATCCTTTGCCAACAAACATCACGCACTGTTCCTCGGTCGTGGTGAGCAATACCCGATCGCGCTTGAAGGCGCGCTTAAACTGAAAGAAATTTCCTATATTCACGCAGAGGCCTACCCTTCAGGTGAATTGAAGCACGGCCCTCTAGCACTGGTGGACGAAGACATGCCGGTGGTAACGGTCGCTCCGAACAACCAGCTTTTGGAAAAACTCAAATCTAACCTGCATGAAGTACGCGCGCGAGGTGGCCAATTATTTGTTTTTGCCGACGCCGACAGCGGCTTTGTCAGTGAGCCGGGTACCACGGTTGTTAATATGCCCCATGTACCGAAAAGCCTTGAAGCTATAATTTATACTCTGCCATTACAATTGCTCTCTTACCATGTCGCACTACTAAAGGGTACGGATGTGGATCAACCGAGAAATCTTGCCAAATCCGTCACTGTTGAATAAAAAATTTGTCCTGGTTGGTCAGAAAAAACTCAAAACGTTTAAAAATAAAACCTACACAAAAGTTACTGAAACTTTTAGAATAAATTGATGAAAAAAATTAAAGATTCAATAAACCAAGACTTAGCAACAAACAAGTTAAGTGTTTTTACTGCCTTAGTAATAAACACACTGTTATTAACTTCAGATTACCTTAACGAATTTATTTTTTGGATTTGTTTAATTTTGGAGGCATTAATCATTTTTTACTTTTTAACAATGATCTATTACAAAGTTAAAAAATAATGGAAGAGAAATACATTAAGTTTTACAAAAGTTTTCACAAAGCATTTCAGAACAAGAAATCTAATTCTCTGTTCAAAACTAATCAGTCACGGTGGAGTAGTTCCCAATGGACGTAGTTTATTGAGGGCTATTTGTGGTTCACCGTGACTTTGAGAACATCTCACCTTTGGCATTCACACTATTCTGATTACCATGAATTGCTATCCAAAACGATTAAACGGGAGCATGCGTCACGTATGGGCTCTCGTAATATTACCCATTGGTTGAATGAACATGGATATAAAACTCTTAGAGGGCATGAGTTCCAGAATGCTCATGTGTTTTCCCTCTTGAAGAAGCAAGCGCGGGATAACAGATTGAATGTTAGGCATAAACGTGAAAGAGAGACTTTAAGAATGTATCTCCTAAACGCGCCGATTACAGCGGATAAAAATGATAACTATTAGACTTGCTCAAGAAACAGATTTGGACTCAATTCAAAAGGTTGTTGCAACTGCGTTTTCTGATGAAGAGAACAAAGCCATTAGTAATTTTGCTGCTGACCTTTCCAAAGAAACCACTAGTCCACCAATCAAGTCATTGGTTGCTGAGATAGGTCATCAAGTGATTGGTTATGTTTGCTATAGTCCAATATTTTTGAAATCTACTTCTGGTACCTCTGGATACATTCTTTCTCCACTTGCTGTGTCTCCAGAACATCAGAACCAAGGTATTGGTTCAACTCTCATTAAATCTGGAATAGATATGCTCACCAAAGATGGTGCTGACATTCTACTGGTTTATGGTGACCCCGATTACTATGGACGGTTTGGTTTCAAGGAAGAAATTGGACGCTTATTCGTTCCACCATACCCATTGGAATATCCTTTTGGTTGGACAGGGATGAAATTAAATAAAAATAATGCTCCCAACACACCAATCAAGTTTGAGTGTGTTGCTGCACTATCGAAACCAGATTTATGGTGATAGTCAGTGCAAATAAAAAATATTATCAATCACATATAGCAAGGTAAAACTCTTTTATTTATTTTTTTGTCTTAAAATAATAAACGACCAGCGTCGCAACTTTCCTACAGCTGTGACTGTCGAGTGATGTATAAGGGGAATATTATGGAGGGGTTGGCAGTGATGGGGTTTGTCTTTGGCATTATGGGGTTAGTCGCTTATGTGCGCTTGGAAAAACTCATCAAGACATTAAAAGAGACTGGTGTCCTGGAAAAGGATTACCAGGACGAGTAATCACTTGAGGGTTAAAATGGCGAGTTATGTCACGGCAAAACCCGCCAATTATCACGCTGTTTTTTTGTCTTGAGTCCAGTCTTTCAGCAGGCAACTATTCTAACTGCCCAAGGCCATGACGCCTTTAGTGCTGCATAGGTTGGGAAGCCATAGGCCGCCGCTGCGCCTGCCGGGTTGGAGGCATAATAGGCCTTGATCGCACAGGTCAGGGCACGAAATGCGACCACACCTAAAATTAAAAGCAGTGCGGCAGCGCCCAGTACAATTAATGCGATTGCGGCCGGTGCAAGTGCGGCAAAATAAATAATCGCGGCGGTAATAATGACAATTGCGGTCCCTGCCAGCGTCGCGTAAAAGACTTTTCCGGTCGACACCGCAAGTTTTGAATTACCCTCTTCGTATGACATAGGTTTGCTCCTTTTTGGGAAACGACTATTAAGCTATTTTGGTTTTTAAGCACGCAGAGTGAAACAACGTCTGGCGTGTTAAAAACACCACGGCTTTCGCTTTGATCTTGCAGATACTTTACAGAGCACTTCATAGAAAAGTGCCGCGCAGCCGTTGAGCTAAACGTAGACTAAAAAAAGCAGCGCCACAAAGACGTTGCCAAATCTGTGGTGAGGGGATTAATTACTCCGTAGAGAGGAGAGCCCGGCCTGCAATTGCTGCAGATGAGCTTGAAGTTGCGGGCCTTTTTTCTGCGCCACACCAATAGCCAGAACATCTATCACCGCAAGGTGTGCGATACGTGATGACAGTGGCGTATAAATCTGAATATCTTCTTTGGCATCAATTTCAATGGCAATGGTTGCCCTGCGTGCCACTGGCGTACCACTGGGCGCCAGCCCCACAACAATGCCGCCGGCAGCCTTGACCAGTTCCATGGAATCAAGCAACGCTTCAGTCCGCCCCGATTGTGAGATGGCAATAACGACATCGCCCGGATGCAGCGAAGTTGCGGACATATTTTGCAGGTGTGGATCGGAGTAGGCCGCCGAGGTGATCTGCAACCTAAAGAATTTGTGCTGAGCATCAAACGCCACTGCAGCAGAGGCGCCGAAGCCATAGAATTCTACTCGCTGTGCGTTACAAACGGCTGCCACTGCGGCTTCAAGATTTTCCAGCGCCAAGCTATCACGAACCTTGAGAAGGGTATCGACGGTTGAATCAAAAACTTTGTGCGTGTATTCCCGCGTCGAGTCGGCGTCTGTAACGGCGATCTGGCCATAACTCGGGCTCGAGGCCAACTGCTGTGCCAATGCTAATTTGAAGTCCTGGAAGCCGTGACAGCCCACTGCGCGGCAAAAGCGCACCACGGTGGGTTCGCTGACACCGGCCTGTTGGGCCAGATCAACAATCCGCATTCGAATAACCCCAAGCGGCTCTTTGAGAACGAATTCTGCGACCTTGCGTTCGGACTTGCGCAGATCGATCAAGGTGTCGCAGATAGTTTGTGTCAGTTGTGCCGGTTTCATAATTCCACCAAATTAATTTATGTAAAAAATTTACAAGATAACGGTGAATAATGCCAGTTTTGTAGTAAAAAAATCTTCATGTGTGGTTTTCAGATGGCAACGATAATCTCGCTTCAAAGCAGATAATGGCCAACATCAAAGCGAAACAAGTTGCTAGAATACAGCCCCATGGATGTGACCCCGATACTCGACAAATTAAACCCGGCGCAAGAAGAAGCGGTTACCAGTGACAAGCAGCACCTGTTGGTGTTGGCAGGCGCTGGTAGTGGCAAGACTCGCGTGCTGGTGCACCGTATTGCCTGGAAAATTCAGGTCGACAATCTGTCGCCCTACAGTATTTTGGCAGTGACTTTTACCAATAAAGCCGCCCGGGAAATGCGTGAGCGAATTGATGCTTTGTTGGGCATGTCGCTGCGTGGCATGTGGGTGGGTACCTTCCATGGTCTCGCTCATCGTCTGCTCAAGGCTCACTGGCGCGATGTTAACCTGCCGGAAAATTTTCAGATTCTCGATTCTGATGACCAGCTTAGGTTGGTTAAGCGAGTGATGCGCAGTATGGACCTTGACGAACAGCGTTGGCCCCCAAAACAAGCGCAGTGGTGGATCAATGGGCAAAAAGACGAGGGTTTGCGAGCCAGCCATATTCAGGAGACCGGCGACCCCTATTTGGCAGTGATGTTGCGAATCTATCGCGAGTATGAGGAGGCCTGCAATCGCCTCGGGGTAATCGATTTCGCGGAGTTACTACTGCGGGCACTCGAACTGTGGAAGCAACATCCCGCGGTACTGGAGCACTATCAGCAGCGCTTCAAACATATATTGGTCGACGAGTTTCAGGATACCAATGCGGTGCAGTATGCCTGGCTGCGGCTGCTGGCTGGGAAGGTCAGTGATGTCACCGCAGTGGGCGACGACGATCAGTCCATCTATGGCTGGCGCGGCGCCAAAGTGGAGAATATTCTCAGTTACGAACGCCAATTTGCTGACACTCACACGGTTAAGCTGGAGCAAAATTATCGCTCCACTTCCAATATTCTCGGTGCTGCTAATGCGGTTATTTCACGCAATGCCGAGCGCCTCGGGAAAAACCTTTGGACAGACTGTGGTGAAGGCGAGCCCATCGCTCTGTATGCAGCGTTCAATGAACATGATGAAGCGCGCTATATTGCTGATCGACTGCACAGCTGGGTCAGTGAGGGCAATCGACGAGAAGATGCTGCCATCCTCTATCGCTCCAATGCTCAGTCGCGAGTGCTTGAGGCTGCCCTGTTACAGGCGGATATCCCCTACCGCATTTACGGTGGCCAGCGCTTTTATGAGCGCTTGGAAATAAAAAACGCCCTGTCTTATTTGCGCTTGATGCTGAACTGCCATGACGATACCGCTTTCGAGCGCGTGGTTAATGTGCCGCCTCGCGGAATCGGTGATCGCACCGTCGAGGCGATTCGCGAACTGGCGCGCGATGAGCAGATCTCGCTGTGGCGAGCGGCCGAAAAAACTATCGCTGAAAAGCGACTACCGGCCAGGGCAACCAATGCTGTCGCGCTGTTTTTGCAGTTGGTCAACGAGATGAGTGGCCAGTTGGATGAGCTGCAACTCTATGAACAGGCGGAAAATGCCATTCAGCGCTCTGGGTTGATTGAGATGCATAAGCGTGAAAAAGGTGAACGTGGTCAGGCCCGGGTTGAAAACCTTGAAGAACTTGTCGGTGCCTGTCGCAACTTTGAAGCGGAAGATAGAGATCAGCCAGAGCTGCCACAATTCCTTGACCAGGTGGCCCTGGATGCCGGCGATCGTCAGGCGGATCAGGATGAAGATGCAGTCCAGTTGATGACCTTACACAGCGCCAAAGGCCTGGAGTTTCCGCTGGTGTTTATTGCTGGCATGGAGGAAAATTTATTCCCCCACAAAATGTCTTTAGATGAGCCTGGTCGGCTTGAGGAAGAGCGTCGACTGGCGTATGTGGGTATAACCAGGGCGATGCAAAAACTCTATCTCACTTTTGCCGAGAGCCGGTCTATCTACGGCAGCGAATCGTTTAATTCAGTGTCGCGGTTTGTCAGGGATATTCCCAAAGAGGTGATTGAAGAGGTGCGTTTGCAGAGTACCATTAGCCGGCCAACCAGCTATGCGGCTAGTTCATTGAGTAGCGGTCTGGCAAGCGACTCCGGAAGTGAGACCGGTTTTGCTCTGGGTCAGGGAGTCAATCATCAGGTCTATGGCGATGGAGTGATTTTGAATTTTGAAGGCAATGGGCCGCGCGCCAGAGTGCACGTCAACTTTGCCGATGTGGGTACAAAAATACTGATTTTAGCCTCGGCCAATTTAATGGCGCTATAACAGCGGTTAAGGTAGAGGTATTGATAACAAAGAGGGGAACGAAATGCGTAAAGCCTGTGTAGCACTGCTGTATCTGGCAGTGATTGGCTGCGGTGGCGGTGACAAGGTCGCACCTGCTGACGGCGAGCAATCCCAGCAGCGCTTTGAATGGAAGCTGGTCACCTCGTGGCCGAAAAACTTTCCCGGCCTGGGCTTGGCACCGGAGCACTTTGCTGAAGCGGTTGAGCGTATGAGTAATGGCCGCCTGAAGATTAAAGTTTACGGCGCTGGTCAGCTGGTGCCTGCCCTCGAGGTTTTCGATGCGGTCTCTCAGGGAACCGCTGAAGTGGGCCATTCAGGAGCCTATTACTGGAAAGGTAAAATTCCAGCCAGCCCTTTTTTCGGTGCTGTACCCTTTGGGCTCAACGCCCAGGAGATGAACGCTTGGCTGCATTACGGCGGCGGTCTCGAACTGTGGCGAGAACTCTATGAACCGTTTAATTTAGTCCCCTTTGCCGGTGGCAATACCGGTGTGCAGATGGCTGGCTGGTTTAATCGCGAGATTAATTCCATCGCCGATATTAAAGGGCTGAAAATGCGTATCCCCGGCCTCGGCGGTGAAGTGTTTACCCGTGCCGGAGGCATTTCGGTAAACCTCCCCGGCGGCGAGCTCTATACCTCGATGCAGACCGGCGTGATTGACGCGACAGAATGGGTTGGCCCCTACAATGATTTAGCCTTCGGCTTTTATCAGGTAGCCAAATACTACTACTACCCCGGCTGGCATGAGCCTGGCCCGGCCCTGGAGCTGATTGTTAACAAACAGGCGCTGGAAGCCTTGCCAGACGATTTACAAGCGATTGTTGAAACTGCCGCTCGGGCAATTAATCAGGATATGCTAGATGAGTACACAGCAAGAAATAACGCCGCGCTAGTAGAGCTGGTTGAAAAGCATGGGGTACAGGTGAGAAAACTGCCAGATGATGTACTGGCCGAATTTCAGCGTCTTTCCGCCGATGTTATTGCCGAGTTGGCAGCTGAGGATCCCCTGACTAAGCGTATCGCCGACTCGATGCGTGCCTTTGCGGCACAGTCCAGCGCTTATCACGAAATCTCTGAAGAAGCTTATTACAATGCACGAGGTAAATGACCGGTGCCCACACTACCAAGGGGAAAAATTATCGTCGGGCGTTCCGAGTGGTGCCAGCTACCGGAATTGAATATCCCCGCGATCAAGATGCGGGTTGATTCCGGCGCCAAAACCTCAGCTCTGCATGCCTTTAACATCAGTCCCTTTATTCGCGATGGTGTCGAGTGGGTATCCTTTGATGTGCACCCGTTGCAGCGCACCCGGACGGTTTCATTTCGCTGCGAAGCGCCGATTGTGGATCGCCGCAAAGTGAAAAGTACAAGTGGCATCGCGGAACAACGTTATGTGATCAAAGTGCCCATGGTACTGGGCAAGTTGAGCTGGGATATCGAATTGACACTGACTAATCGCGACAGTATGGGCTACCGCATGTTGCTGGGCCGGCAGGGGATGAATAAACATGTTTTGATCGACCCGTCGGCCACCCTCAATCATGGTCGTATCAGTGACGTAAGATTAAAGGCGCTCTATGCAGATAAACTGTAACCCCATCAGTTCTTCCAGAAAGTCCGGGTAAAAAGCACCAGCAGAGTAAAAATTTCAAGTCGGCCCAACAGCATTCCCCAGCACAGCACCCACTTGGCAAAGCCACCTAACTCAGCATAGTTGATTGCAACCTCCCCGAGTCCGGGACCAAGATTGTTCAGCGATGCGGCGGTCGCCGACCAAGCGGTGACATAGTCCAGCCCGGATGCCAGCAGCAGCAAGACCATGAGATAGAAAATGGCCAGGTAAGCCCCAAAAAAAGCCCAGATGGCATCGGCAACGCGATCGGGGATGCGGCGATTGTGAATCTTGATTGGCAGCAGAGCATTGGGGTGCACGAGACGATAGATCTCACGAATGCACTGCTGGCCAAAATCAGCATACGACCTATCTTGATGCCGCCACCGGTAGACCCAGCACAGGCACCAAAGAAAGATAAAAACAGCAAAAAGAATGGCAGGAATGTCGGCCAGCCGCTGAAATTATCGCTGGTAAAGCCGGTGGTGGTCATAATTGAAATCAGGTGAAAGCCGCCTTGCCGCAGGCTCTCATTCCAGCCATAGGTGCCGCTGTAATAGAGATAGAGGCAGGTGATAACGATACCTCCGAGCAGCAAATAGAGATACATCCGCGCCTCGGGATCGGCCAGATAATGTGATAGCTTTTTGTCATGCCAGACATGGAAATGGAGCGCAAAGTTGATGCCTGAAATCACCATAAAGAAGGCGCAAATGGCCATGATGGCTGAGCTGTCAAAAAAGCCAATGCTGGCATCATGGGTTGAAAAACCGCCGATCGCGACAGTGGAAAAGCTATGACTGATAGCATCAAAAGCAGACATGCCGGCGAGCCAGTACGCCAAGGCACAGACAACTGTGAGCGCTAAATAAATTTTAAATAACACATTGGCGGTCTCTCGGATCCGCGGTGTCAGTTTGGAGTCTTTCATCGGTCCGGGTGTTTCTGTCCGATATAACTGCATACCTCCGACACCGAGCATTGGCAGGATCGCAACGGCGATCACCACAATACCAATACCGCCCAGCCACTGCAGTTGCTGTCGATAATAGAGAATTGATTTGGGCAGGTCGTCTAGCCCCGAGATCACCGTGGCCCCAGTTGTGGTCAAGCCGGAGACTGACTCAAACAGTGCATTGATAAAGCTGAGGTGGGGCGCGTCGGAAAGCATTAACGGAAGCGCACCAAACGTAGTCAGCACCAGCCAGAAGAAAACCGTGATTAAAAACCCGTCGCGGGTCCGCATTTCAGTGGTGACCTGTTTTGATGGCAACCAAAATATCAGCCCCACTGCGAGGGTGATAGCAAAGGCGATAAAGAAAGTGTCGGCGGTGCTTTCAGCATATAAAAACGCTACCAGAATCGGTGGCAGCATGGTCAAGCTGAAGATCATCAGCAGCAACCCGAGTACTCTGGCTATAACATTGAGATGCATTAGCAGCTACGCCCTAAAAAAAGTTAACACTCACAGCAAACAGTTTTTCGATGGCCTTGGTATTGGCTTTATCAACCACAAACACAATCACATGATCGCCGGTTTGAATAACCGTATCGTGGTGTGCAATCAGTACTTCATTATTGCGTACCAAAGCGGCCAGCGTGGCGCCGGGAGGCGACTTGATATCGCCGATGGCGCGGCCGACAACCTTTGAGCTTTTTTCATCACCGTGAACAATAATTTCCAGCGCTTCTGCAGCACCGCGTCGAAGCGAGTGTACGCATACCATATCGCCTTGGCGGACATGGGAGAGCAGTGAGCTAGTAGTTGCCTGCTGCGGCGAGATGGCGATATCGATCACCCCGCCCTGCATCAGGTCGGCATAGACCGGATTGCTGATCAGTGTCATCACTTTGCGGGCCCCAAGCTTCTTCGCCAGTAGCGAGGCCATAATATTGACCTCATCATCGTTGGTCAGCGCCAGAAAGACATCGGTTTTATCGATGTTTTCATCGAGCAATAGCTCTTGATCAGTCGCCGAACCATTTAGCACAACGCTCTTATTCAGCTGTTCGGAGAGATGTCTGGCACGGTCAGTGGAGTACTCGATGATCTTGATGTTGTAGTCTCGCTCCAGCGCTTTGGCGAGGCTAAAACCAATGTTGCCGCCGCCGGCAATCATCAACCTGCGGTAGGGCTTTTCCAGGCGCCGGAGTTCGCTCATCACCTTGCGAATATTTTCCTTCGCCGCGACAAAGAAGACTTCGTCACCATCTTCGATAATGGTATCGCCGGTGGGGAAAATAGCGCCATTTTTGCCAAACACGGCCGCCACACGGGCATCTGCGTTGGGCATATGCTCTTTTAATGTGCGTAGCTTCTGGCCGACCAGAGGACCATCCTTGACCGCGCGCAAGCCGACCAGCTGAATATTGCCATCGGCAAAATCCAGCACCTGAAGGGCACCTGGTTGTTCAATGAGTTTTTGAATGTAATCTTTGACTACCATCTCCGGTGTGATCATCACATCGACTGGCATATGCTTATCGTTGAAAAGCTTTTCTTTGTATTTGGGATTGGTGTAATTACGCGCTCGAATACGGGCAATCTTGGTTGGTGTGTGGAATAGAGAATAGGCAACCTGACAGGCGATAATATTGATTTCATCGCTGTTGGTGACCGCCACTAGCATGTCTGCTTCTTCAATCCCGGCGCTAACCAGCACGTCAGGGTGCGAACCGGTGCCGACAACAGTGCGAATATCCAGGCGGTCCTGCAGGCCGCGCAGCGTGGCCTCGTTGATATCAACAACCGTTATATCGTTGTACTCACGGGCCAGATTCTCTGCGAGTGTCCCACCGACCTGCCCTGCTCCAACTATTACTATCTTCATTATTCTTCCGGCTTGTTATCCGCTTGCTTCTGGCGGCTTTTACGCAATCTCGCATAGTAAAACCCGTCGTTACCATCGACTGCGGGAAACAACTGGCGCCCACAGTTGGTTGTGATGCCCCAGTCCGCTTCAATTGTATAAAGCTCGGCGTCGGGGGTCTCAGCTAAAAATTTTTCCACTACCTGATCGTTCTCATCCGGCAACACCGAGCAGGTTGCGTAAAGCAATATACCCTCTGTGTCTAATGTCTGCCAAAGGCCGCGCAAAAGCTGCAGTTGGACTGCGGCTAGCTTACCAATATCTGCTGGTTTGCGCAGCAGTTTGATATCCGGGTGTCGTCGGATCACACCGCTGGCTGAACAGGGAGCATCGAGCAGGATGCGTTGAAACAGTTGCTTGTTCCACCAGGTCTCCGGTTTACCGGCATCGGCCACGATAAGTTGAGCTTCCAGGCCGAGTCGCTGAAGATTGTCCTCGACGCGCTGGGTGCGACGACCTTCCAACTCAATGGCCACTAGCTGTCTGAGCTCTGGCTGGATTTCGAGAATATGGCAAGTTTTACCGCCCGGCGCACAGCAGGCATCGAGGACATTTTGTTCAGGCTCAAGCTCCAGCAGCGATGCTGCCAGTTGCGCCGCTTCGTCCTGCACACTGACTGCGCCATCGGCAAACCCGGGCAATTCGGCAACATCGGTTGCCGATTGCAAGAGGATACCCTGGGGGCTAAACAATGTAGCGCGCGCAGCAAGATCGACGGCCGTCAATTGCGCGAGATAGTCCGCGCGCGACTGTTTACGTTGGTTGACTCGCAAGGTCATCGGTGCGCGTTGATTGTTGGCATCGATAATCTGCAGTGCGATCTCTGATCCCCAGTGGCTAAAAAATTTATCCAACAGCCATTGGGGGTGGGCGCGAACATATATCGGGTTTTTGCCTAGTTTGGTTTCCAGTTCATCGCGCTGACGGAGAAAGTTGCGCAATACCCCATTGACTAAGCCTTTTGCCCAGGGACGTTTGAGCTTTATGACCGCAGCAACCGTCTCATTGAGTGCGGCATGATCGGCGATGCGGGTGTGCATCAATTGATAGAGGCCACTGGCCAGCAGACCCTGAACTTCATATTCTTTTTCGCGCAATGGCTTTTGCATTAACTCTTGTAATAACAACTCAATCGCCGGATACCAGCGCAGCGTTCCAAAGCAGAGCTCCTTGAACAGGCTAAGCTCTTTTGCGGCTACTTTATGGCTGTATTCCGGAAATAGTGCAGAAAGTGATTTGCCGCGCAGTACTTGGGCAATTACCTCGGCCACCGCGGCGCGGGTATTCATCAGGCGCCCAGCTGTGTGCCGGGCGCGAACAACTCGGCACGGGACTTAAGTATTTCGCTGACCGCCATACGTGATTTACCGGGCAGTTGAATTTCGCTGAGCAGCAGGTTGTTTTCTCCGCAGCGGACTAAAAGGCCGCGGTTATCGGCAGCAATAATTTGGCCCGGTCTGTGACTGTCGGGTATAACCTGGCTCTGGGGCTGTGCTTGCCAGACTTTGATGCGCAGATCATCCAGGGTGGTATACGCCGCGGGCAGGGGGTTAAAGGCACGAATTTGGTTGTCGAGAGTTTGTGCCGATTGGGTCCAGTCGATAAGCGCCTCAGACTTGTCGATTTTTGCAGCGTAGCAGCTTAGGCGGTCGTCCTGATCGACCGCGACGACACAGCCAACGTCCAGGTTGTCTAGTGTGTGTAGCAGTGCCGGTGCGCCGAGCCGTTCAAGTTTACGGTGCAGACTTGCACTGGTTTCATCCTGTTCAATAGTGCACTGCGAGACACTTAACATGGCACCCGTATCGAGCCCGGCATCCATTTGCATTATGGTCACGCCGGTTTCGGTATCGCCCGCTTCAATTGCACGCTGGATCGGTGCGGCGCCGCGCCAGCGCGGCAAAATTGAGGCGTGTACATTAATACAACCGAGTCTCGGTGTGTCGAGAATCGGTTGCGGAAGGATCAGCCCGTATGCCACCACCACCATGATGTCGGCCTGTAGCTCGGCCAGCACCCATTGTTGTTCCGGCGGTTTTAATGACAGTGGTTGCAAGACCGCTATTTGATGTTTAAGAGCGAGTTCTTTCACCGGACTCGGTGTCAGTTTCTTACCCCTGCCGGCCGGTCGATCGGGCTGAGTGTAGACAGCAACAACAGAATGATCGGGGGAGTTGAGCAGCGCTTGCAGGTGCGCCGCGGCAAAGTCAGGCGTTCCTGCGAATACAATTTTCAAGCTGGCAATATCCTATGCATTCTGGCGATGGATTTTTTCAAGTTTTTTGCGAATGCGTTGACGCTTAAAAGTCGACAGGTAATCGACAAACAATTTGCCTTCGAGGTGATCGATCTCATGCTGGATACAGACCGCCAGCAGACCGTGAGCCTCTTCTTCAAAGGGGTTGCCGTCGCCGTCGAGCGCACGAATCATGACATGGGCAGGGCGATCGATGGTCTCATAGAACCCGGGCACCGAGAGGCAGCCCTCGTCATAGGGATTGGTACTGTCGTCGAGCACCTCAACTTCCGGGTTGATAAACACTCGGGGGCCAATACTGTCGTCGCCCAAATCCATAACAATAACACGTTGGTGGACATCCACCTGCGACGCGGCCAGACCGATACCATTTGCCGCTTGCATGGTGTCAAACATATCGGCGACAAGCTGTTTGATCTTCTTGTCGACTTTGCTAACCGGCTTGGCCACTGTGCGCAGCCTGGGATCGGGGAACTCAAGTATGTTTAATATGGCCATAGTGAATGTGATGAAATTCTAGAAAAAAAGTTAAAAGCGCTGCTACCATTAAGCTAACCTGGCGGTACTTTTTGTCCATCCACCAGCTCATCAGCTATCCGCACCTCGCAAGATGACAGAAATTATACACTAACCCTGCCCGGAGAAAGGACTCAGAGATATGAAAAGATTTGGATTTCACCCGTTCCCGCCGATACTTTTATTGATTTTTTTTAGTGCGCTTAGTCTCTCTACCTTCAGTGACCCTTATTCCAGTCAGTCTGACTCTAACGCTTCAGCACCGGCAAATCCGATTGTTTTAGTCAAGCACGATATACCCAACCGCTACACGGTAAAGCCGGGCGACACTCTCTGGGACATTTCGGCCCTGTTTTTACGCGATCCTTGGATGTGGCCAGAAATCTGGTATGCCAACCAGCAAATCGACAATCCGCATCTGATTTACCCCGGGGACATTATCTCGCTTGTATACGTCGATGGTGTGCCACAGCTCCGGATCAAGCGCAGCCGCTGGGTCAAACTCTCTCCAACCATTCGCAGTCTCGACCACGCCGAGGCAATTAGTGCGCTGCCTTTAGATGTGATCGACAATTTTTTGTCGCATACCCGCGTGACTGACGATGCCACCCTAGAAGCCACGCCCTATGTGTTGAGTGGAACCGAACGCCGCGTACTGGTGGGTATGGGTGACGATTTTTATACACGTGGAGATTTCGCTCCTAACGCTCCACATTATGGTATTTATCGCCGTGGGGAGCCCTACATTGATCCGGAGACCAATGAGCTTCTGGGCATAAGGGCTACGGAGGTTGGTGGGGCCAGAATTAAAGTCATCGCAGATGACATCGCCACTTTGAACACCACCCGCGCCAACGGTGAAATTCGTATTAAAGACCGTTTGTTGGTCTCGGAGCAGCGTACCCTGGCCTCAATGTTTTATCCACGTGCCCCTGAACGGCAGATTAGTGGGTCAGTATTGAGTATTGAAGACGGTGTGCGCAATGCCGGTGCGCTGGATGTTATTGCCGTTAATCGTGGTACGCGTGATGGCTTGCAGGAGGGCGATACACTGGCAATTTTTAAACGTGGAGATACGGTCGCTGACCGCGTTGCCAAGGAGCGCATTCGGTTGCCCGAAGAGCGTATCGGCCTGGTGATGGTTTTCTACACCTATAACAAAATGAGTTTTGCCTTGGTTATGGAGGCTGACCGACAAATTGACCTTGGCGATATTCTGCGCAATCCGTAAGCGCTACTAAGCCAGCACGGTTAGTCGAGTATTGAAAATAATTAAAAGCCAATAAGGAACGCAGTATGGACAGGGAGTGTCACTACGCGCTGGTGTCTCAGCAGCTGGACAATTTTACTTCTGCTTCTCAGCGCCAACTCCTTGATCACAGAGCTTCGTTCACAGATCTTTTTGAGCACTCGCTCAGCCACTATCCGGACCATTTTCGCGCGCTCTTGAGTCGTGTCCGCGAGCAATACCAACAGCAAAGCTGGCGGCAAAGGCTGGATAACATTGAACAGTGCATAGAAAGCTGTGGCGCGCGGCTGTTGCCCATCACCAGCGCTGACTATCCTGATCTACTAAAACAAATAGTAGGCGCTCCTCCGCTGCTCTATGTGCGCGGCAATATTGAAAATTTACATCTGCCACAGATAGCAGTGGTTGGCAGTCGCCGGATGACACGTGGGGGTGCCGACAACGCTCGTTTATGGAGCCAGTATCTTGCCAGTGGTGGATTTACCATTACCAGTGGACTCGCCCATGGTATCGACGGCGCCGCGCATCGCGGTGCGCTCGACGGCAAGGGCAAAACCATTGCAGTGATGGCAACTGGCATCGACATTATTTATCCCCGCGCCCATCTCAAACTCGCTGAGCAGATTATCGACGAAGGCGGAACACTGATTACCGAGTTTGAGCCCGGCAGCCCACCAGTAGCCAGGCATTTCCCGGCTAGAAACCGTATTATCAGCGGCCTCAGTCTGGGTGTCCTGGTCGTCGAAGCGGCGCTGCGAAGCGGGTCATTAATTACTGCCCGTTATGCTGTAGAGCAGGATCGTGAGGTCTTCGCCATCCCAGGTTCGATTCACAACCCTCAGAGTCGCGGTAGTCACTATTTGATCAAACAGGGAGCACATCTAGTCGAGAAGGCTGAAGAAATTGTTGCTGAACTGGCTGGCTCGTTAAGTGGAATGGCGCAACCTGCCGGCGCAACCTCTTCAGCCCGGCACACCTCGGTGATCGAACACGCTCTGGACGACGATGAAGTACAGTTGTTAGCACTGCTCGGATACGAGCCGGTAGCTATGGATCTTCTCGCTGCAGAAGGCAGCTTTTCTGTTGCCGAATTGTCGCGTCTACTAGTTGCGCTGGAGATGAAAGGGTTAGTTGAACGTCAGAATGGCAGCTACCAAAGAGTTGGGTGAACGTCACTGTTAATGTGGTCGAATACATCGCCACAGCAGCTATTGCGCAACTCTGCAAGTTCCGGTAGCCTCCGCTTCTTTCTTAACAGGTGAGTAAAAAATGACCAAGCCCTTCGTTGCAATCCTTATGGGTTCCGATTCCGATTTGCCGGTAATGGAAGCCAGTTTTGAAATTCTGAAAAAGTTCGATATTCCCTTTGAAGTTAAGGTGACCTCCGCGCATCGAACGCCCAAGGCAACACACGACTATGTCACCGATGCGGACGCTCGTGGTTGTGCCGCCTTTATCTGTGCGGCAGGCATGGCTGCACACCTTGCCGGCGCTGTTTCTGCGACCACATTACGTCCGGTTATCGGCGTGCCAATCAATGGCTCTCTGGATGGCCTCGATGCCCTGCTGTCGACCGTGCAGATGCCCGGCGGTATTCCTGTTGCCACGGTGGCCATCGGTAAAGCGGGCGCTAAGAATGCGGCTTATCTGGCTGCGCAAATCATCGGGGTTGCCGATTCGTCTATGCATGAGAAGCTTGTTGCAGAGCGCGCTGAAAATGCCGCGGCGATTATCGCCAAAGACGCAGCGCTGCAGGAAAAGCTTAAAAACGGATAATTCATCCGTGACCGACTGGATCAGCGACCCAAAGGTTAGCCGCGCAGTTAAGCTGCTTAAACAGCAGGCGGTGATTGCCTACCCGACGGAGTCTGTCTGGGGTTTGGGTTGCGATCCCTGGTCCAGAGAGGCGGTGGAGAAATTACTTCACCTGAAAAAACGCAGTGTTACCAAAGGCCTGATTCTGATTGCCGCCGACTCGGCGCAGCTGAAACCTTTTCTCAAAGGGTTGGCGCCTGAACAGTTGGCGCGCTTTCACACGCCGCAGAAGAAGCCTACTACTTGGCTTGTATCAAACAATGGTGTTGCGCCCGAGTGGATTAGTGGTGGCCATGATACGCTGGCGCTGCGAGTGACTAATCACCCTCTGGCGTCTGCGCTGTGCAGTTTATTTGGTGGGCCTCTGGTATCTACTTCGGCTAATCCCCAGGCGCATCCGGCGGCAACCAGTGCCGAGCAGGTGATAGAGTATTTCGCACAGGCCCTTGATTTTGTTACACCTGGCGCCGTTGGCGGCGCGGCCAAACCGAGTGAGATCAGATACTTAGCCAGCGGAGACGTGGTTCGTGAAGGATAAAAGCATCGATAAAGCAGCAGTCAAAGCGTATTTGCTTGACTTGCAGAATAGTATTTGCTCCCAGCTTGGCGCTGTTGATGGCGGCGAATGGCAGGAGCAGAGCTGGACCCGTGACGAGGGTGGTGGCGGCCGCAGTCGCGTTCTGGCTGGCGGTGCTGTGATCGAAAAAGGCGGGGTCAATTTCTCCCATGTTTTTGGTGATCAGATGCCGGCTTCAGCTACTCAGCACCGGCCAGAACTAGCTGGTCGTCGCTTTGAGGCCATGGGTGTCTCGCTGGTCATTCACCCGCAAAATCCCTATGCACCGACCTCCCATGCCAATGTGCGATTCTTTATTGCTGAAAAAGAGGACGCGGACCCGGTTTGGTGGTTTGGTGGCGGTTATGACCTTACGCCCTATTACGGTAACGATGAAGATTGTCAGCACTGGCACGACACGGCTCGATCCAGTTGTGAACCCTTTTCGGCGGATCTGTATCCGCGCCTAAAAAGCTGGTGTGACGATTACTTTTATCTAAAACATCGCAGCGAACCGCGGGGCATTGGCGGGCTATTTTTTGATGACTTCAATGAGCTAGGTTTTGACCAGAGCTTTGCTTTTATGCGCAGTGTTGGCGACAGTTTCTGCGCTGCCTACGTGCCTATATTGCGGCGTCGTCACGCGACCGAATTCGGTGATCGTGAGCGACAATTTCAGCTCTATCGTCGCGGGCGCTATGTCGAGTTTAATCTGGTTTATGATCGCGGTACGCTGTTTGGTCTGCAAACCAGTGGCCGTACCGAGTCGATCTTGATGTCACTTCCCCCTCTGGTGCGCTGGGAGTATGACTGGATGCCGGAGCCGGGTAGCCCGGAGGCTGAGCTCTACAGCGATTACCTTATTCGCAGGGAATGGGTCTGACATGGTTGATCATTATGCGGTCTTCGGCAATCCGATAGAGCACAGCAGATCTCCGGAGATTCACCGGGCCTTTGCTGAGGCAACTGGTCAGGATCTTAGCTATAGCAAGCAGTTAGTCGACTTGGGCGACTTTGAGGCCGCGGCCAGTGCATTTTTTTATGCGGCGGGGAAAGGCCTTAATATTACCGCGCCCTTTAAGCAGGACGCCTACTCCTATGCTGCACGCTTAACCCCTCGCGCCCGCCGAGCCGGCGCGGTTAACACATTGACTATGCAACAAGACGGCACCGTGTTGGGCGATACCACTGATGGCGCTGGACTGGTCACCGATATGGTGAAAAATCTCGGTTGGCAGATTCGCGCCAAGCGCGTGCTGATCCTCGGCGCTGGTGGTGCAGTGCGTGGTGTGCTCGAGCCCCTGCTAGCAGAACAGCCGCAGCATATAGTCATCGCTAACCGCACTCTGGACAAGGCGCTGAATCTCTCCAAAGGCTTCGCTGAGTTGGGTTATATTCTTGGTTGCGGGTTTGATATGTTGCCTGGGCAGGAATTCGATCTGGTCATCAATGGCACCAGCGCCGGGCTGACCGGCAGCCTGCCGCCCCTTCCAGACGATTTATTGGCGCCAGGCTCTGCCTGTTACGATCTGGTCTATGCTGCCGAGCCGACGGCGTTCATGAGCTGGGGCAGGCGCCAAGGTGCCTCGGTGGCTGACGGTTTGGGGATGTTGGTTGAGCAGGCAGCTGAGTCATTTTTTATCTGGCGTCAGGTGAGACCAAATACTGGGCCGATTATCCAGTTGCTGCGTGCGAGTATGTAGACCTGCCGAGCACTGCAATGGTAGCTGCCCGATCAGCTGGAGTGTTGCTCTGCCAGATATTGATCTTTGAGCCTGACATAATTGGCCGGAGAATAGGTAAAAAATGCTCGCTCACTGTCTGACAAGGGACGCAGGGTTTTACAGGGGTTGCCGACATAGACAAATCCGCTGCCCAAGGTCTTGCCAGGTGGCACCATACAGCCGGCTCCAACAATAACCTCATCTTCAACCACTGCACCGTCATTCACAATGGCGCCATTGCCGATCAGAATTCGATTACCCAGAGTGCAGCCGTGCAGCACCGCGCGATGGCCTATCACCACATCATCTCCAATCTGCAGTGGCCAGCCTCGAGGGTTGAAATCGCTGGCATGCGTTATATGCAGCACGGCATTGTCCTGAACATTGGAGCGGGCGCCGATTCTGATGGAGTGCATATCGCCTCGAATGACTGCGCCTGGCCATACCGAAGCATCATCGCCTAGGTGGACATCGCCAATAACCGTTGCCGCTGGATCAACGTAGACCCGCTGGCCGAGAGTTGGGGTGATACCTTTAAAAGACCGCAGGTGAGGGCGAAAAGAGTGATCCATATGCTGTTATGCCGGATATAATAAGGGTCCCTATTGTGATGAGTTTTAAATGGCTTTTTCAACCCAAAAACGATTTATAGCCGGTGTTACCTGCCCCAAGTGCGGATTGCTGGATAAAGTTCAGGCGTTTTCAGAACAGGGCGTTGATTATCGAGAGTGTGTCAGTTGCGGATTTCTCGATCAAATGCGGGTCCTCTCAGCGCCACGCGAGCTTGAAACTCGGGTCAGTGCCTCTCCGGATAATGGGGCGAGCCAAATCTCCACTGTTAAGCTGATCGACCCTTAACTTTTGACCGGTTGGTCGCCTTTAGTTGAGCCTGACGCGTGAATTCTGGCTCTTGAAGAGCAGGCGAATGTTGGATGATTCCGTTAAGCAGGGAAAGCGCTCGGATGGATCTAGGCCGAGGCTGCTGGTGTATTCGAGGAGCTTTAAACTGAGCTCGGAATTGTTCTTGATTGACGAGAGCAACTTGTCGTTAAGCAATTGAATAGCGCTGTCGATCTGGTTGGCAAAGGGTTCTCCGATAATATGATGAACGATTAAATTCGATCTGGTCATATTGACTGGAATCACCGGGCAGTTGAAGTGAACATTGAGTGTGTCGTTGAGGTCCTCAAGTAGTCGGTGCGCCAAGTAAGCTTGATACATGCTTGCTTCAAGGCCCTCTTCTGCGGACATAATATCGACCGGAACCTCAAGAAACTCGCGGGCTGTGGTCAGTTGTCGGGCAATTTCACCATTGACATTAGCGGCGGCGCGGAAGTCGTCAAAGGCGCCGAGAAAGTCGGGTACCAGGTCGATATATTTTTTAATAAAAGATGCTAGCGCAGCGGTGCCGTCCCCTTCTCGCAGCCTGATAGACGAGTGCAAATGCTGCACGCGCTCGTTGAGATACGCTACCAGAAATTCGCTGCTTTGGGCTGACAGTGGAGCCATGAATAACGCTCTTTAGGTGATGATGGTTTGCGGAGAAAGCCCCAGTGAAGGGGTCTGTTCCCATCAATGTTAGTTGGCTTGAAGCCGATAACTATGGTGTAAATCTAGCAGATAATCTTCGCAGCGCCACAACTTTGTCCTAACTTTGCTTGCCGTAGGCGGGATCACAAGCTTGTGGCAACACAATTGGGGCGGTTTTACAGTAGTGATCACAGATTTGCTTTGGTATACTGCCGCGGCTTTCGGGCCGGCCCATTTTTCAAGAGGGTTATAAGTCCGCAAAATTAAGTGTTTCAAAATACAATTACCACGGAGAAACAAGCGATGTCGAAAAGAGCGAAAGCACTTTTCTTGAGTCTATTGAGCCTTGTTGTTTCATTGTCCTTTGCTGGAAGCGTAATCGCTGCGAGCACTGGACGGGAGCTCAATATGCCCCAAGGTGTCACCGAAGTCAGTCAAGCCGCTTATGATATTCACATGATCATGGTTTGGGTTTGTACCGTTATTGGTGTTGGCGTTTTTGGTTTTATGTTCTACGTGATGTACGCGCATCGCAAGTCCCGTGGAGCGGTGGCTGAAAACTTCCATGAAAATCTTGTTGTAGAGCTTCTGTGGACGATTGTCCCGGCGATCATATTGATTGTTATGGCGGTTCCTGCAACCACTGCACTGATGAAAGTCTACAACACCGAAAACCCCGATATTGATATCAAGGTAACCGGCTACCAGTGGAAGTGGCAGTACGAATATGTCGGTGAAGGCGTTAAGTTCATGAGTGAACTCAATACTTCCTCGGATGAAATATATGGCCGTGCGCCCAAAGGCGAGCATTATCTCCGCGAAGTGACTCAGCCGCTGGTTATTCCGGCTGGCAAAAAAGTCCGCTTCCTGATTACCGGCAATGACGTGATTCACTCCTGGTGGGTTCCCGATTTCGGTGTTAAGCGCGATGCAGTTCCTGGCCTGTTTACCTCTGCTTGGGCGAAGACCGATCAGCCCGGTATTTATGTGGGCGAGTGTACTGAGCTCTGCGGTTTGGGTCATGCTTTCATGCCGGTTGTTGTTGAAGTAAAAGAAGAAGCTGAATACAACGAATGGCTGGCAGGCAAGAAAGCTGAAGCGGCTGAGTATGCGTCGACTATCGGCAAAACTTGGACGTTCGACGAGTTGATGGTTCGCGGCGAAGAGGTGTACACGCGCAGTTGTGCTAGCTGTCACCAGGCGGATGGTAAAGGAATTCCAGGCGTCTTCCCGGCACTTAAAGGCAGTCCGATTGCACTGGGTCCCCCGGAGGGCCATATCGGTATTCTTATTAATGGCGTTGCTGGCACATCTATGCAGTCTTTTGCTGACCAACTCTCAGAAGTTGATATCGCGGCAGTTGTTCATTACGAACGCAACGCTTGGGGCAATGATGTGGGTGACGTTGTTCAGCCTGTCGATGTTCTCAACTACAAGCAAAACCAGTAAGGGAGGAGTATAAAAATGGCACACGGTCCCGCTAAAGGTATAGGTCGCTGGTTATTCACCACCAACCATAAAGACATTGGTACATTGTATCTGTGGTTCAGCTTTGCAATGTTCCTGCTCGGTGGTTTCTTTGCAATGGTTATCCGAGCTGAATTGTTTCAGCCGGGTATGCAGCTTGTAAAGCCTGAATTTTTTAATCAAATGACCACCATGCATGGTTTGGTGATGGTCTTCGGTGCAATTATGCCGGCATTTGTTGGCTTGGCTAACTGGATGATTCCGATGATGATCGGCGCGCCGGATATGGCCTTGCCGCGTATGAACAATCTGAGTTTCTGGATTCTGCCGTTTGCCTTTGCAATCCTGACCTCAACGCTGTTCATGGATGGTGGCGGTCCTAACTTCGGTTGGACATTCTATGCGCCGCTGTCAACAACGTATGCTCCGGACTCGGTCAACTATTTTATCTTTGCTATGCATATTATGGGTGCGTCATCCATTATGGGTTCCATTAACATTATCGCTACGGTAATGAATATGCGTGCTCCAGGCATGACCTACATGAAGATGCCACTGTTTGTCTGGACCTGGGTGATCACAGCATTCCTGCTGGTTGCCGTTATGCCTGTTCTGGCCGGCGCAGTGACCATGATGTTGATGGATATCAATTTTGGCACCAGCTTCTTTAACGCCGCTGGTGGCGGTGATCCGGTTCTTTTCCAGCATGTGTTCTGGTTCTTCGGTCACCCCGAGGTTTACATCATCATCCTGCCAGCCTTCGGTGTTGTGTCACAGATTATTCCGACATTTAGTCGCAAGCCTCTGTTTGGTTATTCGTCGATGGTCTATGCGACCGCGGCGATTGCCTTCCTGTCGTTTATCGTTTGGGCTCACCACATGTTTACGGTGGGTATGCCAATCGCAGGTGAGTTGTACTTTATGTACGCCACTATGTTGATTGCTGTGCCAACAGGCGTGAAAGTATTTAACTGGATCACGACCATGTACAAAGGTTCATTGACCTTTGAAACACCAATGTTGTTCAGCATCGCATTCGTGATCCTGTTTACCTTCGGTGGTTTCACAGGCCTGATGTTGTCGATTGCGGCAGCGGATATGCAGTATCACGACACCTACTTTGTGGTTGCACATTTCCACTATGTCATGGTGGCGGGTGCGGTATTCAGTGGCACGGCGGCGATCTACTACTGGCTGCCAAAGTGGTGTGGAAAGATGTACAACGAGACGATGGGTCAGGTGCAGTTCTGGGTTGCATTTGTCGGCTTCAATATTGCCTTTATGCCACAGCACTTCCTTGGTCTTGCCGGCATGCCACGACGCTACGCGGATTACGGACTGCAGTTCGCTGACTGGAATATGGTCTCAAGTGTTGGTGCCTTCATCTATGGTGGCGCGCAGCTAATGTTGCTGTTCAATGTGGTGATGACTATCAGAAACGGCAAGCCTGTTTCCGACCCCAAAGTTTGGGAAGGTGCAGAAGGCCTAGAGTGGACTGTTCCAACTCCAGCGCCCTATCACACATTTGCTACACCACCAACGGTCAAGTAAGAGGCCAAATCCATGGAAGCCAACCGCTCCAATCGAACATTGTTAGGCCAGCTGCTTTTATTAGCAGCTGGCATGTTCGCGTTTGCCATTTTTGTGATGCCGCCTTTGTATGACCTGTTTTGCGAAATTACAGGGTTGGGCGGCAAGACCAAAGGGGTCTATGAAGCGGTTGAAGTCAAGATCGATACATCACGTGAAGTGGAGGTTCAGTTCTTGGCCTCCAATAACGAGTCGATGCCTTGGGTGTTCCAGCCAACCGAACACCATGTCGTGGTGCATCCAGGAGAGGCTCGTAAAGTGACCTTTTTTGCCCACAATACGACCGGTAGAGATATGGTGGCTCAGGCTATACCGAGCATGGTGCCAAACAACACCGCGGATTATTTCCACAAAACTGAGTGTTTTTGTTTTAACAATCAGCCGTTGGCCGCAGGCGAAAAGGCTGAGTTAGACCTTATATTTATTGTCGATCCGGATTTGCCGGCGAGCGTTAACAGTTTGACGCTCTCCTACACACTGTTTGATATTACAGACAGCGTCAGCAGCCCGGTCGCACAGTTACAATAATTTCGATACGCATCTGTAGAGAGCAAAACGGAGAGCAACAATGTCAACAGAAAGCAGTTATTACGTCCCTGAACAGAGCAAGCTGCCGATTATCACTGCGGCAGGTATGGGTTTGATCGCTTACGGCGCAGCGACTTGGGTGTTGGGCGGCACCAACATGATTTTCCTCGTCGGAATGTTGATCATGGCGGCTGTTATGTACAAGTGGTGGAGCACCGTCATTGATGAAAATATGCGGGGCCTGGCAAGTCATCAGCTCAAGCACTCCTACGTGCTGGGAATGCTGTGGTTTATTTTCTCCGAAGTAATGTTCTTTGCTGCCTTCTTTGGCGCACTGTTTTACGTCCGTGTCATTGTTAACTCTTGGCTTGGTGGCGAAGCAGCGTTTGGCATGTTTGATAACACGCCCACTGATGCCGCTGTTGCTAACAATGCCCTGCTCTGGCCGGGCTATGAAACTCAGTGGCCGGTCATGGTCACTCCTGATCAGGCAGCAAATGGGGCAGCAGCTCAGTTTTCTGGCCCGGAGCAGTCGATGAGTTTCCCCGGCTGGGATCGCCTTTTGCAGTGGCTGCCTTTGTGGAATACTTTAGTTCTTCTGACCTCAAGCTTTACTGTGCACATTGCGCACACAGGGCTCAAAAATCACGATCGCAAAAAGTTTGTTACTTGGTTGGGTATCACAGTGGCCCTGGGAGTGATCTTCTTAATCCTGCAGGCGGAAGAATACATTGAAGCCTACCAGCATATGGGTCTGACTCTGGAGTCGGGCATTTATGGCACGACGTTCTTTATGCTGACAGGTTTTCACGGCGCGCACGTCACGCTGGGTACCGTGATGTTGCTGATTGCCTTTTTACGTTCACTCAAAGGGCACTTCACTCATGACGATCAGTTCGGCTTTGAAGCTGCGGCATGGTACTGGCACTTTGTCGATGTGGTTTGGGTTGGCTTGTTTATCTTTGTCTACGTGCTGGCTTAACTTCGCCGCAGTGATAAAGGTGGGTAAAACGGCTGGGCATAACGCCCGGCCGTTTTTGTTTAAGCTATTGGTTTGATTCTGGTGCGGGTTGCTCGACAGGAATAGTGACTCGGGGATGAAGCTTTTTATCCCATGGAGCCGTACTATTAATCTGGCCGGTGTAAGCGCCATATATAATAGTTCCCAAAAGAAGTGCCGCTAAGGTAATACGGATGCCAAGTGCATAGAGTAGGCGCTTTTTGTTATCCCCGCCTAGATCTTTGACGAGAAATCGTAGGCCGCCAAACAAGCTGATAACAACAGCGATGAACAGGATAACAATAGTAGCTTTTAAAAGCATGGGAAGAGCCCTTGATTAAAAGGTGAATTTAAACACAGATGATAACAGAGCCCCAGTTAGCAGCCGATAAATTTTGTTGGCAGCCGAATGTGAAAATTCTGCTGTTCACTTGTCTGATGACGCCGTTGCTGATCGGCTTGGGGTTTTGGCAACTTGAGCGCGCGGCTGAAAAACGGCAGATCCTCTCTCACTATACTGAGAATCAGCAGGCACAGCCGATCACAGCGGCAGAGCTGGATGACGCCGCTAATCTCCGCTATCGCGCGGTATGGCTGGTTGGTAAATTGGATGCAAGTAGGCGGATTTTTCTGGATAATCGGGTTCGCAATGGAAGGCCAGGATACGAAGTTTTTGAACTGCTAACCGTTAAAGGCTACGCGCAAAAAGTGCTGGTTAATCGCGGCTGGGTACAGGCTTCTCTCGATCGTAACCAGCTGCCGGCGATCACGCCTGTTGAATCAGAGGTGCGACTGAGTGGTTCCCTGTACCGTGTTTTAAAAGGCGGCTTTCAGCTTGATGATGGGGTTGGTCGGGTTACACATTGGCCTGGGAGGGTTGGTTGGATGTCGGCTGATCGCGCGCAGCAACTCTATGCTGAAGACATTTTTCCCTATCAATTACGTCTTGCCAGTGATTCGCCTGGCGCACTCCGCACTGGTTGGCCGACCGTAGCGGTTCAGCCGGAGAAGCACACTGCATATGCAGTGCAATGGTTTGTTATGACTGCAGTGTTGCTGTTATTAACGGTGGCTGCAAACTCCAATCTGATGGAATGGCTTAAACAGAAACGACAGGGTCAAAACGATGAATGAACAGAGCACACAGAACGGTCCAGCCAACAAGAGTATGAAGATTCAAATCTGGATCATGTTGCTGATGGTTGGCGGAGTGATGCTAGCCGGAACTTTGATGGTCCCGACGACCGAAGAGCAACGCCAGCGTATGATAGAGCTGTTTGGGACCACCAATCAGGGCAATCTGATCACGCCTGCGATCGATATTAGCAGCGCTCTTGAACAGCATGCGGCGACTTCCATGAAGTGGAAGATTCTTATTGCAGGAGGAGAGAGCTGTGACGAACACTGTCAGAAAGTGATCCTTGAAACCCGCCAGATCCATATTTTGCTGGGTAAATTAACCCGCCGCGCAGAGCGTGTCTATCTTGCCGATCCTGAGCAGCTCGACCAGCAGGAGCTCGATGATTTGTCGCTCGCTCACCCTTTCTTGACGGTTCAGCAGACCGGGCTGGAGCAGTTTGGCGAGTTACTGGCCGCCACGTCCATGGTTTGGGATATGAGTGACACGCGTTATTTTGTGGTTACCCCGGACAATGATGTGATCCTCTATTACACCCAAGATCAAGAGGTTACCGGGCTACTCGAGGATCTCAAGCATCTGTTAAAGTATTCACCCGATCGCCATTAAATTGCTCGCTATAAGAGAATAGGACTATGCAGGAAACTCAAATTCAGACTCAATCAGTAAGTTGGAGAGACTATCTGGAACTGTGCAAACCCAATGTGGTTGCGCTGATGATTCTCACCTCACTGATCGGTATGCTGCTGGCAACTGAAGGGTTTGTCTCTTTCCAGGTTTTGCTGTTCGGCAACCTCGGTATTGCTCTCTGTGCGGGTTCCGCAGCTGCGGTCAACCATATCGTCGACCGTCGAATTGA
>Ga0206127_1001089_pt1 | contig 30634 bp, 51 predicted proteins | sample Helgoland_Spring_6_FD_148646 | JGI IMG/M metagenome (GOLD analysis project Ga0206127, IMG submission 148646) | Pelagic subsurface seawater microbial communities from Kabeltonne, Helgoland, North Sea - Helgoland_Spring_Bloom_20160419_1 | ecosystem: Environmental > Aquatic > Marine > Epipelagic ...
CGAAGAGTCTTACTTGATTGTATTATGTGTTTGTGAATCATCCCTCTAAATTAACACTATATTTTTAATATCTCAGATCCTGAGAAAAAAAAAGAGGAGTATTTCTACCCCTCTCTACCTAACACAATCAATCAACTAGAATCGGAGATTCACTTTATTACGACTATGGTAATTATATATTGATTCAATCAGAGCAACATATTGACCAACATTAGCACAATGAACTATAGAATTAGGCTGAAGATTTATCTTAGATATGAATTGACTGAATTCAAAATTCTCATTGTCATATAACTGAGATAAAGCTAAAGCAAAAGTCTTTCTTCCTGCTCCATCATAATACTGATTTATGATACTGATCCAATCTGCGACTACATTTGCCTTCTCCTTATTTGTGATCTTCCAAGTACCCTCCTTAATCTTCTGGTATTGTCTACCATTATTTGTAGTGAGTAAAGATGTAGCAATGCTGATCCCGATTCTTTTATCCTCTGAGAACTGCTGAAGATACTGATAGTCCTTATATCCCATAGAAGCATATCCATCAACAAACTCCTCTATCTTCCAATTCTTAGAATTCTGATTATATCTATGAACTTCATCTAATCCATATCCATCAACCTTAATATACCTAACAGGTAATCCTAATTCTTTACTTACATGAAGGCGATGCTGACCATCAATCACTTCATATTCTTGATTAACAATGATCGGAGATACTAATAAGTATTCTTCCATTGATTCCTTTAATCTATTCAAGTGGAGTTGATTCTTTGTTCTGTTCCCCTGAACTTGATTAAACATTTCGTAATTCTTTGTTTCTTTAACTTGCATGAGCATTGGTTTTAGAATTAATAAAAGTAGGGAGGTCTAAGCCTCCCCTAAATTAAAATGGTAAGTCATCATCTTGACCATTTACAATAGCATTCGCTACTTGTATCTTTTCTTCTCTAGATGAGAAATGATTATCATATGAAGTCTCCTTCTTATCTTCTTCCAATACCCAACTCACAAAAGAGTCAGCTATCTTTAGAACATCTGTGCTCTTAGCACCTTTGTCCTTTAAGAGATCAACTGCTGCTTTAAGGCAGGATTGCTTTACAATCATCTTCTGCTTATCATCAGATCCTGCTGAGTAGTTACCTTTAGAATATCCTCCTCCAGAGAAACCACCACCCTGAGAATATACAGGCTTGATGCGATTACCATACTGCGTAGCATTCAATTCATACTCCGCTTCCTGACCTACTACGAACTTGTTCTGATCTGGCTTTACTGAAGAGTATTCTCCTGTATCTCCATTCTCAAAAGTTAGAACGAACTTGTATAAAGTTCTTCCATCCTTTAACTGATAGTCCCCTTGCGGATTTACCGCTACAACTTTACTTGTCTTCATGATTATTTAGTTGATTGATTAATTATCTGTACCTCTAGCATCGCTAGTCTTTCCTTCATCCATTCGCTTCCTATCTTCTCTGCGAAGGCTTCTAGATCATCAATGATCTGATAAAAGTTCTCTCTTTCCATCTCTTTAAGTTTTGATTAACAGGTCAAACTTAGAAAAGGATTTTGAGATATGAAAATTATTTGTTGATTATTTTTCCCTCTATCTGGATCACTGATGTATCCTTAGGGATATCAGTAGCAGGTTCTATCCTGACTGACTTGATGAACTTCTTGTTATCATCTGCTATCATTCCTGCATCTACCAATGCATCTTGAGTGAACTTGATAGCCATAATGCAATTATCTAGATCATACCTGTAATTGACCTTTGCAGTAATTATGCAATACTCAAACTGAAAGTCATAATCTAACTGATCAGTAATGATCTCCTTCCACTTAGTCTTCTCTCTGGATCTGAATGTCCAATGTGGTGAGGAGTAGAATTTATTAAGACTAGGTATCTTACCTAACTGGATTTCTATTTTAGTGTGATCAGTCATATCCTAATCTCTGAGCATACTCCCAATCAATTTCTGCTATTCTACCTAGATATCTGTGTTCTTCCTCCTTAGCATATAGTCTCTCCTCAGGAGTTGAATCTAAACCTAAGTTCTGGAATAGCATAGCCATCTTATGAAGGTATCTATCAATGTTCGGATCTCTCATCTGCTTCTTTAATTTGGTATACTACTCCATTGATGGTTAGCTTAACGCTAAACCCCTGAACTGCCCAAGCAGTATAACCTTTGTCATTAAGACTAACTGCTAGACTCTGTGCTTCTCTCATTGTCATATGCTCTGCTCCTCTTGGTAATACTTCCAGAAACTATAGTGATCAGATCTCTGCTCATCATGAAATCCAAAGTGAGATAGGAAGTGATTGTGATAATCATCTGCTATCTCTTTGTTCTCTATAGCTATACTCTTTTGTCTTCTAGTCATTATTTTTTTTTAACTCTCTGAAAGAGAGTATTACTTATAAGTATAATAAGTATTTAATTGTAATTAGTTACTCTTACAGAGTAATGTAATATATATATAGTATATATACTTACTTAAGTAACTTAATAAGTCCGAAGGTATAAAGGATTATTGACATAATCAAGATAATCAGATGTTTCTTCTTAAACGACTTTTCCTCATAGATGACTTGAGGGACTCTGATCTCCTTCTGGATCCTGATAGTATCAGCAGGACATTCAATATCCACCTCTATAGTGTCATAGAACCTTCTCAGATCAATTCTAATGCCTTCTTTTATAATTCTGAGGGTATCTATCCGTTCAAGAATTAAAGTATCTCTAACGGCTTCTTTTTGAGTTATGATCAGAGTGTCCACTTTTAGGGCAACCGAATCTAGAATTGTTGGATCTTTTGCAATCGCACGATTCAGGTGCCACTTCGCACCACATCCCTGAAGTAAAAAAAGCAGCCCTATCAGAACTGCTCCCCTTTTTAACTCCCACATGCTTCGCATTCTGGATTGTCTATTGAACAGGCATTATCATTTGCCTTGTCATTGGTTAATTCATCCACAAAGTCCTCAAAGTCATTTGAGAATCCGAAATCTGTATCGTTCATAATTTGTCTTTAGAAAAGAATAACATAAAGGCTACACCAAAGAATGTTCCTGCTTCAGTCAATGAAGCCTTCTCCATAGCCACCAATATAATACCTGCTGCGAATAATACTGCTCCTACGGCAGTCGTTTTCCAATTCTTTAAAATTCTATCTATCATCCTCGTAATCTATCGTTTTCTTTTTTTAGAAACCCCACCTCAGTTCTCAGCGCATGAACCTCAGCAGTAAGTTCCAATACCTTCGTATTACTCTCCTCTAACAACTGCTCTAATCTCGCTACTCTACTCTTCAGATCATCACGATATGCAAAGTCCTCTGCTCTGGTTTGCTCCTTCTCCTCTTGCTTTGCTTTCATTCTTTGCTCCCAAAACTTCCAAGCAGCACCGCTTGTAAGAGCAGTAACTATTGCAATGATTATGCCTTGTTGTTCCATTTCCTATGGTAGTATTCTGTTGTTACTCTTTTTACGCTACTCAATGATGAAAGCCATAAGACTACCCATCCCCAATGTGATGCTGATCTCCAGAAGTATCCGCAAGATCCGTACAATACTATTGTCATAGTAAAAACCACAAAACTTAGAAAAGAAGCATTTCTCCTCATTGAGATATCCTGCCTTGCAACTGCAAATAACTGATACCCACCTGCTAGAATACCTGAGATCTGATAGATAGGAATCCATCCTAATTCTATCATAGTCGCAGGAAGCAAGAGGATGAAATTCAACATCCCTAGCATAATCTCAGTAGGCTGAGAATCCGCATACAGGAAGATCTCCTTCAGATTATTTAAGCATCTTCTTACCATCTCTTGTAGATCACCTTACCATTCTGCCTAACGGCTTGAAGGACCTCTCCTCTATTGTCCTCTGATTTGTAAGAGACATGAACCCAATCAGGGTTCTCATCATCTCCAAATTCCCATATCAGTTGGTCAAACTCCAGATTATTCTTTATGTATTCAAAGATCAGGAAGTTCTCTACTGATCCATCTAAATCTAAAGCCTCACCTTTTGAATGCTGAGATGCTGATGCACCTCCTATGATATCATTCAATGCTTGAGATCTATATCCTGAACTCACTATGATAGGCTTCTGGAAGTGATCTCTTACAGGTTGGAATATCTTACTAGCTATCTGGATCAAGTTAGACAGATGCTCTCCAGAGGGCTTATTGCTTATCCCATACTTTATCGCAGTATGTGATTTTGTTGCTTCTCCTAATGTAAGATTCTTACTGAGTTTCATCCTTCGTGATATTACCAATGCCCTGATTAACATAATCACCCTTGCAGCATTCTCTAGAATACCGCCTACCATCTTTGCAAAGGCATCCCCTGCGTTTATCTTGAGGGACATTGTAGCGAGTTTTCATTAAGCTACTACCTCAACATTCGCCTCGCCATAAACTTCTACCAACGCACCTTTTACGGCATTGATTAAAAGCGTTTGTGCTGGGTCGGTCTCATAGTTTGCAACGGCTAATTCTAAACCGCTGAATACGGGGTTGAAGTCTGCCACACCTTGAACGGGTGCTAAATCATTGTTGTAAGCATCTTCACTTGCGTAAAGGAATGTTGCTACTTGAGCGGGAATGATTCCGTCTTTTTCGCTTTTAACATCTGCATATCCTTCGGCAATAGCTACAACGCTACCGCTTGGAATTGATAAACCGCTTGAAAGGTTAACCGCTGAATTGATTTTGATGTACATAATCGTTTGTTTTTTAAAAATATAAAGTTAGAAAATTATACTGCTTTCAATAGCACTTTGTATGCCGTGCCGTTTATAACCACTTCCCAAGTTGCATCCGAGGTGACGGCTTCGGTTGTTATTGTTCCTGCATTAATAGCTGAACTACCTACAACAAATTGATTGTCTGCCGTAGCCGTTGCTGACCTTCCTAATATAACGCTTCCATTAAAGTTTCCCGAATTTGTACCAGTACCAATTGCGGTATTACTATCACCCGTCGTATTAGTTCTTAAAGAATCCGTTCCTATTGCGACATTGTACCCCGCATACTGAGCTTGAGTCAATGATTGAGAGCCAATAGCGGTATTCGCAACTCCTTGCAAATTTGCTCTTAAAGATTGAAACCCTACCGCTGTATTTTCTCCAGCTGTTGTGTTGAGCGATAAAGTGTCATTGCCTATTGCTGTATTTCTTATCGCAGTTGTATTGGACACTAATGCACCGCCACCGAAAGCGGTATTAGCCGATAAAGAACCGCCGCCATTATTTATTACACTACCATCATCAGTAACCTTCAACAACTCCGTCCCCGCTGAATTCTGCACCAATAGTGCGGTGGTGGCAGAGGTTGCGCCAGAGCCTTTGATATGCGCCCTTGTGTTTGCTGCTATGGTTGTAGTACCTACCGCTAAATCGGTGTTTAACAATATGTCAGCATATGAAGTGAACGCGCTTGAATTAAAAGTAAAACGAGAACCATCCATTTGAATAGTCTTATCATCACGAACGCTAAACATTGTTTCTTCTCCGCTATTCTTTACAACCAATGCCGTGGTTGCTGAACTTGCTCCACTTCCCTTAATATGTAATCGGGCGGTTGGGGTGGTTGTTTGACCTACTGCAACGGACTTATGAAAACTTGCGTTTCCATCTGCTCCGTGCGTTTGCATTACGCTATAAGCGTTGTTATATGTGTTAATATAATTTACACGGGTAATTGACGAATATAGCCCTCCGTATGCGTATGAGGCTAAATTGTCTTTAACTTCAAATGCATCCGTCCCCGCACTATCCTGCACCAACAAAGAGGTGGTTGCTGAAGTTGCTCCGCTTCCTTTGATGTATGCCATCGTTGATGCTGGTGCACCAGTAGAGTCATTACTAATAGCAAAACCACCATTCTGCATAAGGGCTTTCATACCTAATGAAGCAGTTAACTTATTACCATTAAAGGTAAAAAAGTCAACAATTAAAGAACCATTTATTGTAGAGACTCCACTATCATCAACCTTCAACAACTCCGTTGCATCACTATTCTGCACAAGCAATGCCGTTGTAGTGTTATCATTACCCGTCCCTACAATAGTAGTCGCACCACCAATACTCAAAGCACTATCGCTCAACTGCAACACACTATCCACACCACTACCATCGCTAATGGTTTTTAGCGTTGCGCCAATAGGTTCGTTATCGCTCGTTTTAAGTAATCCGTCAAATGTAGTTGCGGGTGTTAAACCGCTTAATGATGTACCCATTTTAATTCCAAGTTTGTGTCGTTAGTTCCTCCCATAATACGGGGGTGATATTTTGCCATTGCGTAGTGCTGAACTGCGATGGGAATATAACACCCGTGCTCGCACTTTCTGCCGTTACGCTTCCAAGAACATTGCTCTCGGTCTGCTTTACTCTGATGTAATTATTGCCGTCTAAATCTACAAGCAAATAACTGATTGATGTCGCACCCGTGATATCCACCCAATCGGTGCCGTTGCTACTGCGTTGCCATTGCCACGCTCTTGTCGGTGTAGGGCTTCCCGTAACCGCTGCGGGAACTGCCAATAAAGTATACCATACCGCTTCCGTTCCGCTGATGGTAGGAATACCAATAATCGTTGGAGCCGTTGAACCTTCGGGAATAACAAGCAACTGCCCATCGTTAGTCACCACAATAGTAAACTCCGTACCATCTTGCGAGGTCATTAAGAACTGCGGCACCGCACGATTCACATAAGTAACCAAATCGGTTTGGTCGGTAATCGTTCCTGTGATGCTTCCCCAACTTCCACCACCGCTTAAGCCATTGCTCACTACAACGGAATTAGGCACAATGTTCTGGAGCGTTACCCCTACATTATTCTGCTGCTGAATGTTGACTTGGTTAGGTGTAGTGTTTTGTAATGTAACTGCAATAGGAGATTCCTGCTGAATGGTTACCTGATTCGCAAGTACATTCTGCAATGTTACCTCTACAGGGTCTTGCCTCTGTATGGTAACTTCATTACCTTCTATTAAGTTGATCGTTACACTCATTCAGTAACATCCTCTTGTACTATAAATAAACCTCCAAGCCAAGTGGATACATCACCTGTTGCCGTTTCAGTTACTTGAAGATCATAAAAGTATTTACCTGCACTGATATTCATATCAGCAGCAGACTTACTCATAAGTAAATTACCAGAGGCATCCTTAGTGAAATCACTATCATCAAAAGTAAGTATTGAGGTAGGAGCGACATCCGATGTCTTAACCTGAGATTTAAAAGTATATCCTGTCAGATCAATAGGATTATTATTACCATCTACCCAATCCATATTCAACTTAAAAGTATCCTGCTTCATGCAGGTGATGTTTAGAGTCTCCTTTACTACTAAATTAATACTAGCCATGTTGTTTCTATTTTATTAAACTAAATCAGCGTAGGTATCACCCCAATTAATAGTATTGTTTGTAACTCCATCTCCCCACTCAGTAGATGAATAGATCTCTCCCCAATTAATTGTATTAGCCATTCTTCTTATTCTTTTTCATGAGATACTTCTTTAGCTTCTGGATGTTCTCCTGCTTAGGCTTGTAAGTATTCTTAATTATAAAACCCATCCATTGAAGTTCTGATTCTTACTAGGATACATATCATCATTAGAAGATGTGTTGTATTCTGGATATCTTGAACTATAGAAAGCCATATGATCTACGAATCTTCTAGAATAATGCTCTGCGATATCTCGCTCCTTTTGGATCAGATAATCTAGATCCTCCTTTGTAACACTTGTACCATTCTCAGCACCCTTAGTATAGATGCCTCCATTTGCTACTTTATAATGGATGTAAGGCAATATCTCTATCGTTGAATAGTGGATTACCATATCCTGAATATAGTTCGTGAAAAGGCTTAGATAGTCTCCTGTCAATGTATCTGCTGAGATATCACTAGCAATCTTATTGAATAATCTAGTCCCTAGAATGTTCTGGATATGGATATCCTGAGCGATCTTAATGAATTGAATCATCTGATCACGATCAACATTACCATTGATCCCTGTTCTCTTTATAACATCGCTTGGCGATACAAATAATACCTGTGACATATTAGTTCAATTTTCCTCTGTTAGGCATATCTATAGGGCGAGTATTCGCAGTACCATAATCCTTAGGATTAATCTTTGAATCTGGAACACCTGCTGCCGAAGCCTGTGAAGGTGCTACTCTCTTATCATTCTCTAATGCCTCCGTTTCACTCTTAGGCAAGAATTTACCTCCTGATCTCTTTCTCATGTAAATGAGTCGCTGCCACTTGTGATGACAATATGCTCCGCCCTTATACTTGAAGATAGAATATGTGCTTCTTCCCTTCGGTGCGAACTGACCATTAACTCCAGAGAAACTCATCTGATTGATATCCTCTTTTCTATAGACTTTACCTGAATCAGATAATCCAACCATCTCAACACAGAAGGTTCTGCTATTACCGCTCAATGATCCTGTATATCTATAGCGAATCTTAAACATCCCTGCATCACCTGAAGATCTCTCCTCAGCATCACCATAGGAACTCACTGCAGCCATACTAACCGATGTTATCGCTTCTACGATCTGATCCTCATTATCTGGATCATCCACATCCTGCACCGCAGTTAACTCCCATTCCTCTTCATTGATATCCTCACCCTTATCAGCAAGGTATTCTAACCATTGAGCCTCATCCTCCTTAGTGAATTCAGCACTCATCTTGATTCCTGTTTCTTCCTCAATCACTTCCTGATCCGTTACATCCTCAACATCTGTAAACTCCAAAGGAGTAAGAGTCTTGAAGTATAGATTCAAAGCAACATTATTGAAGGCTAGGATCTGATCCAGAGCATTGATCACCTGATTCTGCTTAGGTCTGATCACACTATTATCAAACAAGGTGAATGCCGTTTTAATCTCATCAGCATTATTTCCTAGACCTGTCTGATCCTTTACCCCGAATAACATAGGAGAAGTGATTCTATGACCTACTAGGACCTTCTGCTGAGACTCCTGAGATAGGAACTGATATTGATTATGAGCATCAGATAACTGAATCGCTTCAATAGAAGCAGCAGTATCCGCACTATCATTAAATGCTAGGATAAACTTCCCTGCATTAGATGTACCTCCCCACTTCTGCTTAATCTGTGATTCTATGATATCTCTTTCCTCCTCTGGAGGGACTCCATTATTGAAGTTCACAATCATAGAAGGAGCAAGTCCATTCTTGATGTTATTGATATGGTAGTTTGCTACCTCACCCTCTAATTCAGCATAAGGTAAAGCACCTTGATAATCAACAGGGGAGTAATAGTAAGAGCCACTGCGATAAGGTCTGAAGTATAAGATCTCAACCTTATCTCCTTGTGCGCCATAGCCAAAAGCAGGAATGCGATCAACACCCTTCTTACTTCGTACTTGACTCCAATCATAAGCATAGTAATATGCCTCAACCTCTCCCTCATCATTACACTTCTCTGCTCTAAGAGTCTCTACAGGCATATGGTATACCTCAACGATCTTAGTCTTATTCTGATTGTAGATCAACTGAAAAGCACCATTGCCTAACATGTAGTAGTCATTGATTACTTTCTTCAACTCCTGATCCTTAATCAGTTTTCTCAACTGAAGATAAGCATCTGGATTCTTACCTGAATCTGTAGCATCAATACCTTGACCGAAGATCATATCAATGATCCCAGAGATTACTGCATTATTTGTAGGCGATCCATTATAGCGATCAATCAGATACTGAAAATAATCATTGTCATCTCCATACTCTACCCAACCCTTTCTAGGGTTCTCACTTACTACAGGAGTAGTATAGCTAGATAGTTGAACAAACTTGAAATTACTCTCCATAAATCTTAAACTCGTTATCCATAGTCTTGTCTTTAGTAGTCATCTTTGGCTGATATGTTGCTACATCAGATCCTGAAGGAATTACATACATCTTATCCTGAGATAATAATTTAGCCTTTCCTACTTCCCAGATTTTTACTACATAAAAATTCTCAGAATACAAAACACTTGTATCATAGGAGAAAGATAGCGTTTTTCTAAAACTATCATATGTCCCTGTTATAGGCTCATAGATATCACTCCTATCATTCTCAGATATTACCTCTATCTCAAAAGACTCCGTTGTAAAGTCCCTGAGATACATCTTTATCGTTGGATTAGTAAATTCTTCTACTATTATCATACAATTATAAAACCCAAAACATATTTAATGGTTACATTTGCAGTGTTCATCTCTCTTAGGTAGCACTGCTACCAAAAAAGAAGCCCCTCCGAAAGGAAGGGCTTTTTTGATTCTATCAGGATCTGATCTTAGATATCACTAATAGTTGAAGCATCAGCAGTAATCGTAGCATCTACGAAGTTAGCAGGAATCTTCTCCTGAGCATTCATTGTCAAAGTATATCCAGACAAATCACCCATAGCCGCTCCTGTAACGATTGTACCACCATTAACCTCAGCACCATAATCCAATCCCATTAGGAACTTGTTGCCGTTGTTATCCTCTACTACTACATGAGGTCTAGCATAAGAGATCAACTTCAACTCATTGTGAGTTTGCTTAGTCATCTTCTTAAATGTAAGACTCAATGTCTGATCAAAGAATGTAGTCCCATTCTCACGAGATGAAGTAATTGTCTGCTCAAAGCTAGAGTTTCCTTTTACCTCAAACTTGAACCAACTTGGAGTACCTCCAAATGAATCAATCACATCCGTATCTGTTACATCATAGGTGATCGCACCTAATGTCCCGAAGTCAGCAAAGTAAACGGCAGTGATACCACCTACTACATCCTTACAGGGTTCGTTTCTTCCTTTTGTTAAAGCACACGCCATATCGTTGTCTATTTAAAATAAAAAGGGCAGACAGGCTTTAGCCCACCTGCCCCTTCATTGGTTAATCAATCAACTATTAAGTATAGTATACGATGTCAGCACCGATACCAATCTGAACACCTGCAGTGAAGCGCATAACTACACGAACATTTTGTGATCCATCAAGATCAGCCATGTCCAAAAGTTTCACTTCTTGGTGGTCGCTCAACAAACCTGTACCGAAGAACAAGTTAGATTTCTGAGCAGCAACCATATCGTTAGTAGGCATACCTGAAGCAACGAACAACTTAACACCATCAAAGGCTAGATCACCTCCGTTGTACCAAGTAGTACCATTAGAAGCAACACCATTGCCTCCTAAGCCGTTAGCACCGAACCCACCTAAAGCACGAACATAAGAACGAGCGATATGCTGAGATACATAGATGTAAAGATCTTCTTTACCATATAATGCAGCAGGGATAGCATCAACTACTTTACCTAACTCATCAATAACATTAGCAGCAGTGATAGTAGTACCTACTACATCTACAACTGAAGCATCTGCAGCCAATAGAGCAGTGAAGCCATCAAACTCACCTGCGTTAGCATCAGCACCTGCCCAGATGTTAGTCTCATTCTTAGCAGCAACCTTAGCAGCAACATAACCGATTAAGTAATCAGCGAAGTTAGCAGGTAACTCATCAAAAGCAGAGTAACCCATAGAGATTGCTTCCCAATCTGATACAAAGTCAGACTTACACAATTCTAGGTTTACCTGTAGTTCTTTTGGAGTAAGAACTTTCTCAGCCAAAGTCAAAGTAGAAGTATCAGAGAAGTCACAAGTTGCATCTTTAGTGATTGCATCCAAGTTCATTGTCTTTAAAACCTCTTTGTACTTGACATTTGGTTTAATAGTAATACCACCGCCTTCGATGGTGTCTGCACTTAAAAGTGCTGCCGACACATATTTTCCAGCAAACTCGCCCGAATACGATGTCGTGATAGATACAGATGTAGCCATTTTTTCTTCGTTTATTTAATTTATGATAATTTACTCATTACACGAGATAAGGTTGTTCCTCCAGCCTTCTTGCTGAATTGTACCATATCTGGTTTCTTATCTACAGGAGCAGCAGCGACCTTCTTAGCAGCAGGTGCTTCATCAGCACTCATCTCTACCTTCTCCTCAGTTACTTCTTCAGAAACTTCTTCAGCAGCCATCTCTTCCTCTTTAGGAAGCATAGCAGCGATCATCTCTTTCAATTCATCAATAGCAGCACCAAACTCTTCTTTGGTTACATAAGCCATCTCTTCCTGAGCCATCTCAGTAGATTCTTCTTCTTCTACTACTACCTCAGCAACTTCCTCACCTGCTTCACGAATCTCAGCAATCACACCTTCCTCAACGATAACGAGGATGCGACCATCTTCTAACTCATGCTCTCCAACAGGAGCAGCGACTTTCTCATCATCTTCACCTAGTAAGAATACATTCTCACCTGCCTCAAATGATTCTGCTTCAACTACAACACCTCCTGCGAGTTTCATTGTAGCCATCTCAACTTTTACTTCTTCATTTACTTCCTGAACTTCAGGTGTAGCATCTTGAGGAGTAAGAGCCATTTCAATCTTCTTGAATACTTCTTGTAGATTCATTTCTTTGAACTTTTCTAATTAAACAACTATTTATTAAGATTTTGGGTTATTTTCATAACTGATCCAATTCCTTCAATTTACTCTCTGCCCATCTCTTAGCAGATAATCCACCCCATAACATATATGAGATATATCCACAGGATGTGGTGTCTCCCTCATCATAGTATTCCTGCGCTCTGCTTAGGTAACTATACATTCTCTTTATAGTCTCAACTGATAGAGGCTGCTTCTGAGCCAACTGCTGCGCTCTAACCTTACCTACCTGAGTAGCACATTTATTCCCTTGCTTCTCATTGAGTTCAATACCCTTCTTTGCGTTGTTAGAAACTGAATCAGGATAGTCTCTGTATGATTCCATCTCTAGCTTCTTACCGCTCTTATATCTCTTATCGTTCTTTACAGAACCTTTGATTATTCCCAGAAGATAAAGTGAGAGCAGGTGGTCTGCTTCTTCTGATTCAATTCTAGATAATTCTGTATTGATCTCAATAGCCGACTCTCGCTGCATGAACCATCCTTCAATGCTGAATCCTTTGACCTTCCCACTTTTGACATATTCATTCCAGATATCCTCATTATTGACCTTCATACTCACCATCCAAGTTCCTACAGGATACTCTAAGCCATAGGCTCTGCTCTTATCCTTCTCTGAATCTTCTATGATCCAACTCTCAACTAATGATAAGCCTGATATCTTCTCCTGATGCTCTAGCGTAGCATTGCCCTGCTTACCATTCATCAGATACAATTCAGAGGCTCTGCGGATTGTCTCCTTTGTAAAGAACACATAATACTCCTGATCACCTTCAACTCTGTAGATAGGCTTCTCTGGAATCATTGCTGCTCCCATCAGGATCTTCTTCTCCTGATCTACCTCCTTGAATTCAAACTTGTGGTCCTTACTCATCGTGATGAAGTCCTCCTCTATAGCAGGATGCTCCACTATTGATATCGCATCTATACCATGAAGGAGTTTATCCTCATCTAATACTAACTCAAAAAACTTCATATCTATCCTATTGTTGCCGTTTCTCTAATCTTTCTATCCATCTTCGCAGCAGTCTGCACATCTTGATTCACTACATATGCTCTCACAGGAGTCTTACTTAATGACTCTGTAATCTGATTCCCTAGATCAGATACTTGAGTATTCAATGATAATCTAGGAGTGATTGCAGGTGCTGATATCTGTGGTCTTGCGCCCCCTCCACTAACACTACCTCCTGAAGGAGTAGGAACAGGAGTAGCATAGATCTGTCTTACTGATGCAATACCTGAAGCTACAACTCCTGCTGCTGCTACCGCACCAAATATACCACCTTGAGCAAGTGCCTTCGTAGCCCCTGTATAAGTATTAATGATAGCCTCTGCAGCACTTAGTGCTTTTCCTGCTTGAGCATTCTCTCCTGCTAACTGACTCAATGATCCTAGAGTACCTGCTACGATACTCAACTCAGCCATCTTCTGCTCTCTGGTTTTCTTTAATGAGTCCTTTCTGATCTGATCAGCCTGATTCGCATACTGCTGATCTATCATAGCCATATTCGTTCTCAGCATCTGATGCATCTGCAACTCATTATCTACTGCAAACTTCTTGCTATCTATAGTCTTAGCATTAAGAGATACCTGCGCACTCTCCTCTTCTCTGAGCAGTCTTATCTGCTCCTGATGTTGCTTATTTAAGGAGTTATAAGTAGCAACCAATTCCTTAAGCCTCGTATCTCTCTGAGCATTCAACTCAATCACACGAGCATTAGCCTCTGCCTCTGCTTGGATATCCTCTCTCGTAGATTCCCCTAGAGCATTACGCTCCTTAATGATTCTCGCTCTCTCCTTAGCTATCTCTATCTCTTCATCCGCTAACTGCTTCTCAAGATCCATAGCTTCCTTTAGTGCGTTGGCTCTTGCTGCGAGGTCTTTAGTTTCATCTGCTGCTACAAGTCTCAATGCCTCAATAGATGCTCTGCGCTCCGCACGAGTCTCAATCATTGCTATCTCACGATCCTGTAACGCTTGAAAGGCTTTCTCTAATTCAATGGCTGCTTTTGCTTCCTCTCTAATCTCTTGACCTAATCCCTTGAATGTACCCTTCAGGATATCTACACCCTTAGCAAAGTCTCCAGAGAATATGGCGAAGATGCCCTCTCCAAATGTTGAGAAACGATCTATCAATACATCAACTACTGCACCAATACCCTCCATTGCCTGAGATAGCTTATCAGCCCCTCTCTGAGTCTTAGTGAAGTAAGACACTAAAGAAGTAACTGCAATGAGCAGTGCACCTATCCCTGTCGCTGCAATAGCGACTCTAAGAGACTTCATAGCAGTGATTCCCTGCTTGATTCCTGCAACTCCCTTCTTGAAGCCTGATACTAACCCTCCTGTGAGTTTGTCTGCTTGAGCAGATAATCCAGATAATCCCCCTTCAAGGTTATCTACATTCTTCTCAGCCTTGCTAGTATTTACATTGATCTCTATTTCTTTCTTAACCGCCATCTAATTTGTTCTTTAGCTTCGCTCCACTTAGTGAGAATCTTCCATTCTCCTTTAGCTATCATCAAATCCTGATCTGTAGCTTCTACTTTCTGAAGTTGCTCAATTATAAAACCCAAGTCCATCACACATCGTTTAGAAGTTCCAAAGTAGCCTCCTGAGTTCTCAGGTTTATCTGGATCTCATTAATAACATATCTCCTTCCATTGATATCTAACTTATCATTCATCCTCAACTGAGAAGAGACATTAAAAGGCAGTATTGCCTTCATCTGATATATCCTCCTGCTAGTTGAGTAGAGATCAGTGATATAATCTTCCCAGAATTGATTGTATAAGGTCTGCACGAAACTCTGCTCATGAAGAGGATCAACTTCAAGTCCATAGGTTAGCATTTGTGTTACATCTGCTGCAACTCTGTTATTAATGTTTCCACATAAGTACACTTGATTACTAGGAGATGTGGTTAAACCACTCTCATCTAAGAATCCAATAGGGTAAGAAGTGATATTTAAAGTAGAAGGTGAGTAGAAGATAACAGACTCTCCGATATACGGCTTACCTTCCTTATCAATACTCTTTCCTACTAGGAAATTAGTTACTCCATTACTAGGATCATCTAACTTCTGATACTTCATTAATTCAAAAGTAGATTCTGTCTTTAACTCTCCACCATCAAATGTAAAGTCTGCTCTAAGATCTCCATATCCTATCCCTCCATTAGCATTGCGATATGCCTCTTCTAGGTATGAACCCGATTCCTGATAATTGAATGAGATCCTTCTATAGAGTTCTGGTCTTTCTATCTTCTGTGAAGATATATCTACATACTCTGAAATATCATAGTTAGATCCTAAAGCATACCAATCATCTAGAGGTTCTATGATGAACTTTGTTCTACTTGTAGGCTCAATCACTAGATTAAACATCTTCACAAGCCCTATCATGAAATCATAGACCTTCTGCTCAGGCATCTGATCACTCATCACTACATCTAACGAGAAGGATTGTGTTGCTGATGTTGCCGCAGTCCAATAGATGTTAGCAGGATTCGTGAATTCCCTTCCTGAGATATTTACAGAAGTAAGACTGACTCCTGCTCCATCCCAATTCGTAGGTGGTGAGAATCGCATCTGTATCTTATCGCCTGTCTGTAATCCTGAGAAGTATACATCCTCATCTACGACATTACCTGTGTGTGATCTACTTGTATAGTAGACTCCATTGATATAGAAGTGGACCTGATAAGAGCGAGTTGAATTGATACTATAATACCATAGGAATCTATCATATGTTGAAGGAATAGTAGCGACATCTAATGTCGTATCAAATCCTGATCCTGTAGTAGAAGTGAAATCAATCTTCTGAGCCGTAAATCCGTTCTCCTGACCGAAGAACATATATCCCTCTCTTCTATGTCCCCATAGGAATAGGTCCGTAAACTTTCTATCTGCAAAGAAGGTAGATGTGAAGGTGATTCCATACTTCGCCTCTATAGCATCTATCAACTTGCTGATCCTGATAGCAGGTTTTAGATCATAATAATGTAAGCCATGATCATCATTAGTCGTATGATATGCGATATCACCATCATCATGAGCACTAGAGGCACTATCATAAAACCAATCTGTAACAGGAGATATCAATGGGTAGATAACATTCCCAGAATGAAGAGGAGTAGTTCCCTCCATTGCTCCCCTAATCACTGCACCATCATAGGCATGATCATATGCTGATAAATCAAGATCCGTTAATTCATCCTCACCAAATAAATCTTTGAGATTGACTCCTGCACTAAAGAACACGACCTCATAAGCAGAAGGCTTACCATTCTTCATATCTACAGAGATCAACTCAATACTTCCCTCTCTGAATAATTCCTTATCCACAAAGATTGTAGCATCTTGTCTCAATGAGGCATTAAAGCCTCCAGAGATATCAGCATTATAGTAATGCTTAAATACATCGTTATTCTGCCTAGAGGCAGGTACTTGAAAGTTCTGAGTGTAATCAGTGAATAGTCTGCTGATGTCCTTCACATTCTGAAGGCTCAACTTGATATTTACATCCTCATCCTTAAAGGTATCTATTCTCTCTGATCCTATATAGATCTCTATCATAGCATTGCATTATCAGGTGTTGCAAACTCTACCTGTATTGTGTAATTGATAGTCTTCTCATTGATATGCTTCTGGAGTCTTAATGAATCCGTTAACACATTCACTGCTCTAAAGTCTTGAGATATCGTGTAAGTATCCTGAATTCTTGTAGTCGCTCTATTGATAGTCATCACTACATAAGGACTCATCAATAACTGCTCTATATTCTCATTAGATACCTCCTCAATGAATCCTGTATTCATCGTGATCTTCTTACTCATCTCCTCATTATAGGATCTTATTCCTCTTGCTTGAGTTCCCCAAGTATATCCAGATGCTGATGCTGAACCTATCACTGATCTGTAACTCTCCTTACTTACATCTAAATCAGTATCTGACCTCTTAAAGAAGGTCATTGTATCCCACATTCCATATCTGTTAATGTACTGCAGTTGAATAGGAGTATACTTAGGCTCACATTGATTGTAGAATCTTCTACTATCTACTACTGCATCACTAGAGTCTAGTATCTGCACATCCCACCAATCTAACAAGCGAGGCTCTGTGAGTCCTGTGAGACCTTCATTAAACAAGTAGTTAGATAGGTTAGGTATCCCTGCAGGGAACAATAGAACTCTATCCTCTGCATCTTCTCCTGCTTGATTCGTTACTACTATTTCCTCTGTCGTAGCATCGGATCCTACTAGCTTAATCTTTACTACATCAGTCTGATAGCTACTGCCTACATCACCTAAGTAGATAGGCATATTATAAGTATCAAACTCATAGAAGTATTTATCCTGATCTTCAATCAAGATAGCCTGTCCTAGATCCTTATTTGAGCCATCAGTGAACTTACTATATCCATCTGTAACTAAGAAGCGAGTAGTAGTGCCTGTATCATTTACGACATTAGGATCATCTAAATACTCAATGTCATAATCTACCTCTACCCATAGTAGAGCATCTGGAGACATCGTTACTAGATCACTTGTATCTAACTTACTTACTCGCTGATTGAATTCATTCTCTAAGATAGGAGCGATATCAGCAGTTGGAAATGCATCAACAAATCCTGATGTTCTATCTATCGTGTAAGTAGGAGATGCAGGTCTTACATCCTTATCTCCTGTCCAAGCATAGATCTCTAACTTAAAATAATAGATATCACTTGCTGAACTACCTGTACCATTCCAAGTAATGAGGATAGGTGATCTCGTTCCTAATAATCCCGTTGGGCTAATTACCGCCATCTTTATACTGCTCGTTTAATTTGTCTATTGTAAACTCTAGAAAATCCTCTACATCTAGAGCATATGCCTCTACTATCTCATTAGGGAGTTTAGCATATCCTAAGTTAAATGGTCTAGAATAGAAGTTAGATGCAGGTATTCCCTTCTTACCAATGCTCTTGACTATCGCCCAAGCCGTTTGATCATAACTCTGGAATTTCCCCTTATTGCTTCTGAACTGAATCCTGCGATCCTGTACCCATTTCCTTAGTGGTGAGAATGGAGGATTCTTTCCTGCCTTCCTTCCCTTATCTACCCACTCACCATATTCATTCATCAGGAAGTCAAACTCAAAAGAGTTCGGCATAGCCTTCACATCAAAGTCCAGAGATTCATAGAGGCTATTAGTTACATTCTTCTTCTTTCTCGTAAGGTTCTTTCTAGACTCCTTAACAAGATACTTTCCGAACTTATCTAATGCCTTCTTTGTATTCTCTCCCTTCATCTAGCAGATGTTATTAGGATTGATTGCTTCTATCTGGAGTGTTGCTTTCCATCCACAGATGTTAGATTCCATCTCCTCATCAAAAGGCTCTGCAACAGGATCATTAATCAATCTGAAGTAGGCATCATATTCTGTCCCTCTCCTGAAGGTGGCTAATATCTCAGATATTGCTGAAAGAGTCCTATGGTACACATCCTGCTTCATCATATTCCCCTCATACAGATCCTTAGCCTCTTTGCTATAATCCACAATATCCATCACCAGAAGATCAAACTCATAAGTAATGGTTCTCTCTCCTAGAGTTGCCGTTCCTGTCATTACATGAGCAATAGGAAACATATCCTGCTTCCTGAAATCTAGATCAAAGATATCTCCCCAAGTTACTTGGTTGATCTGATCATTTGCTGATGCAGCACTCTCAAGTGCTTCTGTTATTTGATAGTATCCCTTCTTCATATAATTAAAAAACCCTATTCGCTAAAATAGGGATAAAAAAAAGAGGAGATCCACCACAGACCTCCTCAACCAAACCAATCTAGCGAACCACCACTAGATACCTAAATGCTCATCATCATCCTCATCCCTACATCTGCAATCGTAATAATCAGGATCTTTTGATTCTCCGCAGATACTACAAGTGCTATCGTGATAATTCTGATAGCTTTCTAATTCCCAATCTAAGTAACTCATGACTCAAAGAAGTTTATGATGTTAGTCAATGTGCATTCAAAACCGAATACTGCTGCTACTCTATGACATTGGTTTAATGTAAGATCTAAGCAGTATCTGTTCTCCTTTAATCCTGTGATTAATGCCTTCGTTGAATAAGGAAACTTGATCATCTCCTGATCTAATACTTTTAAAGCCTCTGGGCTTAACTTGTCGTATAAATTCATCTCTCTCTGTTTTGATTTACTCAAAGATATAAAAAAAGACTTTTAACAACCTAGCCTAATGTTGATTTTTTTTCATGATAGATTTCTCAACCTCATTCTTATCTATCTCATACTCCAGATAGGTGAGTGCAGTTCTTAGAGGTAACTCAGTTACTTTCTCAAATTGTAGGAGATCTCCTTTAGCAATCTGATGTACTGCTCCATACCATCCCCACTTTCTAGAGAAGTTGGATTGTGCATCATATCCTTCCTCTCCTCCTTCTCCAAAGATTGTAGGAAAGTTATCTGTAAGTTGGTGGCGATACGATAAAAAAAAAGCAGACACCCCATAAAGATATCAGCACTTAGATCCTCAAACCCATTCCCATTATGGGACTCTGGATCATAATTCTCAATGCTATGCCTTCCAAACATCTTCTTAGTAATAGGTCTATATAAGACTCCTAATATCCTCTCAGCATTCTTATATGGCTCTTGTAGGTAGGTATCTAGATCAATATACTCTCCCATAGAGATATCTTCTATCTTAGGATGAAATCCATACTCCTTACCCTTGAATGTGAATGTCTTTACTAGGTTAGGCTTTTCAGCCAATACGATACCTATCTGATTTCTGATCTCATCAAGATCTTTCTTCTTCATCGCTTCCTGCTGACTAGGAGTCAAGCCACAGAACTGATACAAGGCTATCTCATCACCATTCTCCTCATTAGCCATAAGAATGAACTTCTTGTATGCTGATAGTTTTATATCTGATAGATTCTCTGGAATCTCTATGCTAACGGATTGCGTATCTCCCATAATTAGGTTTGCTTAGTTTGTTATATACTCCATACCTGATAGCATCTATCAAGTGATTGTATTTATCCTCTGGCTTATTCAGGAGGTTACCATTCTTATCCTCCATCCACTTATAATTCTCCATCTCCTTCATGAGGTTAGAGCCTATGATATGGATCTTAAATCTCTTAAGCATATCTATCCCTGCATTGACTGAATCTGATCCCTTAGCCGTTGGCTTAATGTTCCATCCCATCCTGTGGAGTTCCTCAATTGATTTAGGTTCTGCTGAATCTCCGAAGATCTCATCATACCTCCCTATCTCTAACTTCTGGAATTCTCTATTAAGATCCTGATTAGTGAGATTCGTAGAATAGATCATCTCCTGAAAATATAGGTTGTTCCCATCTTGATAACATCCAACCAATGCAGAAGGATCATTAGTAAATCCAAAGTCAAGCCCATAGGACAGGAACTTCGCAGAAGCAGGAATCTGCTGGATAGTGGTGAATTGGAATACTTGCGCTCTATTCGTTCCTCTCTCCCCTAATCCATAGACTCTCCAATAATGCTCATCTGTTTCCCTTAATCGCTCTATCTCATCTATGATAGTCTGATCTAGGAATGGATTGTCTCTGTAGGTGGTTTGATAGAATGCTGCATCATCTCTTGGTATTACCCTATCATAGATCCAATGGAAAGTATCTGAAGGGTTATAGTCCAGAATGATTCTTCCGTTGGTACGGAATACGATTTGCTGCCAGTCCTCAAAGGTCAATTCATTAGCCTCATTTAAGAATGCTAGATCTCTCTTCCTACCTCTGATCTTCTGAGGCTGATCCATAGATATGAACTCTACTAGATTACCATTGAGGATGTATTCTGAATTGGACTTATTATGATTCTCCTCTCTATAGAGATCTGATCCTTTTAGGATATCTAAAAAGTCCCTCATTACTGAGGAGCGAACTGCAGGGAAGGTCTTTCTAGCGATTGTAATAGTCTTACCTACATTCTTCCCGCAATAATGAAAGATAATCCATAAGAGGATGTTGTATGTCTTTCCAGAGCGAGTACCACCCTGTTCCACTACTATCTTCTTATCTGATCTCTTTAAATGTCCGTAGACTTTATTAACTCGGATCTTGCTCATCCACTTCCTCTATCTCAAAGGTCTTAAGCCCTTCATGGGCTATCTCCTGTCTCTCTACATATCCTCTCTTCTTACCCTTAGTCTTTAGGTAGAAGATTGTAGAGGTCGGATTACCTCCCTTTATCTGCTGATGTAATTGTGATTCTGCAAAGTCCAGAGCGACATTTGCTAGGTCCTCAACCGATTCCTTATACTTCTCATCTTCTCTCAGCCATCTATAGTGAGTCTCTCTGGAGATACCTACTGCTTTACAGGCAGATGTTACAATGCCTAGAGATTTCTCAAGGGCATCAATCATTGCCTTTTTAGTTATGTCATTATTTGTCATAGGTATTTCCGTTGATTTTTATCTCAAGTGCTGGATCTAGTTTCTTCATTCGGTCAATGATGACCTGACAATACTTAGGATCTAACTCCATACCATAGCACTTGCGCTTGAGTTGATGTGCTGCTACCATAGTAGATCCTGAGCCTAAGAAGGCATCTAAAATAAGAGGACCTGCATTGTAATTTTGAAAACACCACTCTACTAACTTAATAGGCTTTTGAGTAGGATGTAATCTTTTCTCTCCAGATTCTGATGCTTTAGCAATTCCATGCCACATATGGCGGAATACATCAACCTTTACTCCCTTATTTACAAATGCTAATTCCGCTCCGCTAAATGTATCTCCTACTCTTTCCTTATCCCATACTAACCAACCGAATCCATCAGGCAATACTGATGCATAATAGTTCGCTCCCCACCATATATGAGAAGCCTCTGGATAAAGACTATGAATAAGATTAAATGAATCAACTGCTGCCGAGATGTCTCCATCTCCCAATATCTCTCCAAAGTCATTACCCTCTACAATGTTTCCATTTTTTGTAGGAGCAGTTATTCCCTTTCCGCTATGCGAAATACCATAAGGAGGATCGGTGAATACCATATCAGCCTTCTCTCCATTCATCAACTTAGCCACCTGATCACTATCCGTAGAATCGCCACAGAGTAATCTATGCTCTCCTATCTCTATAAGGTCTCCTAAGACTATGTCTGTTTGTATGTCATCTGCTGCTTCGTAGTTATCCTCCTCCGCTTCTAACACTTCATCTACTGCCCAATCATCAGGGATATCCATACCCCAATCAATGAGTTGTTCTGTCTCCCATTCATTAGCAAGTAGATCCCAATCCCATTCACCAAATGAGGAGTTATCCTTGATGATAAATTCCTTCTCTTGTTCTGGAGTAAGGTTATCTGCAAAGATGATAGGTACTTCCTTGAGTCCTGCTTCCTCACAAGCCTTTAATCTCATATTCCCTCCTAGTACGATCATATCCTGATTCACTACTATAGGTCGTAGATCTAACATCTGAGGAAACTCCTTGATGCTCTTCACTAACTTCTCAAATTTATTCCCCTTTATAAATCTAGGGTTATCAGGATTTGGTCTTACCTGTTTAATATCTACTCTTTCCATAATTATAGAACCCATTAATAATCAACTAAGTTACGCAAAAACTCCCTTTCATGGGGAGCAAGTTTACCTCTCTGATCTAATTGTATTAAGATCTCTAGAAGTTTATGGTAGTTATTTCTATTGACTAGGATGAGGCTAGACTTGCTCATCTCTTGATTCTTCAATTACTGCCTTGAGTTGTGCGATCTCCTCCAGAGATAAATCTAGAATCATATCTACTTTATTCTGGATATCATTCATCATCATCTCATCAGTACCATCTAACTTACTCATTGGCTCTCTGATCATCATCTCTATAGATCGCTCTAGGTTATTCATCTGCTGCTTTACCCTCTGTGAGTAGATAGGTGTTCCCTTCATCAGATCCATCTGCTCTAAAGTTACCTGATACAAAGCCATTAGCTTTACTCCATTCTTGAATAATTCAAACTCAGTCATTTTCTGTTCCGTTATTGTTTAGATCTCTATTCATTAAGTCTATGAGCGTGTCTTTCTTTTCTAATTTCTCAAGTGTCTCCTTTAATATCATATTCCAAGCAAACTTATCCTTGTCAGCGTTCCATAAACGCTCATACATCTCAAGTAGTATCTCTCTCATTTCTCTTGGTGTTAAAGGTTTCTAATTTGCGCCTATTATTATCGGTGTGCGCCTATTTTTATATGCTTGAACTTTTCCCCGAACTTTTCCCCGAAGATGGATAAACCCTTCTTTATGTGCTTAAACTCTTGTTAGTGGTGTAAATAAGCACCATTCAATCTACTTATTGTAAGGTTATAGCCTTACCAAATTCAAATCTCGTGAGGTTATACCCTTACTTTGCGAATCACGAATTGCGCTCACAATACCTTGCCCACATCTTCGCTACCCAAGCCCTTCTCTGGATCTTGTTAGGGTATATCTTCTTCAGTCTCGCATTTGCAATGCGTAGGAATTGATTCATCTTGTTCATAGCTTTCTATTATGTATGTCCTTTAACCATTGAACTCTATCAGGAACATCTCCATACTTAATATGATCTGCTCTGCATAGAGCCATTAGGTTCTCTATTCTGTCCTTGTCTTTAGCACCTCCTGATCCTCTATTCTCAATATGATGAATATCTACTGCTCTACCTCCACAGATCTCACAGGGGATGAAATCATCTAGAACATAGTTGAAGTGCTTCATATAGATCTTCGTGTGCTTTTTCATTGTAATGTCAATCTATTTACAGGAGTCCAATTACAACAAGCACTAACAGGATACTTATCTCTCATCTCCTGATTCTCTTTAGGAAATAATCTTGTAATCAAATACTGCTCTACCCAATGGATATCTCTTTCATTCATAGTGAATATATGAGCAACATCAAACTCCTTAGTATTAAAGTGAGACATCAATCTTCTTCTAACATCTTTACTCTTTCCTATATAATTTAGAACTCCCATGTTGGTATATAGCAAATACACTCCAGAGACCTCAGCATTAATTTTATCCTTAAGAGCACTTCTATCCATAATCATGATATTACGGCAGTCAATATCTTTCCTAGTCAAATGTTCTTCTATCCTTCTGGATTCATTCAAATGAATGAACGCTTGTCTCTCAATACTGAAATTAGATAACAGAAGTCTATACTGATACACCTTCTCACTATTCTTAAATAAATCTGGAATCTGTATCATATGCTGATCAGGACTTCTGCACACAGGATCGGAGGAACTATACTTCTCTCATAGTTTCCCTTTAATCCTTGAGTACCTGTTTTACTTCCTCTAGGTGCAGCCACATGACAAGGATCTCCATTCTTACACATAGGCTTTGGCTTCCACTTGAAGTTATTAGTCCAGATGTCTGTAGGCTTCATCCTATCATCTCCATACTGACAATAGGTCAATGTATGTCTCAATGGATAATAACTCATGAAAGGCATCTTTCTCAACATCCCTCTAGGATTCTCTACATAGTAAATCAGATCAGGATTTAACTTTAGAAAGTATTCTATCATCTCCTGAAGTCTAGCCATCATCATATCACTCTTCTTAGCGAAATCAGATGTTGCTACTCCATCCTTTCTATGATGACTGATAGCAGCTATAGAATAGCTTGTACAAGGTGGAGATGCCCATATAATATCTGGAACGAAAGGAACATATCCCTCCTCAAATTCTAAGATGTCTACAACATAATCAATCCCATCAAATGGATTAATGTCTGAAGAGAATACTTCATATCCTAAAACATCGCAAACCTTACCGATGCTTCTGGATCCCGCAAATAACTCAAGCACTTTCATAATGTTCCTCTAATTGTATAAGTATCCAAGTCCTCACCTCTTACAAAGAAGTCTCTGTAAAGACTGATCGCTCTATTAAACTTCGCTTCTCCTCTCTTGTAGAACTCCTCTGATACATCATAGATTCCTATATCCGTAGATGATTTATCCAGAACTATAAATGTGAAGTCCTTATATGAGGTCTTGAATAGATTGCAATAGATATAACATTGAAGATCATATCCATACTTATCAGCACTATAGCGGAATGCCTTGAGATCTGTAGTGGTCTTGAGATCAATGATCTCTCCTCCTCTCTGGATATCTGCCTTCCCTCTAAATGGAAAGCCTCCTACATTATCAATCATTGGTACTTCTGTCTCAGATCCTGATAGATAACTCAATGCTAATTCATTCCTGTTAAAAGCATCAGCCATCCGCTCTCCTGCTTCCTTATCCTTTCTCGTGATACAAGTCTTAGGATTCTCTAATTGAGCCTCTTTGAAGGCTTTAGTATTCTTAGAAGCAACATCTACCACCTGAAAGATATCATCAAAATTCTCAGGCTCTAGGATCATCACATGAATGACTCTCCCCATTAATAGAGCAGGACTTGATTCCTCAGATCCATACTTCTGGACATTGTAGAATGTCTTAGGACTATCTAGTAGCATCTTACAACTTGAAGAGGATAATGCTAATTTGTTTAATGGTCCGTAATAGAACTCATCGGCTCTCGCTTTATCAATCAGCCACTGCTGATCGTAATCAACTCCATCTAGCATTAACATGAGTAACAGGTTAAGATTTCTACTAATTCATATACTGCTATCATAGCAACCATTCCTAGAATGACCATAGTCTGCAAGAATGCAACTACCGCTACTTTGTTCCAATCAATCTTTTTCATCTCTCTCTTTATTAAATTAAGGAGGGGTTTCCCCCTCCGTATTAAACTCTACTAACTACTTTCTTTGCACAATCTGATCCGAACTCAAAAAAACCCTGTGATTGTTGGTCTTGTGGGAAATCTTCTGGATTATAAACGCATCCATCAGTAGTAGATAATTCTAACCAGATAGTTTGATTTGATTTCAACTTCTTGCCGCAGTTTGAGCAGCAATTGATTCCGATGGCTCTTTTGAATGTGAATGGATTTTTCATTTCTATCTCTCTTTTAATGATATTCAAATCTAAGAAGGATATTTTAATTGACAAAGAATTTTAATAATTATTTTTCATCATCATCAAAAAAAGTTTCTCCAATGAACTCCTCTAGGTCATCAACTCTCCTCTGAAGTGATCTAACTTGATTCAGGGCTATGCCCAATCCAATTCCAAATAATAGTAATATCATCCCTCTTTTATTTTATATGGTAGGATCTCAAAGATCAGATCCTGTACATCTTCCATCTTTAGATAAGTGAACACATCCTGAGCATTATATCTACCTACCCACTTATACATCGCTTCCTGATACGGAATCCAATTCTTCCTCAGGATCTTTGATCTATCAAACTCCTCACACAAGTCCAATGCTCTTCTCCTAAGGTGATTCTTTCTGAATATATAGAAGGCATCAGGAAACTGAAAGGCTATGTATTCCGCCTTACTCTTTTTACTGCACCATCCATGCCCTCCCCAGACATTAATAAACTCCAGAAGGATATATCCTGAATGATGCATCTTCTTCAGTCCTTTGACATCTACCTTCATATCTCCCCAATAGAAGTCTATATGCTTCTTATCATCAGCGAGTGAGGACTTATGTGCTCCTGTCAGTTCCTTGAATAATGCTTCTCCTGATTTGCCTACATCAACACAAATAGCAGTTCTATCATCACTAAGATTTCTCCCTTCCTTAAGATACTTCCTTAGTTGCATCTAGCAGTTCTTGGAGTTCTCTCATCCATTGCATCCAGATCTTAGGACTGCAAGTGCAGGGGATATCAAACTTATGGTTAAAGACTCTGGCGTGAATAGTCGCTATGCGCTCACGATCCTCATACTTCAGGGTTCTCTTTCTTAAGATACCTGTAGATAGATATTCTATCTCATCAGGATCAAGGCATTCAGCCTTCTTGTAAGGAAATAACTTATTGAGTTTATCCCTACGCTCATCACATCCACAATCCTCTCCTGCAATAGCCTTTACTACTGCTTTGATTCCTGTAGCCTCTGTGAACTTCTCAATGCTATCTCCTAGACCTTTGGACTTATTTTTACTTCCCTTTGGTCTACCTCGCTTCTTAGATTTTGTCGTAGTCTCCGTTTGCGAAGTCTTCCCAATCTTCTCTGAGCCTGTCGTGGATTCTTGCTTTTCCATTCTTGATCGTATTCTTAATTGATGTTAGTCCGATATCTGTCTCTCTATGTATCTGATTCATACTTGTTCCTTCCATATGAATCTTGATCATCTTCTCATCATACCAATGCAGTTCCTTCATCTCATCCTCCATAATGGTGATGAGTTTCTCAAGTGCTGCTTTTTCCTCTGGATATGGCTGATAGTCCTCAACATCAAAATCCTCCAGAGAAACCTTGTTGATCTTCTTCTTTGCTCTTTGATATTTAAGAGCCGTATTGATACAGGATCTATAGACATAAAAAAAGTTAAGGGAGTCCTCCTCATAAAAGTTGGTCCTCCCTTCACCTTCTAATTCCAATAGCCGTAGAAACACCATCTGAACAATATCAGATGCAACCTCATAAGAACCATCAGTATATTCCTTAATGAATCCTGTTAGTCTTTTGAAATTCTTTCTGTAGAATGTTTCTATTCTTCCCATGCTATTTGTACCATGACTAAACCTAGCCCCATCTGGATCAGATGCAATGGCTTCTGCTCTTCTATCGCAGGATAGTAAGCATAGTTAACTCCAAACATCAATCCATAAAGAGGGCTAAATTCAATCTGCATTCTGTAACTGCTTATTTAATTTCTGTAATATACTGCAATTCTCACTAAGTTCTTGACACTTATGTGTTAATTTCTCAACCTCATACTCTAGTTCTACGATTCTCATCTTCTGTCTAGTGAACTGAGCCTGAAGTTTATTATCACTCTGAATGCTCTTAATAGGGCATTCTAACAGGATATCATTAGCTATAGAATGATAGTATCTATACATCTCACTCCAATTATGATTCTGCTCGTGATTCTTTACTGCGTGATGAATAGTAGCGTGATTCTTACCAAAGATCCTGCCGATCTGATGTAAGGTCATATACTTTCTCATTGCTACCATCATAGCGGATCTTGCATAGACCTGATCTAATTCTCTGGTATTTCTTGGAATGATTCCAATCGTTTCATAATACTCCTTCAATACAATACTTAAATCTTCCATGTTATCTCTTTCTCTTTATCTATTATTTTTTGAAATGGTATTCTGTGTAGTTTCCCTGTTGATGTGTTCCTTACTATGTAATAGCTACATCCTACATCAATATCTGATTCTTCTCCATCTAGCCTCGTTTGGAAATAAGCGTGAGTCTCTAAGCATATGAACTCCATCCCATTGATCTCAAACCTTTGACCATTATTCATCTTTCTCTTAAAATCCATCCATCTCTCTATTTAACATCTCATTTAATCTATGATTCTCTTTCTTTAGATCATACATCTCCTGCTTTAATTTCCCATTCTCAATCCTAGCATCTAGGATCAGTCTGTCTAGAGTCGTAAAGTAATCTGTGATGTGTCTATAGACTGCTGCTGAATCAGCGAGTATCTGGAATACTTCCCACATATCCTCCTTAGTCATAGTCTTCTGATCACTCAACTCTTTGCTTAGGTGGTCCAGAGCACGATACAACTCTGATTCCTTTTCCATATAGTATAGCCTATTACCCTCAAAATGGAGATCCATCTATTTCTCTGTCTTTAGTTACCAAATTTATTCCATTAATTCTAAACCCACAATTACCCTGTGTTGATTCCATCCTGATAGGTGAATCTAATGGTGTCGGTCTACCTCCAGATTCCAACTCCTTCACTTTCCTCACATGAATATCTGTGAAAATCCAATCTGTTGGATGCTGAGTGTACCTGTGAATCACAAAGAATTCATCACTACGATTCACGAACTTACCCCCGCCTTCAACATCTGAAGCCATAGGAGGCATCGTATGATTAGCATATTCATGAGATCCTTTATGGACCTGTCTTAGTGCTTGTGTTGCAGGATGCGTATTCAGGATCGTAGTAATACCATATTCCTTGCAGAACTTTCTTATATGGCTTGTTACCTCATAATGATATTCGTGAGTTGAAACTCCCTTGAGATATTCCTTCTTTATCGTTAGCGAGTTATATGGATCTATCATCATCCCTTGAAACTCCCAAGCATCATAGACCTCTTTTGCAATCTCCAATAACTCAAAAGCATCAACTATCAACTCCGAATCTAGGAATGCCCAATGTCCCTCCACAAAGCTATGGTGTCTCCAGAATGTTCTCTCATCTATCTGATTGATTGGCTTCCCTGCTAGGAATTCAATGATCTTCCTCTGGAGTGATTGAACCTCATTCTCTGAGGAGTAGATAAGCCACTTCGTTCCATTCTCTAAGGTATGGAGCAACTGCAGGTAGGTCATCGTGTGAGTCTTCCCGACATTAGCGTGTCCTGTTACTACTATGAAGTTTCCCTTCTTAAATCTTAAATGATCATCTATCTCTCCTACTCCAAATCTTGAAGCCTCTGAGATCTTTCCCTCTCTCGCTCTCTCCAGATAGCGAAGAGTCTTACTTGATTGTATTATGTGTTTATGAATCATCCCTCTAAATTAACACTATATTTTTAATATCTCAGATCCTGAGAAAAAAAAAGAGGAGCATCTCTACCCCTCTCTACCTAACACAATCAATCAACTAGAATGGTAAATCATCATCTTGACCATTTACAATAGCATTCGCTACTTGTATCTTTTCTTCTCTAGATGAGAAATGATTATCGTATGAAGTCTCCTTCTTATCTTCTTCCAATACCCAACTCACAAACGAGTCAGCTATCTTTAGAACATCTGTACTCTTAGCACCTTTGTCCTTTAAGAGATCAACTGCTGCTTTAAGGCAGGATTGCTTTACAATCATCTTCTGCTTATCATCAGATCCTGCTGAGTAGTTACCTTTAGAATATCCTCCTCCAGAGAAACCACCACCCTGAGAATATACAGGCTTGATTCTGTTACCATACTGCGTAGCATTCAATTCATACTCCGCTTCCTGACCTACTACGAACTTGTTCT
>Ga0206127_1001091_pt1 | contig 30614 bp, 29 predicted proteins | sample Helgoland_Spring_6_FD_148646 | JGI IMG/M metagenome (GOLD analysis project Ga0206127, IMG submission 148646) | Pelagic subsurface seawater microbial communities from Kabeltonne, Helgoland, North Sea - Helgoland_Spring_Bloom_20160419_1 | ecosystem: Environmental > Aquatic > Marine > Epipelagic ...
TTGTAAAAACATGCGTAATTGTGGTTTTACTTTGGATGTTTGCCTTTGTAGCTGGGTTATCTGCTTCAGTGGTAAGAGCAGTTACTATGTTTACTTTTTTGGCCATTGGCTTGTCTTTTAAACAAAAAAACGTGGTATTGTTCTCTTTAATTTCTTCTATGTTTTTCTTGTTAATTTTTAAGCCAATGTTCTTGTTTGATGTGGGCTTTCAATTGAGCTATTTTGCAGTTTTTGGTATTATTTTTATACAACCTAAACTTTATGAACTTTATAAAAGTCGGTTTTGGTTAGACAAAAAGATTTGGGAAATTACTTCTGTTTCTATTGCTGCTCAAATTGGAGTTTTGCCATTGAGTTTGTATTATTTCCATCAATTTCCAGGTTTATTCATGTTGTCTAATTTAGTGATTATTCCATTTTTAGGGGCAATCTTAATTGGTGGTATTATGGTTATTGTTTTGGCTTTAATAGGCATATTGCCTGCGTTTTTAGCAACTACATATGGCGCTATTATTAGAAATATGAACACATTTGTAAGTTGGATTTCACATCAAGAGCAATTTTTATTTCAAGAAATTTCATTCTCAATATTAATGTTGGGTGTTATTTATTTTTTAATTCTTTGTTGTTTTCGTTTTTTGATAAAAAAAACAGCGAAAAGATTGCTGTATCTTTTAGTAGCGCTCTTTTTTGTACAAAGTGCTTATTTGTTTGAAATGCATCAAAAACAGTCAAAAAGAGAATTTGTTGTTTTTCATAAAAGCAGGAATTCTATTTTAGGAAAGGCAGAAGGAGAAAGGTTACATGTTTATCATAATTTAGATAGTGTAATGATAACTGAATCAAATGCAATACGTTCTTATAAAATTGGTGAGCATATCAATACTACTATTAAAAGTGATATTCCATCGATGTTTAAATTCAATAATCAACCGATTTTAATTGTGGATAGTTTAGGACTTTATCAAGTTAAAAGCCTAAAAAGTCCTATTGTGATTTTGCAGAACTCGCCAAAAATTAACTTAGAAAGGTTAATAAAAAGGATGCAGCCAATACAAATTATTGCTGATGGTTCTAACTATAAAAGTTATGTGACAAGATGGGAAAAGAAGGCTGTACATTTAAAAACTCCATTTCATTATACGGGACAAAATGGAGCTTTTATATACTAAAATTCACAAATTTATTTTGTTTTGAATGCTGGCTTAAATGCGTTGTAATATTCTTGAAAAGCCTCTTTTGTTTTTATTTCTAAATGTTTGTCTTTTATAAAAAGTTTTAAATAGAACTCCAATTCTTGCGGTTTGTAAAAGCCTGTTAAAGGGTAAATGAATTGCGCTTTTTCATCAAAAAAAGCAATTGTTGGGTATCCTTTTAAACCTAAGAAATCTGCAAATTGATGCGAGCTATTTCTACTATTTGCTCTAGAAGCGTCGTAATTTGGATTGGTAAATTTATTTTCTTTATAGGTTAAAGCTTCATTGCCTTCTCCATTAAATTTTACTGCGTAGAAATGTTCATTTACATATTTTGCAACATCCTCATTCTGAAAAGTCTGCTTGTCTAACATTTTACAAGGACCACACCAATTGGTGTACACATCAATCATTATTTTTTTAGGATTTTCTTTTTGAAGTGCCAAAGCTTCATTCATGGTAATCCAATTGATTTTATTTTGTGCGTTAACAATTAAACTTGATGCTAAAATAACGAATACTAAAAGTGTTTTTTTCATAATTGATAGGTCGCAAAGGATATGCCAAATTTACATATTATCTTATTCCGTGCATTAATTTTTTGATTAATGGATACATTACCACAGATAATACAGCAAGAATTAAAGATGTTGCTGTTAAAATCCAGAAGAAATAACTAAGGCCTTCTGTTTTTGCTATTTCAGTAGATGCTTCTCCGAACATACCTGCTAATTTCATACCTATCGCAATAGCAAGATAATATACCCCAAACATTACAGCAATCATTCTTGCAGGTACAAGTTTACTTACGTAGGATAGTGAAACGGGTGAAATACATAATTCTCCCATAGTATGAAAAAAGTAAACTAACACCAACCAAATCATACTTACCGATGCAGTTTTTGCTCCTGGAGGAATAGATGAAGAGCCTAAAGCTACACATGCCATCCCAAGTCCTAGCAATGTCATACCTATTGCATATTTCATATTAGCATTTGGGTTTCTTTTACTTTCCCACCATTTTGAAAATAGAGGTGCAAGAGTTATGATAAATAAAGAGTTTAAAGTACCAAACCAAGAAGCGTCAATTTCTGCAACATCACCACTTAATTTATCATACAATCTAAAAATTGAAATGCCCCAAATTATTACAAAACTGGCTGCTAAAAATATATTTGATAAAGAATATTTAGCAAACGTTTTATTAAATAACTTTATTAAAACCCAAGTAATTACTCCAAGTGGAACAACAGTTAAAAGAACATCTACAATTTTAAAAATTATTGCAGCATTTCCTTCTAAAATTCTATCTGTATAATCTCTTGCAAATATGGTTAAAGATCCTGGCGCTTGTTCAAAAATCGCCCAAAAGAAAATAGTAATAAAACAAAAGAAAACAACAGCAATCATTCTGTCCCTTGTAATTTTTGCATACTTAGGAATTCTAATAAATAATAAAAACACAAATAATCCTAAAGCTAATAAAATTGCAAAATCAGCTCCTTTTAATCCAAAGACTTCGAAATCAAATAAATTGTATTTTCCTTCTGATATTTTTGAAACGGGATCATTCAAAATCCAACTTAAGCCTAAAATAGATGAAATTCCAATTAAAGTTAATTCAAACTTTGTAAAAGGGTTAAGTTTATCTCCATCTTCAACTTTAATTTCAATATTTTTTTTGTCGGGTTTTAAACCTATATCTCCAAAAATATCTTGTGCAAACCAAAATTGAAGTAAACCAAATAGCATAAAAAGACCAGCAACACCAAACCCCCAGGACCAACCAATTTGTTCGCCTAAATATCCACATAATAGAATTCCCACAAAAGCTCCTGCATTTACTCCCATATAAAATATGGTGTAAGCACCGTCTTTTTTCTCAGGTTTTTCAGCATACATTTGTGAGATTATAGAAGTCATATTAGGTTTAAAAAAGCCACTACCAAATACTAACAAAGTAAGACCTGAATAGATGAAAAAAGGTGTTTCTACAGCCATTGAAGCATGACCCAAAGTCATTAATAAAGCTCCTACAACCACTGCATATCTATATCCAATTACATTGTCTGCAAAATACCCTCCAATTAATGTGCTTAAATACACTAAAGAAACATAAGTCCCAAAAATGGCATAAGCCCAACTCTCTGGCCATTCCCAACCTCCATCAAAAATTTTTGCTGTAAAAAACATAATCAGTAAGGCTCTCATTCCATAGTAAGAAAAACGCTCCCACATTTCTGTAAAAAAAAGCACAAACAATCCTGTTGGATGTCCTAAAACTTTATCCTTAAATAATCCTTCTAAATTAGTTGCCATATGTGTTATTTATTAAAATTCCAAAGTTAAATGTAATAATTACAGAATATGTTATTTTATATTAATGCACGTTTCCTAAAAGTTTTTTCATTAAAGGAGAGAACAATAAAACCATTGCACCAGCTCCAAGGGAATATAAACCTATAAGATTAAAACCGTCAGTATAAAGATTTAAAGTTTCCATTCCACCAACATTGGCATCTGTGCTTTCTACGGCTAATTGTTTTGAGATGAAACCAACAATTTGAAAAGCAAAGGCAGATGATAAAAACCAAACTCCCATCATAAAAGCAACTATTCTTTTAGGAGATAAATCTGTAATTTTTGATAAACCTACTGGTGACATAAATAATTCTCCAACAGAAAGTATGAAATACATAAAAACTAAATAAGCCATTGGTACCAAGCCATTTTCATTAGCACTAGCCCCACTTAGTCCAAGCACATAAAAACTTGCACCGGCTAAAACTAAACCTAAACCAAACTTATAAGGAGTTCTTGGGTTCAAATTTCGTTTAGACAAATAAGCCCATAATAAAGAAACAGGAATTGATAATATGATAATAAAAACAGGATTTAATGCATTGGTTTGACTTGCATTTAACCAAGTTAAATCTACATTTCTATCTGCAAATAATGTAATGATACTTCCTGATAATTCATGAAAACCCCAAAATAAAGTCATAAAGAAAGTAATCAATACAGCCATAATTAGTTTTTTTCTTTCATCAGGATTGGCTTTAGCTATAATCATTACCATATATATTAAAACAGCAATACCTATACCAACAAATAATAAATTGACTATATTTTTATCTCCCAAAAATGTTTCTCCACCTCCAACTGCTTTATATTGAGATAATAAGTAAGCGATTACAGGTGCTGTAAGGAAAGCAACAATGGGTACAAATGCTTTCTGTGGAATTCCCATGATTTTTTTCTCATATATTTCCTGATTTGGAGGTAAGCCCCTATCACCAAAAACATTGTTTTTAATACCACTCCAAAAGAAAAGTAAACCAGTAAGCATTCCAATACCCGCTAATCCAAATCCATAATGCCAACCGTAAGTTTCTCCTAACCAACCGCAGATTAAAGGAGATGCAAATGCACCTATGTTAATTCCCATATAAAATATGGTAAATCCGGAATCTTTTCTTCTATCTCCATCTTTGTATAAAGATCCTACAAAGGTTGAGATATTTGGTTTAAAAAATCCATTACCAACTACAATAAAAGCTAGTGCTAAAAAGAAGGCAATATCATTTTCTATAGCTAAGACAAAATGACCTAAAGACATTAAAACACCTCCCAAGAAAATAGAGGAACGCATTCCTAAAATTTTATCTGAAATTCTACCTCCAATAACTGTAGAGGCGTAAACTAAAGAACCATAAGAAGCATAAACAGCTGCTGAAGCTGCATCTTTTTCTGCCAAGGCTTTAAAGATTTCGTTAACCATGTAAAGCATTAATAATGCCCTCATTCCATAGAAACTAAAACGTTCCCAAAGCTCTGCAAAGAATAAATAAAACAATCCTTTTGGGTGTCCAAACATTTGTGGTTCTTCTTTTGATGCGGTAATTTCTGACATAATTTTTCCTTTTAGTTTTATTTATTTGATTTTTCTATTAAATGTTCTTCAATAAAATTTGTCATTTTAGTGTATAGATTTAATCGTGTATTTTTTCCTTTATAAATACCATGTGTTCTGTCTGGAACAATAAACATGTCAAATTGTTTATTAGCTGCTATTAAAGCGTTTATCATTCTCATAGAATTTTGTACGTGTACATTATCATCTCCTGTACCATGCACCAATAAATAATTTCCTTCTAATTTATCAGCATAATTAATTGGTGAATTGTCATCATATCCGCTTGCGTTTTCTTGCGGAGTTTGCATATATCTTTCCGTGTATACAGAATCGTAAAAACGCCACGAAGTAACTGGAGCCACCGCAATTGCCGTAGAGAAAACATTATTACCTTTTAAAAGGCAATTGGTACTCATAAAACCACCATAAGACCAACCCCAAATACCAATATTATCTTCATCAATATAGCTTCTTTTTGCCAATGCTTTGGCTGCTGCAATTTGATCTTCAACCTCATACTTACCCAACTCTTTTTGGGTTACTTTCTTAAAGTTTGCACCTTTTAAACCTGTTCCTCTTCCATCTACACAAACCACAATCATACCTTTTTGAGCCAACATATTGTGCCAATAATCATTAGCTCCATTCCATCTATTAGCTACTTGTTGAGAACCTGGGCCAGAATATTGAAACATTAGCATTGGAAACTTTTTGGTTTTATCGAAATCTAAAGGTTTTATCATCCACATATTCAATTCATTTCCATTGATATTTATAGTAGAAAATTCTTTGGGACTTATTTTATAAGCTGATAAATCTTCTTTTAATTGTGTATTGTCTTTTATTACTTTAATCATTTTTCCTTTATCGGAAAATAGAGAGTAAATTGGTGGTGTATCTGAAGAAGAAAAGGTGTTGATAAAGTAGTTTAAATTGGTGCTAAAAGCAGCATTATTTTGTCCATCGCTATTACTTAAAAGTTTCTTTTTTCGTCCATCTAGTCCAATAGAATATACTCCTCTATTGGTTGATCCATTTTCTACAGATTGATAGTAAATGGTTTTTTTACGCTCGTTAAAACCATAATAATTTGTTACTTCCCAATTTCCTTTGGTAATTTGATTGATTAGTTTTCCATTAAAATCATAATGATAAATGTGGTTATAACCTTCTTTTTCACTTGTCCAAATAAATGAATTATCCACTAAAAAAGTTAAGTTGTCCGTAATATCAACATAGGCTTTATCAGTCTCATTTAGTAATAAAGTAGTAGTGTTGTTTAAAGCATTTACTTTGAATAAGTTTAGATTATTTTGATGACGATTTAAGGTAGTTGCCACTAAAATATCATCGCTGTTAGACCATTTAATTCTTGGAATGTACTCGTAATCACCTAAGAAAATTTGTTTTTTGCTTGCTTTTGCAACATTGTACATGTGTAAGCTAACTTTTGCATTTTCTTCACCAGCTTTTGGGTATTTAAATACCTGCTGACTTGGATACAATTCAGAACCAACCATATCCATAGAAAAGGTGGGTACGTTAGTTTCATCAAAACTTAAGTAAGCTAAATATGTGCTATTGTTACTCCACTCAAAAGCTCTAACAAAAGCAAACTCTTCTTCGTAAACCCAATCTGTAATTCCATTAATAATACTGTTCTTTTTTCCATCTGCGGTAACCTGAGTAACTGTATTAGTTTTTACATTTTTGATAAAAAGATTATTGTTTTTGGCAAAAGCTACTTTTTCATTATCAGGAGAAAAAACAGGTTCTTGAATTTCTTTACCAATTAAAGTAAGTTCTTTAGAGGCAATGTCATAAGCATAAAATGTACCTTTAAAAGAACGTCTAAAGATTTTTTGAAAGTTGGTTCCTAAAATTATTTTAGTTTCATCATTGTTAAAACTATATGAAGAAAAGCTGTTTACCTCTTGTAATTCGTTACTGCTTAGAATTGTTGCTACCTTTTCTAAAGTTTTATAACTATATTTATCTATGGTGGTAGCTCCCGTATTTCTGTCGTAGTTTAAAACAGCGTAAAAATCTCCATTCATGGAATTTAGAGAATTCATTCTTTTTGCTGAAAAAGTACCATTCCAAATTTCTTCTAGCGTTATTTCTTGGTTTTTTGTGTTTTGATTAGCTTGTTGTGCTGTAATTTTTTCACCATTCAATATGAACAGGATAGTTGCTAAAAAGACTATTTTTTTCATTTAAAACTTAAGATTTAATAAATGTTTGCCAAGTTTACGGAAAAATCTGTAAAAAATTGTTGTAAAAAGTAGAAATCTTGATTAATTCATATTTTATGAATGGATTGAATTATATTTGTTCTTGATAGGTTATAGACACATAAATGAGCAAATTTATTTCAGGATTTTCGAAGTTTACTAAAGAAGAAAAAATCAATTGGTTAGCTAAAAATTACTTTCATAATACATCTGATACTTTAAATACAATAAAGCAATATTGGAATACGGATGAAGATTTACAAAAATTACATGACGACTTTATAGAAAATACCATTTCTAATTTTTATTTGCCATTTGGGATTGCTCCTAATTTTTTAATCAATAAAAATATCTATGCAATACCTATGGTTGTTGAAGAGAGTTCTGTAGTGGCAGCAGCTTCTTTAGTAGGCAAGTTTTGGAGTACAAGAGGGGGTTTTAAAACTACAGTTTTGGGTACAACCAAAATTGGACAAGTCCATTTTCTTTTTGCTGGAGATAAAAATGATTTAGAACATTATTTCGCAAAAAATAAAACAGAATTATTTGCAGCCACCGCTTCAATTACCAGAAATATGGAAAAAAGAGGTGGCGGTATTTTAGATATTGAACTGATAGATAAGACTGAAAAACTAGATAATTATTATCAATTGCATGTGACTTTTGAGACGAAAGACTCAATGGGTGCAAATTTTATAAACTCTTGTTTAGAAGCAATTGCAAATAAGTTTGAAAAGGAAGACATAGAAATTATAATGAGTATTTTATCAAACTATGTTCCTGAATGTTTGGTAAGGGCAGAGGTAAGTTGTAAAATTGAAGAATTAGGAGGAGAAAATCCTCAGAAGTTTGCTGAGAAATTTTATCAAGCTGTAAAAATAGCTCAGATTGAACCTTACAGAGCAGTTACACACAACAAGGGTATTATGAATGGTATTGATGCTGTGGTGTTGGCAACAGGAAATGATTTTAGAGCTGTTGAGGCTGGTGCACACGCATATGCTTCTAGAAATGGTAGCTATTCAAGCTTATCTCATTGCAGCATTGATAATGGCATTTTTAGATTTTGGATAGAAATACCTTTGGCTTTGGGAACAGTTGGAGGATTAACAGCACTGCATCCTATGGCTAAACTATCTTTAGAAATGTTGCAAAAACCTTCTGCAAGAACACTGATGCAGATTATGGCAGCAGCAGGATTGGCACAAAATTTTGCAGCATTGAGAGCTCTTACAACAAAAGGAATTCAGCATGGTCATATGAAAATGCATTTGCAAAATATATTAACACAATTGGGTGCAAATGAAGAAGAAAAGAAAGAAGTAACCAGTTATTTTGATCAAAAAACGGTTTCTCACTCAGCTGTAGTAAGTAAGTTAACGGCATTAAGAAAGCCAAAAATAAAATGGGTAGATTTTTTAAATATTGATGAGATTAGTACCAAATTAGGTTTGTTAACCAAAGAAACAAAGCCTCTGTTTGGCAAAATGAATGGACAACAAGTTATAGAACATTTAAGTTTGATAATGCAGATTTCTAATGGAAATCTTGCTGCAGATTATTTTGTTTCTGATGAAAAATCATCAAGAAGAAAGCCATTTTTAGATACGGAAAGTGAATTACAAATTGGTTTTAAAGCCTCTATTTTGTCGGATGAACCTAACAAAGTAAAATTTGATACAATTGAAGCAGCTATAAAAGATTTAGTAGCACAAATAAGATGTTTTGAATCTCATTTTAAAAAGGATACAACAGAGAATCATCCGTTTTTTGGAGAATTAGATTATGACTATTGGTGTAAATTCCATAGAAAACATTTTACACATCATTTTAAACAGTTCAATTTATTGTAATGAACTTTTATTCAAACGGAAAATTACTGTTAACGGGTGAGTATCTAGTTTTAGACGGAGCCCAATCTTTGGCAATGCCAACTAAATTTGGGCAAGATTTAAGTATTGAAAAAATTAAGGAGTCACAAATTATCTGGGCAAGTTTTACACATGAAGCAGATTGTTGGTTTGAAGCAGTTTTTGATTTACCCAAATTACGGCTATCGAGTTGCACTTTTAATTCGGATAAAGAAGGAAGTGCAGAAATGATTGCAGAAACTTTATTGGATATTTTACAAGAAGCGAAAAGGTTAAATCCAGATTTTTTAAAAACAGACGGAGGTTTTGTTATACAAACAAAATTGACTTTTCCCAGAAATTGGGGTTTAGGGAGTTCATCAACATTAATTAATTCTGTTGCAAGTTGGGCAAACATAGATGCGTTTCAATTACTTTGGAATTCTTTTAAAGGCAGTGGTTATGATATTGCTTGTGCTCAAAATAATACACCTATTTTGTATCAAATAGAAAGTGATAAGCCAGTTGTAAAAACTGTTGAATTTAATCCATACTTTAAATCAAATATCTTTTTTATTCACTTAAATCAAAAGCAAGATTCAAAAGAAGGAATTGCAAAATTTAGAGAAACTGATAAAGATCTGAGTTCTCAAATAAAAAGAATTTCAGAAATAACTAACGAATTTTTAAATGCTTCATCAATTCAAGATTTCAATAAATTGATTGTGGAGCACGAACAAATTATCAGTTCCATCATTAAAATAAAACCTGTAAAAGAAACATTATTTCCAGATTATTTTGGAGAAATTAAAAGTCTAGGGGCTTGGGGAGGAGATTTTATTTTAGCTACGGGTAATGAAAAAGCGCCAGTTTATTTTAAAAATAAAGGATATGATACCATCTTAACTTTTTCGGAAATGATTTTATGAAGAAAGTAATTATAATTGGAGCAGGGGCAGCGGGGTATTTTACAGCGATAAACGCAAAAGAAAATGACCCAAATCTAGATATTATTATTCTTGAAAAGGGAAAGGATGTTTTACAGAAGGTGAGGATTTCTGGAGGTGGTAGATGCAATGTTACACACGCATGTTTTGTTCCAAAAGATTTGACTGAATTTTATCCAAGAGGTAAAAAAGAATTATTAGGACCTTTTCATCAATTTATGACTGGCGATACTTTTGAGTGGTTCGAGAATAGAGGGGTTCCACTAAAAATTGAAAATGATAATCGGGTTTTTCCTGAAGCAAATACAAGTCAAGCCATTATAGATTGCTTTCAAAATGCTGTTGACAAACTTGGAATTAAAGTGATTACAAACTGTGGGGTAAATCAAGTTTATAAAAAAGAGAATAAATGGATTTTAAAAAGCAAAAACAAAGATTTTTCTGCGGATAAAATAGTGTTTGCGGCAGGAAGTTCAAAAAAGGTATGGGAATTATGCAAAACATTAGATCATTCTATAATAGAGCCTGTTCCTTCTTTATTCACTTTTAATATTAATGATAAACGAATTATAGATTTACTAGGCATATCTGTCCCTAAAGCAACCGTAAAAATTGTAAATACTAAATTAGAAGCTTCAGGACCTCTATTGATTACACATTGGGGTATGAGTGGTCCAGCGGTTTTAAAACTTTCTGCTTTTGGTGCAAGAATTTTAGCGGATAAAAAGTATCAATATAATGTTGAGGTTAATTGGTTGTCTAGACCAAAAGAAAAGGTGTTTAATGTTTTATTAAATTTAAAAAAGAAAGAGCCAAGAAAAACGGTGATTCTAAAATCTCCATTTACAGAAATTCCCAAAAGATTATGGGAACGTTTGGTGTTATTTTCTGATATAAAAGCCAATTATAATTGGGCAGACACTAAAAATAATCAATTAGAAAACTTAGCAAATCAATTAACAAAAGGTGTTTATAATGCCAACGGAAGAACTACTTTTAAAGAAGAATTTGTAACTGCAGGTGGTTTGGATTTAAAAGAGATAGATTTTAAAAGATTTGAAAGTAAATTACATAATAATCTATTTTTTGTTGGTGAAATACTAAATATTGATGCAGTAACTGGAGGTTTTAATTTTCAAAATGCTTGGACAGGTGGCTATATTTGTGCCAAAGCTCTAGCAAATACTTAAAAATAAATTATGGCAAGAACAGAATCTAATGAATTTAATGTGGGTAAAAAAGCGCCTGATTTTAATTTGATAAATACAGTTGACGATAAACAGTATGTTCTAAATGATTTAAAAGGAGAAAAAGGAACCTTAATCATGTTTATTTGCAATCATTGTCCTTTTGTAATTCATGTAAATGAAGAACTTGTAAAAATGGCAAATGAATATCAAAATAAAGGGATTCAATTTATTGCAATTAGCAGTAATGATGTTGTAAATTATCCACAAGATGCGCCTCATTTAATGAAGAAATTGGCTTATGATTTGGCATATCCATTTCCATATCTATACGATGAAACACAGAATGTTACCAAAGCTTATGATGCAGCCTGTACACCAGATTTTTATCTTTTTGATAGTGATCTGAAATCAGTTTATCACGGTCAATTAGATGATTCTAGACCAGAGAATGGAAGACCTGTTACAGGTAAAGATATGAGAAAAGCTATGGATAATTTATTACAGCATAAACCTGCTTTAGAAAACCAAAAGCCAAGTATTGGTTGTGGTATAAAGTGGAAATAACTAAGTTAAAATAACAGTTATAAAAAAATCGCTAAGTATAATCTTAGCGATTTTTTTGTGAAGTGTAGTTTCCAAGTACCAAAGATGTAGCTTTATATTTTCTCAAATACGAGAGCTTCTGTATATTCTCCAATAAATTCAGACTGATCAGAATAAAAAACCATTCTATCTTCTGTTAATTCTGCCAAGTAATATTCGCTAATAAAACAGGTTTTATAATCATATTGTCCATCTTTTTGAATCATACAATCTTTAAAAAGTAATTGTATGGTTTGTTTATTTTCGCTGAAAATTATTTTTGCTTCAAAGCTCTCACTGTCGCTTATTTCATCATAACACATTTTATTTCCAAGGGTAACTTCTATATCTTCAATTCCAGGCTTGAAAGTGTATTTGTCGTCACTTAAACATGCTGTACTTAGGAAAAAACCATCATCATTATTGTAAGAAGAAATTACTTCTGCAATTCGCCAAGTTGTTTCATTTACGCCCTGAATGGTTTCTATAACTGATTGATCAAATAAAGGAATTGAAGTTTTTTGGTTTAAGTCGTCTTCTTTTGAATTACAAGCAACAAAAAATATACTTGAAATAATTGTTATCAGTGATAAATAAATAATTTTTCTGTTTTTCATAGCTTTTAATTTTTGTAATTAGATTTTTTCGAATACCAAAGCATCTAAATATTCTCCATCATTATTTAAATCGTCTCTATAGAAGACCATTCTGTTTTCTGAGAGTTCAGCCAGCGCATAATATCTTATTGAAATTCCTCCATTATTGCTGTTGTATCCTCTGCTGTATCTAAGGTATATCGTGTCTCCTTTAAAAGAATCCATTAAAACTAGTTCGCCGTCAAATATTTCTTCCCCATCAGGGAAACACCTTTCGTCTCCTAAATCAACCAAAAAAGTATTGTCTGTACTCGAAAAAGTATATACGTCATCTTCAAGACAAGAGAGCTCAATTTCTAAATCATAATTGGGGTTATACCAAAAATTAATTACCTCTGTAATTTTCCAAGATTTTTCTGAATCACCATGTATTGTGGATAAGTCTGATTCTGAAAATACTGGTATTTCTTGACTTTCTTGTAGATTATCATCTGACTCACAAGATGTGAGTAAAATGTTAGCTAAAAAAATAATAATTGTGAAATAAGTAAGTTTTTTATTTATCATTTTTGTCATTTTTAAAATAAAATTTGTCTTACTGTATAGACTTTATTTTTTACAAATTGTTACATGAAAATTAGGTTTATTTTAAAAAACGATTTTAATCTTTTGAAATTGAATAATATGCGATATATGGTAGATTGTCTCCTCCAATATACAAGGTGTTTTTATTTTGTTTCACAGCTCCGGCTTCTGGGATAATTTTGCCAGAATCATCAAACAAGGCTGAAATAATTTCTCCTTTTTCGGATACGTTTAAAATCATACCAAAAGCTTCTTGTTTTGGTTGTAAAAACTCTGGTAGGCCAAAGGTTATTTTTTTCATGAACTTTTTAGAGTGAATGTTGTCTAACATATCATTTCTTACAGTAGAAAATCCAAGCCAAAAACTGCCGTTTTCTCTTATTGATATTCCATTAGGAAAACCAGGTAAATTATCCATAAAAATTTCTTGAGTCCCTTTTTTATCTCCTTTTAACCAGTATTTCAATACTCTATATTTTGATGTTTCTGTGAGTAGTAAGAAATCTTCATTTTTAGACAAAACAACACCGTTGCCAAAATAAGTACCATCTATTAAAGTTGAAACTTTATTTGTTTTTGGGTTGTATTTATATAAACCTCCATCTTCTTTTAGCTCCATAATTAATTTTCTACCAAATTTTACATTGTAGGCTGATTTATGGGAAGTATTGGAAAAATATATATTTCCGTCTGAGGCAATATCTAATCCATTTGGAATTAAAAACTCTCTTCCCTTTTCATCTTTTTTTGCTAAAACTGTAACTTGTTTTTGAGGAGATATACTGATAAGGCCTTCTTTATGACTTAAGGCGATTAAGTTGTTATTTGCATCAAAATGCAATCCTGCAACCCATGAATTTGCATCGTAGTAAATTTCTACTTCTCCATTAGATGCTATTTTTAATATTTTACCATCACTAAAATCATTCTCTGCAATATGAACTCCACAATACATATTTCCTTCATCATCAAATAATATATCTTCAGGACCATACCATCCGTTTAAGTCTATTTTTTGAGAAGATAACAACTCCTTGTTTATTTTTAGTTTGTTTGTAAACTCGGGTTTTGTAGGGGGTTGCCATGAATTAGGCTTAATACCACAAGATTTAAATAATATAGTGAATAAAGCTAATAGTGCTAAAGATGCCCATAGCTTATTCTTATTTTTTGTTTTCTTTTTAACTGTCATAATTATAGTTTTTATAATGAATGACAAAATTCTATGTAAAGATTAACAAACTGGTTTACATAGGTAAAGAAATATTTTTGGCTATTCTTTGAGTAATTTATTTCTTAGTCTGCTTAATTGCGTGGCAGTAACTCCCAAATAAGATGCAATATGGTATTGAGGAATCTTTTGCTCTAAATTAGGAAAGCTTTTTTTGAAGAGTAAATATCTTTCTGTAGCATTTAGTAATGCCATTTCTAGTTCTTTCCTTTCTTTTTCTAGAAAATAATATTCAGCTATTTTTCTTCCAAGCTTTTCAAAATCGTGAAATTTTTTATATAACTTTTTTATGTCTGAGTATTTTGCTTCCCAAAGTATACATTTAGAAAGTGCTTGTTGAGGTATTTTGTTTCTTTCATTGGTTAGTAAAGATGAGTATGCGCCAATTAAACTAGCGTCTACAAAAAATTGTTTGTTGTACTCTTTTGCTTCTTTATTTGTAAAAAAAGCTCTAATAATTCCTTCTTCTAAAAAAGCAATTTTTTTGGCACGCACATTTTCCTTCACAAAGAAATCTCCTGGAGATAATTCCACTTTTGTAAACAAAGGAAAAACCTCTTTCCATGTTTCTTCAGATAATTCTGATATTGAATTTAAAAAAATCTTTAAACGATTCATCTTAGTATTTTATTGGTTGTTATGCAATTTCACCTCTCTCTGGTTTTAAAGCAGCTCTATATATTGTCATGTCTTTTTCATCGACTGTAATAAATGCAGAACATAACATCGGATTTTTTTCTTGAATATCAATTTCATGAAAGTTGAGTTTTTCAATTATTGCAAACTCTTTTAAATGAATTGTATGATGTTTTGCTGTTTCTTTGGCATCAGGCCCTCTAAAATCCCACAATAATTTTATTTTTCTATTCATTGTTTTGCTCATTTATAAAAAGGAATAAGTTTCCGCTTTCAAAAGTAATTTTAATTTTATTTTCTTTGGCCTTATTTCTTGTTCCAATACGTTTTCCAAAAACTAAATCTTCATTATTTAATTGGTATTGTAGACCTTCTGTAGTTATCTTTTCTACTGAAGGAAATGGAACTAATGAAACAACTTTATTTTTACAATCAGTAATAATTGTGCTTTTATCAGCTAAAAAATAACTACCATAATTATCCAAAAAAGTAAGTTTTAATTTGTTTTTCCATTGAATGGCAGTGTGCAGGTTTCCTAAAAAGTGATCTTGTTCATTTCCACTTGCTCCATAAACATCAATCTGGTAAAAATCTTGATCAAATAAAATTTGAAGTATTTTATCAAAATCTGTTAAATCTTGATTTGGAGTGTGAATCACTTTAACGTTGTTAGGAATAGTTTCAAGAGAATCAAAATCGCCAGTAATAAAATCTGGTTTAATGTTATTTTCTTTTAAATATTGATAAGCGCCGTCGGTTGCGCAAACCACATCATAAATGGAAGTATTTGGAACTGTATTGGGAGGTGTACCATTTAATAACAAAAAAACTTTTTTGGTTTTCATTTGTTACAAAAATACAAACAAAAAAGCATCATTTTAAAATTTTAAAAATGATGCTTTTTGGGGGATTGATTTTAAATTTTAGTTTGTGCTACATTAAAATCATAGTTGATCTTTCTTTTTAGATATTTTTTAAGAGGTTCTAAACCTATTTCTTTTCTTCTTTGGTCTACAAGTTCTGGATTCTGAATTGGAAAAGGAATTAGATTTCTTTGAGCATCATAAGTAAATTGCATTCCATACATTTGTTCTTTATTTGCATTAACCAATATTCTATCTTTTATTTTTGCAAATTCCAAGCAACTTCCTTCATTGTTGAGGCAATTTTCTTTAATGATATCAATATATTTTACTCTTACATGATCATCTGTATGATGATTTATCACCAATAAAGGGGCATCAGCAGCAATTTTCCCAACTTTTGAATATTTTGGCCATCCTTTATCAGCGATTAATTTTTCCATAGTATTATAATTTTCAGATGCTATTTCCTTTTTCATTTGAGCTATCGGATAATACCAATGAGGCGCTTTACTCAGTTTATAGAAATATTTTTTAGCCATATCCATATGATAGTCTAAAACTTGATCTTTCATAATAAGCCTAAGTAATTTCTTTGTGTATTCAATATCAATTATATTATTTTCAATTAATTGGTTGTTTTTTAAAAGTTTATCTTCAATTGCCAACCATCTTTTATCATCTGTTAGCGGATACAAATCATTATCGGATAATGGCCATAGTGTTTTATGATTTTTTAAAGCAATATTGAGATAGTGAAAGGCACTATCTTTTTTATACATAATGGCATAAATGCAAGCTACGTTGTAATTTCTTTCATAATTACTCCCAGCTATTTTTATTTCTTTTTTGTAAGCTTTTATTGCTTTTTCAAGTTCACCAATATCTCTAAGTTCATTTCCTTTTTTTTGAGAATTTAAAATACTTGAAAAAATAAAAAGTGATATGCTGATTACTACTTTAATCATTGTTTTTTTCTTTTATTGGTGTGGCTAATAATTTATTTATCATTGCAATGACTACACCTAAAGTTGGAGTAATGATAACATTTGCTAAGCCTGCAAAAAGTAAATTGTTCGCAATTCCGTTAGCTTTAGAAATAAAATAGAAACTGTGCAATAACCCTAGTAATAAGGAAAATATACTAATAAATATACTCCAGATTACAAGTTTATTAATTTTTTGATTGTAATAGTTTTGATTTTCTTTGTTTTTTATTTTTTGAAAAAAATAAAAAAGAGATAATCCAAAAAAGGTAATTAAAATAATAACAAATTTTAAGTCTCCATTTGTTAAGAAATTGATTAAAGGCATTCTCATAACATTAAATATTTAATTGTTTTTAGAGGTTAAGATTATTCCAAATAATTTTCCAATTAAGAATATAATTGTGCCAAAAGTTGGAGGTATTAATCCAATTTTAAAACCACCAGCTAAAACTTGTGGAGATACAGTGTTGTTGCTCAAAGAAATTATTTCTAGAGCTCCTATTAAACCCACAATAAAGCCTAATACACCAAACACAAAAGAGAATAAAGCTAATGAGTTAATTAATTTCCTGTTTTTTTCAGAATTGTTCTTTATACTTTTAACAAAAAGAATTAAAATTATAATTAATAGGATTACTAAAGGAACCATAAATATTGGTCCACCATTCATGATAAAATTCATAATATTGTTTTTAAAATTATACAGCAAAAGTATTTAGTAAAAACAGCTTGAAATTTAAAATGCGACGAACAACCTGTTTGCGATTGGTTTCTACACATTTAAATGAATTGACATAAACAGGTTTAAATTGGTAAAAACCAATCATAATTTTAGTATTCGTCTATTTTTAAATAAATCAAGAGATAATAATTGTTAATTTGTAAAATGGAGAAAACCACCTATAAAATTATAAAAGTTTATCTTTTTGACTTCTTTTTTTGGGCTTTAGTGTGGCTGTTTTTCTTTTCTTTTTTTAGTGTTGGTTCTCAAAATAAAGAATTTATTTTTTGGTTTTCTTTAATTTTAAGTTCAATAACAATTGTTGCTGCTTATTATTTTACACACCAACTGATACCAAAATTTTTAATACAAAAAAAATATAAAACTTTCACCTTATATGCTTCTTATGCTTTAGTTTTTATTGTGTGTGCGGTTTTAATGACTGTGGTTTTTGGCTTTGTATTTTTCTTTAATTTAGAATTTCAAAAAATGCCAGCATTAACAAAAAATTCTGGTGTAATAATTGTGTGTGTTTTGTTAATGATTGCATTAGCAAGCAGTTTTAAAATTTTAAAATATAATTATCAATCTTTAGAAGAAAAAAAAACGATAGAAAATAAATTTTTACAAACGCAGCTAAAACTGAAAGAACAAGAATTAAAGTTTTTAAAGATGCAAATTCACCCACATTTTTTATTTAACACCTTAAATACTATATATGGTTTTGCATTAAAAAAATCTGATGAAGCTCCTGATATGATTTTAAAATTATCTAATTTATTAGATTATATATTGTACCAAGTGGATAAGCCAAAGGTATTTCTTAAGGATGAAGTGAATCACATAAAAAATTATATTACTTTAGAAAAAAGTAGATTTCAAGACAGTTTAAATATTGATTTTTCTAATATCATTTTTAATAGCGCCATTCAAGTGCCTCCAATGTTATTATTGCCTTTTGTTGAGAATGCCTTTAAACACGGTAAACAATTAGATGGTGTTTTAACAATAAAAATTAAATTAGAAGTAAAAGACGATAGCTTAGTGTTTGAACTAGAAAATTCTGCAGTAAAATCTTTAAATTCCAAAAAAGGGATAGGGTTAGAGAATATAAAATCAAGATTAAAAATGATTTATGATAATGAATACTCACTAAGAATTAATGACAATAAAAATTCTTTTGTCATCAAACTAAAAACACCAATTAATAATGAATAATAATTTAAAATGTGTTGTTGTAGATGATGAGCCAATGGCGAGAGAAATATTAATTTCTTACATAAACAAAACTCCAAACTTAGATTTAATTGAGACTTTTAAAAATGCCTCAGAGGCTTTGGTTTTTATGCAAGAAAATACGGCAGATGTATATTTTTTAGACATAAATATGCCAGAGATATCTGGTTTAACTCTAGCGAAAATTATCAATAAAAAATCAAAAATTATTTTTACGACAGCTTACAGAGAATACGCGGTTGATGGTTTTAAATTACAAGCGGTTGATTATTTATTAAAACCTTTTGCTTATGATCGTTTTTTAGAGGCTATCGAAAAGATTTCGCCAACAAGTAAAATGGAGATAACTACTAGCACTTTTATGTTTGTGAGGTCTGAAAGGAAAATGGTAAAAGTAGATTTTGAGGACATTTTATATATTGAAAGTTTAAGTGATTATGTTAAAATAATTACAGCAGAAAAAATAATCATTTCAAGAGAAACAATAACTTATTTGGAAGAAAAGTTGAACAAGAATTTTATTCGGATTCATAGGTCTTTTATAGTTCCCATCAATAAAATTAACTCGTATACAAATGAATTTATAGAAATTAATAAAAAGGCGTTACCAATAAGTCGGAGTTATAAGGAATCCGTTTTACAAAAATTAGCACAAGTATAGGGTAAACTTTATCTTTGTAATAAATTTAAAGACTTTGAATACAGCTCAATTTTTAGTAAAATCCGATTTAAAATTTGTTGATAAAGCCTCTTATACTTGGCAAACTCCAAGTAACATTGCTTTGGTAAAATATTGGGGAAAGCGTAATCCGCAAATTCCTAAAAATGCTTCTATAAGCTTCACCTTAAATAATTGTCACACCATTACTACAATTGATTTTGTAAAACAGCAAAAATCAGATATAGCCAATTTCGATTTGTTTTTTGAAGGAAAAGAAAAAGAAGAATTCAAGCCTAAAATTGCAGAATTCTTCCATAGAATTCAAACTTATTGTCCCTATATTTTTTATTATAAAATGATAATAAACTCAGAAAACTCTTTCCCGCATTCCAGTGGAATTGCTTCTTCTGCAAGTGGTTTGAGCGCAATATCAATGTGTTTGATGAGTTTAGAGCAAGAAATAACCCCAAATTTATCATCAGAATTTATCAATAAAAAAGCCTCGTTTTTAGCAAGATTAGGTTCTGGTTCTGCGAGTAGAAGTATAGAAGGTCCTTTGGTTGTTTGGGGTAAACATCCTGATATTGAAGGGAGTTCAGATTTGTTTGGTGTTCAATTCCCAAATAAGGTTCATCCTGTGTTTCGTAATTATCAAGATGTAATTTTATTGGTTGATAAAGGTGAAAAGCAAGTTTCAAGTACAATTGGGCATAATTTGATGCACAACCATCCTTATGCTGAAAATCGTTTTAAACAAGCTAATGAAAACTTGGGTAAAATGGCAACAATTTTACAAAATGGAGATATTGAAGGTTTCATTAATTTGGTTGAAAGTGAAGCCTTAACATTGCATGCGATGATGTTAACAAGCAATCCTTATTTTATTTTGATGAAACCAAATACGTTAGAAATTATAAATAGAATTTGGGAATATCGCCAAGAAAAAAATAGTAATATCTGTTTTACTTTAGATGCAGGTGCAAATGTACACGTACTATTTCCTCAAAAAGAAAAAGAAAATGTGTTGCAATTTATTGATAATGAATTGTCTAGGTTCTGTCAGAAAAAACAATATATTTGTGATGAAGCGGGTTTTGGGGCCCAACAAATTTAAAGCTTATTTTTACTGAAGTAAATTCATTATGAAAAAATCAACATTTACCCTTTTTCTAATCATTAGTTTTTTATCAGTTTCTTTAACTGCTCAACAAACAGTTTGGTTGAATGAAAAATTGGAAAAAACAACTCAAGACCAAGCTGTTTATTATAAAATTGGAAACAAATTGGAGGGGGAAGTGACTTATTTTTACAAATCAAGAACTATTTACAGAAAAGTATTTTTTGTTGAAGGAAAGATGGAAGGTAATTTTTATGAATATTATAATTCAGGAGAATTAAGAGAGGTTGGAAAATGTAAAAACGGGCTTAGAGAGGGCAACTGGAAAGAGTATTACAGAAATGGTAAAATTAGAAAAAAAGGAGGCTACAGAAATGGTAAGAAAGTTGGTGTTTGGAAGGTTTTCTACAAAAATGATTAATAACAATTCATTAACATAAATTTCCGTATTTTTGTATTATTATTGATAACTATGAAAGGACCACTTTTTTATGCTAAGATTCTACTTTTTGGAGAATATGGAATTATTAAAGATTCTAAAGGCCTAGCTATTCCGTTTAATGCGTACAGAGGAGCTTTAAAAACTTCAGATGATTTAGATGCGAAAGCGAAAACATCAAATCAAAATCTATTTAAATTCTTTAATTACATATCTGGTTTAAATTCGGATATAGTAACTTTTAATTTGGATGAATTTAAAAAAGATTTAGAAGACGGAATGTATTTTGATTCTTCAATTCCTCAAGGTTACGGAGTTGGCAGTTCTGGTGCTTTAGTGGCTTCTATTTATGATAAATATGCTTACGATAAAATCACAATTTTAGAGAATTTAACTAGAGAAAAGTTGTTGAATTTAAAATCGATTTTCTCTTTAATGGAATCTTTTTTTCATGGGAAAAGTTCTGGTTTAGATCCTTTAAATTCATATTTAAGTTTACCCATTTTAATCAATTCAAAAGATAATTTAGAACCTGCGGGTATTCCATCCCAAAAAGAGGGAAAGGGAGCCGTTTTTCTTTTAGATTCAGAGCAAATTGGAGAAACTGAGCCAATGGTGAACATCTTTATGAATAAGATGAAAAACGAGGGTTTCAGAACAATGATAAGTGAAGAATTTTCTAAAACAACAGACGCTTGTATCGAAGATTTTTTAAGTGGAAACTTGAAATCTTTATTTGGTAATGTAAAAAGTTTGTCAAAAGTTGTCCTAAAAAACTTTAAGCCCATGATTCCTGATGCTTTTCACAAAGTTTGGGAAAAAGGTATAAATTCTAATGAATATTACTTAAAGCTATGTGGCTCTGGTGGAGGAGGTTATATTTTAGGCTTTACAGAAGATTATCCTAAGGCTCAGGAAAGTTTAAAAGACTACAAGTTAGAATTGGTTTACAGGTTCTAAAACTTCTTCTATGAGTTCTTCAAAAAAGAAGACTTTTCTAAAAAAAATATTTAGTTTACTTTCAGTTGTAAGAGGTTATAATATTCTAATATTAATTTTCGCTCAGTATTTAGCTTCAATTTTTATTTTTTCTCCAAATAAATCTGCATCCACTGTAATTTTTGATTTACATTTATTATATATCGTTTTAGCATCGGTTTGTGTGGTTGCTGCGGGTTACATTATTAATAATTTTTACGATAGTAAAATTGATAGAATTAATAGACCTGTAAAAACTGGCATAGATAACTATGTGAAACAAGAAACAAAATTAACGCTTTATTTTAGCCTTAATTTCTTAGGTTTTATTTTTGGTTTGTTTGTTTCTTGGAGGGCAGCTCTGTTCTTTACGGTTTATATTTTTGGGATTTGGTTTTATTCTCACAAGCTAAAAAAATATCCTTTAACAGGTTTAATTTCGGCAACAGTGCTAACAATTTTGCCTTTTTTTGTCATTTTTGTGTATTTCAAGAATTTTTCAAAAATAATTTTTGTCCATGCAAATTTCTTATTTTTAGTAATAATGGTTAGAGAATTAATAAAGGATTTAGAAAATATAAAAGGAGCAATTGCCAACAACTACAAAACATTTACGGTTACTTATGGAGAGCAAAAAACAAAACAATTGTGTTTTTTGTTACTTACTTTCACCTTATTTCCTATTGTGATTTTGTTTAATTATCCCGAATTAGGTCCTATGAAATATTATTTTTATGTGGCCTTATTAACTTTAGTATTTGTTGGGTTTTATTTATTCAAATCAACAAAAAGGAGTGAATACAGGTTTTTACATAATGTGTTAAAATTACTTTTGTTGGTAGGTGTTTTTTCTTTAGTATTTATTGATACTTCTCTTATTTTAGAAAAAGTCATAGATAGATTGCAATAGCAACCATTTTAAGTACCTTTGTCAAAATTTTTATAATGAATTCAAATAAAAACTCGTCGAGAAGACGACAAGAAGGTAAAAAAAGTACACCTCTAAGTAGAAAAAATACAAAGAAAGATTTTAATAAAGCGAAGCCTGCTAAAAAAGCAGATGAATCTCAAGGCATTCGATTAAATAAGTACATTGCTAATTCTGGAATTTGTTCAAGAAGAGAAGCAGATACTTATATAGAGCATGGAAGTGTGCAAGTGAATGGGAAATTGGTAACAGAAATGGGCTATAAGGTACAACCAAATGATGTTGTACAGTTTGACGGAACTTCCATTACTCCAGAACAAAAAAAATATATTCTTTTAAACAAGCCAAAGAATTATATTACTACTATGGATGATGACCGTGGTCGTAAAACAGTAATGGAATTGATTGCAAATGCTTCTAAAGAAAGGATTTATCCTGTAGGGCGTTTAGATAGAAATACAACAGGTTTACTATTGTTTACCAATGATGGTGATTTAGCTAAGAAATTGACCCACCCAAAACACAATGTTCGTAAATTATACCACGCTTCTCTAGATAAAAAATTAGATTTAAGAGATTTAGAAAAACTTCGTGGAGAAGTAATTATAGAAGGCAGAAAAGTTTTTATTGATGCAGTCTCTTATGTTAATGGAGAACCAAAATCAGAAATTGGTATAGAAATTCATTCTGGTAGAAACAGAATTGTACGTAAAATTTTTGAACATGTTGGTTATAAGGTAAATAAATTAGATAGAGTGATTTTTGCAGAGTTAACTAAGAAAAATTTGCCAAGAGGAAGATGGAGGGAGTTGACGACACTAGAAGTGGCTAATCTTCAAAAAATGAAGTAGTTTAAAACGTATATATAAATGTAAAAAAACCTTTTAGAAATCAAATTTTAAAAGGTTTTTTTATGGTTCAAAACAATAAAATCTATCAATCTAGCTGCCAACTTAGATGTTGAATGGTCAATATCAAATTTTGGATTTAATTCGGCAATATCTACAGAAATCACTTTTTTACTTTTTAATAAAAAAGACAATACAGAAAACATAAAAAATGGTGAAAAGCCAAGTGATGAGGTAGCGCTTACACCAGGGGCATAAGCCGATGAAAATCCGTCTAAATCAATAGTAATGTATAGATAATCTACTTTATTTATAAATTGATGTAGTTGTTTTTGTAAAACTTCACTAAATTTTTCACATTCAAAATTGGTAACAAAGCCAACTTTATTTGCAGAAGCTATTTCAAATAATTCTTTGGTATTCGCCTGTTCTTGAATACCAATAACAAAATAATTTGCATTTTTATTTTCTGATAAAATCTGATGAAAAGGTGTTCCAGAATTAGGTAGATTTTCAACAGGACGTAAATCAAAATGAGCATCAAAATTTAGAATACCTATATTTTGTTTTGCCTTATTTTTTAAGGCTTTTTGTATACCATTAAAATTGGCAAAAGCAATATCGTGGCCACCTCCAATGGCAATTGGTAAAGTTTTGTTTTCTATGATTTTTGAAATAGATTTTGATAATGCATCTTGACAATCTTCTAAATGATTGCTTTTGCAGGTGATATTCCCAAAATCTATAATTGTTTTGTTCTTAAAATGTGTGGGTATTTTTCCTAATTGTTTTCTAATTTCTTTTGGTCCATTCTTGGCTCCAATTCTACCTTGATTTCTTCTTACTCCTTCATCACAAGCATAACCAATAATTCCAATATCAGTAGTTTTATCAAGATTTTCTAAAGTAATGTCTGCAACATTAATTTCTTGATACCAATATTGATTTTCAAGTTGGGTTTTTCTTCCAGAATAGTTTTCTAAACTTCCTGTTTGATAATCAACTTTTAGATTTTCAAAGAAACTCATAAATATTATTTTTTAATTTCTTCTCCTCTTAAAAAAACTTTTTCAATTTGATGATTTCCAAAAGAATAAGGGATAAAACCATAAGAGTTTATGGGTTTTGTTAAGATTAAGTTTGCTAATTTACCTCTGGTAATAGAGCCTACTTTATTTGACAAATTCATTGCATAAGCACCATTTATTGTTGCAGCATTTATGGCTTCTTCAGGTGTCATTTTCATTTTAATACAAGCTGTGGAAATTACAAAATTCATATTTCCAGAGGGAGTACTTCCTGGGTTATAATCTGTTGCTAAAGCCAAAGGCAATCCTGCAGCTATCATTTTTCTTGCAGGAGTATATGGAATTCCCAAAAAATAGGAACAGCTTGGCAATGCAACTGGCATTGTTGTAGTGTTTTTTAAATTTTCTATATCGTCATCTTTCATTATTTCTAAATGATCTACAGATAATGCATTGTGTTTTACTCCAGTTTGTATGCCTCCAATTGCATTAAATTGATTTACATGAATTTTACCTTGCAAACCATATTTTTTACCTGTTTCTAAAATACGTGTGGTATCATCAACTGAAAAATATCCTTTTTCACAAAAAACATCAATAAAATCAGCTAAATTTTCTTCAGCAACTTTAGGAATTATATTATTGATCAATACTTCTAAATACCCATTTTTATCATTTTTAAATTCTTCTGGAACTGCATGTGCACCTAAAAAAGTTGCTTTTAGTGGAAGTGGATAATTCTTTTTTAACCGTTTGATAACTTTAAGCATTTTTAACTCTGCTTTTTCTGTTAATCCATATCCTGATTTTATTTCTACAGCTCCAGTTCCTAATTGAATAATTTCTTCTAATCGTAGTTTGCTTTGGTTATACAAATCTTCTTCAGAAGTATTTTGTAATTTTTTTGCGGAGTTTAGAATTCCGCCACCATTTTCCGCAATTTCTTGATAAGATAAGCCATTGATTCTATCTACAAATTCACTTTCTCGGTTTCCTGCATAAATAATATGTGTATGAGAATCGCACCAAGAAGGTAATAGCATTTTTCCTGTAGCATCTATTGTTTCATTTTTATGAGCTTTAGGGCAGTCTTTCATCAATCCAAAATCAACTATAAGTCCATTTTCAACTAGTAAAAATGCATTTTTTAAAGTTGGTAATATTTTCATTTCTTCACCAGAAACAAAAGAAACCTCATTATTTCTAATTTGAATTAATTCTTTAATATTTTTGAAAAGTAATTTCATTAAAATAAATCGTTTAATAGATTTTCTTGCACTAAATTAGGTAAAGTAATTTTTAAATTTGGTGTTCTTTCCATTTCTCTTTTAATGGCAAAAATTGCTTCTTCATTTCTAGCCCAACTTCTCCTAGCAATTCCGTTATTCACATCATAAAACAGCATATTTTTTAATTTTTTTTCTGCCTCTTTTGTTCCGTCGAGTAACATACCAAATCCACCATTAATAACTTCGCCCCAGCCAACACCACCGCCATTGTGAATAGAAACCCAAGTTGCGCCTCTAAAACTGTCGCCAATTACATTATGAATTGCCATATCTGCAGTAAACTTACTTCCATCGTAAATATTAGATGTTTCTCTAAAAGGTGAGTCTGTTCCGCTAACATCATGATGGTCTCTGCCTAAAATTATTGCATCAATTTCACCTAAAGAAACCGCATCATTAAATGCTTTTGCAATTTTTATTCTTCCTTCTGCATCTGCATATAAAATTCTTGCCATAGAACCAACCACCATTTTATTGGCTTTGGCATTTTTTATCCAAGTGATATTGTCTTGCATTTGCAATTGAATTTCTTCCGGAGAGTTTTCCATAATTTCTTGTAAAACTCTAGCAGCAATTTCATCGGTTTTATCTAAATCTTCTTGTTTACCTGATGCGCAAACCCATCTAAAAGGTCCAAAACCGTAATCAAAACACATTGGACCCAAAATATCTTGAACATAAGATGGATATTTGAAATCAATTTTATTGGCAGCCATTACATCTGCTCCAGCTCTTGAAGATTCTAATAAGAATGCATTTCCATAATCAAAGAAATAGGTTCCTTTTTTGGTATGATTGTTAATTGATTTTGCATGTCTTCTTAAAGATTCTTGAACTTTATTTTTAAATAAATCCGGGTTTTCTTTAATCAAGATGTTGGATTGCTCGTAGGATAAGTCTACAGGGTAATAACCTCCAGTTAATGGTATATGCAGTGAAGTTTGATCTGAGCCGATATGAATAAAAATATTTTCTTTGTCAAAGTGTTCCCAAACATCTACAATATTTCCAATAAAAGCAATTGAAACTACTTCTTTGTTTTTTTGAGCTTGAACGGTTCTTTTAACTAAAATATCAATATCATCAATTAAAAGATCTACCCAACCTTGTTGATGTCTTTTTATAGCCGCTTTTGGATTTATTTCTGCACAAATGGTAATGCAGCCTGCAATATTTCCTGCTTTAGTTTGTGCGCCACTCATACCACCTAAACCAGCAGTTAAAAAGATTTTTCCATTTGGGTTTTCATCTTTGTTTAAAATTTTTCGAAACGCATTCATTACAGTTATGGTAGTACCGTGAACGATGCCTTGCGGTCCAATATACATAAAAGAACCCGCTGTCATTTGTCCGTATTGAGAAACACCTAATGCATTCATTTTTTCCCAATCATTGGGTTTTGAGTAGTTTGGAATTACCATTCCATTAGTAACTACAACTCTTGGAGCATTCTCTGAAGAAGGAAATAATCCCATAGGATGACCCGAATATAAATGTAAGGTTTGTTGCGTGGTCATAGTTGCTAAATATTGCATAACTAATAAATATTGCGCCCAATTTTGAAACACTGCCCCATTACCACCATACGTAATTAATTCTTCTGGATGTTGTGCTATATCTGGATTCAAGTTGTTTTGAATCATTAACATAATGGCTGCAGTTTGTAAAGATTGTGCAGGGTATTCATTAATGTTTCTTGCGTAAATTTTATAATCGGGTTTGAATCTGAACATGTAAATTCGGCCAAATTCTTTCAATTCTTTGGCAAACTCTTTTGATAATTGCGTATGCCATTTTTTTGGGAAGTAACGCAATGCGTTTTTTAATGCTAATTTTTTTTCATCTAAAGATAAAATATCTTTCCTTTTTGGGGCACTGTTTGCATTTTTTGGGTAGACCTTCTTTGATGGAAGTTCATTTGGAATTCCTTGTAAAATTTGTTTTTTAAAATCCATTTTATTCTATTTTACAATTATTTGTTGCGTTTTTACCAATTGAATCATGTTGTTAATATCATCTTTTAACAATCGATCGTCTTCTAATTTATTAACTTTTTTTCTGATAATCTTAAAATTTTCTTCTATTATTTTTGAAAAAGTGTTCGGTCTTCTAAATTCTAAAGACTGCGCTGCATACATTAACTCAATTGCTAATATTTTTTCTAAATTACCTAAAATTTGGTTGAATTTTCTTCCAGAAATACTTCCCATAGAAACATGATCTTCTTGCCCTAAAGAAGTTGGAATACTATCTGCAGAAGGGGGGAAACAAAGTGATTTATTTTCGGTTACTAAAGCTGCTGTGGTATATTGAGGAATCATGAAGCCAGAATTTAACCCTCCACTTTTTGTTAATAATCGAGGTAAACCATATTTACCTTCTAAAAGTAAATAACAACGTCTATCGGATATGTTTCCTAGTTCAGAAGCAGCAATTGAGCAATAATCTAAGGCCATAGCTAAAGGTTGTCCATGGAAATTTCCGCCAGAAATGGCTTCAGTCTCACTTAAAATAATAGGATTGTCTGTTACTGAATTCATTTCTATTTCTGCTAATTCTTCCAAATGGTAAAAGGCATTTCTAGAAGCTCCGTGAACCTGAGGAATACATCGCATTGAATATGGGTCTTGTACACGTTCACAATTTTCATGAGAAGTTATATTTTGTGAATTTTCGAATAGCATTCGCATTCTTTTAGCAACGTGTATACTTCCTTTAAAAGGTCTAATATTATGCAAATCTTCTTTAAAAGGCGAGGCACTTCCTTTATAACCTTCAATACTCATAGCTCCAGAAACATCTGATACATCTAATAAATATTTCATTTTTGAAAGTCCTAAAATGGTGTGAGCCAAAATAAATTGTGTCCCATTTATCAAACCCAAACCTTCTTTTGCGTGCAATTCTAAAGGTTTTAAATTGTGGTCTTTTAAAACTTTTTTGGCTGGTATGATTTTATCTTCAACCCAAAAATCACCTTCGCCAATTAAAGGTAGAAATAGATGAGAAAGCGGAGCTAAATCACCAGATGCCCCTACAGAACCTTGTTTTGGAACAGTGGGCAATAAATCATTTTCAATAAAATAAAGAATACGTTCAATTAATTTTAGTCGAACGCCAGAAAACCCCTGACACAATGCATGAACTTTACAAATCATCATAATTTTAGATAATTGTTTATCTATAATTTCACCAACTCCTACTGCATGCGTAATTAATAGATTTTTCTGAAGTAGGTTTGTTTCCTCTGGTGAAATCTGTACATCACATAATGGTCCAAACCCAGTATTTATGCCGTAAACAGCTTTATTTTTTTGAGTAATTGTATTTACCTTTTTTCTTGATAAATTAATTTTCTCTTTGGCTTCTTTATTTATTGTGGTGTTTAATTCACTATTTGCAATCTGCAAAACCTTTTTTAAGTCCAAGTGATCTATTCCGTAATTGAATATCATTTTATGTTGCGTTGTGTTTTTACAAAGTTATCATTACTTTTGATGCTTTATGATATTATTTAATACTATATTTAATAACTATGAATTATCAAATAGAGTTAAGACACATTCGATATTTTTTAGCAGTAGCCGAAGAATTGCATTTTAGAAAAGCTGCAGAAAAGCTTTTTATTTCTCAACCAGGTTTGAGCAGGCAAATAAAAATTTTAGAAGAAGAATTAGGTGTGGTTTTGTTTGAAAGACACAATAGAAAAGTAGTTTTAACTAAAGTGGGTGAATATCTACAAAAAGAATTTACAGAACAATTGAAGTCTTTAAAGAGTACTTTAGATAATGCAAAATTATTTCAAAAAGGAAAAAAAGGAGAGTTTAAAATTGGCTATGTTGGTTCTGCAATGCAAAATGTAATTCCAGATTTACTCTTGAATTTTGAAAAAATTAATCCGGATGTGGTTTTTCATTTAAAAGAAGTAGATAATCAGAAACAAATTGAAGATTTACTTTCATTTGCAATTGATATTGGTTTTGTACGTTTGGAAAGAGTACCGATAAATTTGGAAGTGAAGACGATTTTAAAAGAAAATTTTTGTCTTGTTTTGCCTGAAAATCATCCTATTAATAATGAGAATTTTCAAAGTCTAAAACAATTTGAATCATCTTCCTTTATTCTTTTCGATGCTAATTATAGTGCTTCTTACTATGAAAAAGTAATGCAAATTTTTGATGATTGTAACTTTACACCTCTAGTTTCTCATAATACCATCCATTCAAGTTCAATCTTTAAATTGGTAGAGAATAATTTTGGAATTTCTATTGTACCAAAATCCTTAGCAAAAAAACGCGGGTATCAAATAAAATTTATTGAGTTAGATAAAGTTTCTCAGCAAACCACCCTATCATTAGTTTGGAATAAAAAAAACAATAACCCAATTTTAAACGAGGTCTTAGCATTGCTCTAAATTTTAAACACAAAAAAACCCAAATAAAAATTTGGGTTTTAAGTGGTACCTCCAGGAAGAAATTACTTTATTTCATTTAATCTCAAAAACACCTAAATCATTAAAAATTAATGATATAACATCATTTTTATTATAAAGAC
>Ga0206127_1001092_pt1 | contig 30609 bp, 31 predicted proteins | sample Helgoland_Spring_6_FD_148646 | JGI IMG/M metagenome (GOLD analysis project Ga0206127, IMG submission 148646) | Pelagic subsurface seawater microbial communities from Kabeltonne, Helgoland, North Sea - Helgoland_Spring_Bloom_20160419_1 | ecosystem: Environmental > Aquatic > Marine > Epipelagic ...
TCCATCTACACTCGCCCTGTTCCGGTTGATACCATCTACACGTTGGTACCGGGGGGAGGGGCCAGTTGAGCGTATCCATTGGAGGTTCCACTCAAACTTGCAAAAGGTAAAAATACGGATGACTTCATAAAAGAACATACGGTTACATTTGTTCTCTCATAAGAATGGGTTGCGATGTTTGCGTATGAAGCCAACCGTCCTGCCTAAAATATACTATTTGGAATGTGATAAGCAAGTTATGACTAATTTAATTTAAAGAATCCTTGCATTGATCGTTTTATTCGATAGAATCCAGTCATATCGTACTGATAAAGCGATGCAAGATGACAGCCAGACAACTCGCTAAAGGATTGACCGACAATAACGGTAATCCTCTCAGACCCCTCTCAAAGCGCGAGGAGCGAGAACGTGTCTCTCTAGTACGCCAAGCCTTCCTTTATCACCCTGACTTACCAAGGGTCGTACAGAAGGCCATAGACATATCTCTGGATGATGACCACAAATCTCAAGGGGCTGTCTTAACGACCATTATGAAAACGATTGTCCCTGCTAGTGCTTTCTTAGATGAGCAGAAGCAGACCGCAGCCGTGACAGTCAATATCACCGGGATGGACATTAAGACCCCTGAAGTCGTTGACGGTGAAGTGGTGAAGGAGGATGTATCGGAGATGTAAACATTGATCCTCTGGATTGGCAGAAAGAAGTCCTGAGAGATGCGTCACGTTTTAAGGTTATCGCGGCGGGTCGTCGAACAGGTAAGTCCTATCTTGCGGCCTGTACGTTAATCCTGGCAGCCCTTAACGATAAAAAAGGAAAGGTCTTTTATGTGGCCCCAACCCAAGGACAAGCCCGTGATGTGATGTGGGACGTACTCTGGGAAATAGCCGGGGACATCATTGAGCACCAGAACATTAACAATCTGGAACTAACCCTAGCGGGTGGGAATAAGATCTACCTCAAGGGCTCAGATAGACCCGATACCTTACGGGGAGTTTCCCTCAAGCACTTGGTCTTGGATGAGTACGCCTTTATGAAGCCTGACGTATGGGAGAACATCCTACGTCCTGCGCTCTCTGACCAACAGGGGACGATGATTGCCATTGGAACCCCTGAAGGTCGTAACCATTTTTACGACATGTACTTAGGGGCTGACACGTTTGAGGACTGGACTTCGTTTCACTTCACAAGTTTCGACAATCCTCTGGTCAAGCGCGAAGAAATAGAACATGCCCGAAACACCCTACCTAACTATGCATTTCAGCAAGAGTATATGGCAAGTTTCGATGCCAAGACTCAAGGCCATTTTAAGGTAGAGGATTTTGATTACTACGAGAAGCGGCCACCCGGTAATTACGATGTCTATATCGGGATTGACCTAGCGGGATTTAAGCAGACAGGCCAACGGAAAACGAAGAAGCGCGATGACTCCGCGATCTCTGTGGTCTATGTCAACGGTGAGGGTCACTGGTACGTTGAAGATATTATCCACGGTCAATGGTCACTCGATGAAACCTGTGGACACATTTTTGCGGCTGTGGATAAACATAGACCGATCATCACGGGTATTGAGAAAGGCATTGCACAACAGGCCGTATTCTCCCCTCTCAACGACATGATGCGCCGTACAGCAAGAATCTTCCGACTAGAGCCTCTTAGCCACGGAAACCAGAAGAAGGCTGACAGGGTGCTGTGGGCGCTTGCAGGGCGCTTTGAGAATGGACTGGTTCACTTAAAGAAAGGTGAATGGAACGAACGCTTTGAAGATGAGGCCGGTAACTTTCCTTCGGCCCTAGTACACGATGACCTGATAGATAGCCTTAGTTATGTAGATCAGATGGCTCAGGTTCCCTATTTCTCCGGTATCGACGCTCCTGATGAGTTCGATTGCCTTGACGCTGTGGCGGGTTATTGATGTCTGACGATGATATTTTGGGTGTAGAGCAAGATCTGTACGGCTGGATTGATTCCACGACAGAGAACTGGCGCACTCACTACCAGTCAAACTACGAAGAGCAGCATGAAGAATACTTCAGGCTTTGGAGAGGTATTTGGTCAGAGAAAGACAAGACCCGGGCCAGTGAACGCAGCCGTTTAATTGCGCCAGCCCTTCAGCAAGCCGTTGAATCTAACGTGGCAGAGATAGAAACCGCTACGTTTAGCCAATCAACCCTCTTTATGTTGGAAGATGATGACGAAGATCCCAAAGATGTGGCAGGTTTGCAGTATTTGCTGCACAAAGACATCGAACGAGCGCACATTCGCCCGGCAATTGGTGAAGTTTTAATCAATGCAGCGGTCTATGGGACAGGAATAGCCGAGCTCATCATGGATGAGACGATAGAATACAAGCCAGCCGTGCGTGAAATGCCAGAAATGGAAGCTTCGGGCATGGCTGAGTACGGGGTAGAGGAAACAACCCGTCCTATAGTGAAGATGAAGCCCATCTTGCCCAAGAATTTCCTGATCGAGCCTAGTGCTACGTGCTTAGGAAGCGCAATGGGCGTCTGTATTGACGAAATGGTGAGCAAGCACTCCATTGAACTCCTGATTGAGTCCGGTGTTTACCGGGATGTGGACATTGGGGGTGGTCAATCCGACTTAGGACTGGCTAAAGACGCCGAGCTCTTACATCAGCCCGAGGATACGGTACGGATTAAGCGTTACTACGGCCATGTACCCCGTGATCTCTTGGTTGAGGCGGGTGTAGACGGTGAAGGTCTTGATGACACCAAGTTTATTGAGGCTATCGTCGTTATTGCAGACGGTGAAATCCTCAAGGCGTTAGCCAATCCCTACATGATGAAAGATCGTCCGATTATGGCGTTCTCATGGGATGTTGTCCCCTCGCGGTTCTGGGGTCGTGGGGTGTGCGAGAAAGGTTACATGAGCCAGAAGGCACTCGATGCTGAAATGCGGGCAAGAGTAGACGCCCTAGCATTGACGACACATCCCATGATGGCCGTAGACGCTGCGAAGATACCAAGGGACAGTAAGTTCGAGGTTAGACCCGGCAAGATGATCTTGACCAACGGTAACCCAGCCGAAGCGTTGATGCCCTTTAACTTTGGTCAACTGAATCAGATCAGCTTTAACCAATCTGCGGGCTTGCAGATGATGGTTCAGCAAGCGACTGGAGCTCTTGATGGTGCTCAAATGGCGCAGGGGCCATCAAGTGACACAACGGCAGCCGGTATCTCGATGTCGATGGGCGCGGTAATGAAGCGTCAACGTCGCACCCTGGTCAACTTTCAAGAGAACTTCTTTAAGCCGTTAATCAAGAAGCTAGCCTACAGATACATGCAGTACGACCCCGAAGTGTATCCGGTCAAAGACTTTAGCTTTTGCGTGGTCAGTAGTTTGGGCGTTATTGCGCGAGAGTACGAGGTTGCCCAGCTAACCCAGATCCTACAGGTCACACCGCCCGACAGTCCGCTACACGCAACGCTGATGAAAGCGGTCATTGAGCACCTTAACGTGAGCTCTAAGGACGAGTTACTACAAAGCCTAGAGGCTGCGAGCCAACCCAATCCTGAAATGCAGCAGATGCAGCAACAACAACAGCAATTGCAGATGGCGCTACAGCAGGCACAGATCGCAGCCATTGAAGGCCAACACGCCGAAAGTATGGCACGGGCTGAGAAGTACAAAGCCGAGGCTGATCTTTATCCACAGGAATTGATCTTGAAGTACGCGGATCAAGACAAGGATGGGGAGATAGATGTCAGCATTGCAGAGAAGCTACAGATAGCTGCAAGCCTCCGGGAAGAAGAATCTCACCAATTAGCCAATGACGAGAAGCGTCAGCAGATGGAAATGGCCCAGCAACAGATGCAAGCCAAGCAAGCCGAACAGCAACAGCTTCAACAGATGATGGGGCAGAACGCACAGATGCTAGAGGGAGTCACATTCAGTGAGTGATTTAAGCCTATACGAAATCCTCAACCTTGTTACTTCTGAGATCAAGAAGGCACAGGTTGGAAATATCAAGAAGATCATCGGCCCAGCAGGCCCCAAGGGCGAAGTAGGCCAAATAGGCGGGCCAGGAGAGAAGGGCGATAAGGGCGACAAAGGCGCTAAGGGTGATCGTGGCTTAAAAGGTGATAAAGGCCAGCAAGGAGAAGCTGGCGAAGATGGCACTGAAGGTAAGGATGGCGTTGGTATTGCTCGGATTGAGCAGGACATTGATAGCTCGATCCTACTTTATCTAACAGACGGTACAAGCTACACGGTAGAGATGCCCCTTGGTGAAGGCGGCACGATGAACGAGGTTCACTACAAGTCTATCGGTGGTAGTGGTGGCGGCGGTACGGTTGATCTGTCGGGTTATGTCAGACGCCCTAACGCTAGCCTTCGTAACGGTAAGTGGATGCTCTACAGGGAAGTAGAAGGCAGGCAGGAATGGGCACCTGCAACGACTGATCTGATTGAGACGAACGGGCAGTTAATGTTTCGTGACATCAATGGGCGGTTTGCTCCTACACCTGAAGAGCTTGGTGAGCTAACCAACCAGCTTAAAGTAAACCGCTTTATCTGGGAGAAGATTCAAGACCTAGACGGAGATGGGTTTGTTAAAAAGGAAGGCGGCGACTCAATGGAAGGGCCGCTTGTCATGCTGACTCAAAAGGGCGAGGACAGTCGGTCTACTAATAAGGTTCAGACCCTTGGTGTTTACTCTAACAGTGACAGCAGTTCGCTACGCTTGGGCACAACGCGTGACAGGGTTTACATTGGACACAACGAAACTTCATTCAACGGCCCTATCAAGGTTGGTGAGATTCAAGAGAAGGATGCCGGCCAAGGCATTGAGGTTGCTGATCGCGTCATTCTCAAAACTGAGGGTGTCGAGGACGATGAGGCAGTCACAAAGAAGTACATAGACGACGCGACCCGTTACCTTCAAAACGAAATCATTGAGCTTGAAGAAGAAATCGATGCCATTGTTCCTTCTGTGGAGCGCGGCACATGGATGTTTAACCTTGGCGGTCTAGCTGGCAATCAAGGTCAGCTAACCATGTACGACGATGTAAATGGTGGCGGTCAGCCTATTGGTTTGTTCAAAAGCGCCAAGTCTATATGGCTTAACGAGAATGATAATGACGGTACGCCGCACGGCTTTGCGGGTGTAGAAGCTGGTGAGTTGATTGAATTGTTTGTTGAAGGCCAGCCAGACTACGGACTGTTTACCGTTGTAGATGTTCACGATGAAACAGCGGGGCAGGCCCATTGGTGGGTGATTGACGTTGATTTCGTTAGGGCGCTAGAAGATACCTCTATGCCGAGTAACGGCGAGAACGTCCGAGTCAAGATTATTCAGCCCCCTAGTGCTGGAGATAGTGACGGCTTCGTACTGAAGTCTGGCGATACTATGTCGGGCAAGCTACAGCTTGATAATCCTCGCCATTTCAATGAAAGCGGTAATGGATTCACTATTAAGGGCGCTATTGGTGCCGACTACTCTTCACCCGCTGTCAGCGAGCAGGAGGGGGATTTGCTTCAGGCATACCACAACGCAGGTTCCGCAGATGCAATTAACTACAAAGGCAAAATTATTTCTCCCAATAACATTGTCACTAAGGAGTACGTTGACTCTAAAGTTCAGTCATCTTCATCTGGCGAACTATATACCTTAACGACATGTGGCAATCATTACACTTACAGTACTAATTCGAATGCACCAGATTTTACCAATTTTAGAACTGCTACTACGAGTATGGAATACAACACAGAGTTTCATTTTAAGCAACTTTGGACATCTGAAAATTACGGTGCTTTATTACAGCCATACTGGGAACCAACACACCAAACTATGTTTGAGTTATATGTCAGAGCACAGTTAGTCCTTAAAACTCCTATTAAGGATTGGAAGCAATCTCCTAGAGATCATATGTGTGTGGTGTTCTCTCCCGCTGGGCCAGAGCCAATGACTCACGAACATGGGGCTTTTTATAATAATTCAACTTATGAAGTTGTGTTAACTAACATGAGAAAGATATAGGCAGAAGAGTAATGCTTGTGACTAAAAAAGAATATGACGCAATGGTTTCTCGGTTGGAAAAAGTCCTTAACGAACAGAACGAGAGAATCAAAAAGCTAGAGACTAAGCCTAAACGCAAGGTCGCTAACAAGGCGGTGAAGCCACAATGATTATTGAAATGTCAGAACAGGAGCTCGATGAAGCTCGTGAGTTGTTTATGAATAAGGGGTGGCAATCCTTTTGTTTGCAGATACAAGAGCAGATAGAAGAGTGCTCACTCGATATGTGTAAAGACGCTGATGACCTTTGGTTTCAGAAAGGTCGATTAGCCACGCTACGCTCGATAGCCATGTACCAGGACATGTGCTTTCAAGCAGAGCAGCAATTTGGGGTAACGGAAGAAGTGAGTTCGTTACTGCAATAGGTTGTGCTGTCTCCATTTCCGGGGAGCTAGTACGATCTGACTGAAGGGGGTAGCTCTTACGAGTCCTCATAACTTATCCGACAGACCTTTTTAGGAGCGGAACAATGGCAGAGTGGATTGAGAACGAAGAGAACGCTGAAGTTGCAGGCGAGGGACAGACCGCAGAACCAGTGATGGAGGGCTTAGAGCCTGAACCCGTTGAGGAAGTGGAGCCCGAAGAAGAGTTAGCACCGACCTATCAAGGCAAGTCCGTTAAGGATGTCGCCAAGATGCACTCGGAGCTAGAGAAGGTGATGGCCCGACAAGGGAACGAACTGGCAGCTCTCCGTCAACAGGTTCAACAGACTCACGTTGCACAACCCGAACCGGAGGAACCTAGTACCGATGTTGATTACTTCACTGATCCCAAGGCAGCAGTCAATAGCTCCATTGAGAACCATGAAGTCATCAAAGAGTTTAAACAAGCTACCGCACAGATGAAGCGTGATGCTGGAGTACAGGCGTTGGTCAACAAGCACAGCGACATGGCCGAAATCATTAGCTCGGAAGAGTTTAAGGTTTGGGCGCAAGCAACCCCTGTACGACAACGGCTGCATTATGAAGCCGATCAGATGTTCTCTGTAGAAGCTGCCGATGAACTGATCTCAAACTTTAAAGAGATCAAGGGCATGGCAAATACTGCAAAGAAAGCAGGTAGCAAGGCTAGGAAAAGTGCGGTGAAGAGCGCCAGTACAGGCTCTCCATCATCAAACCCTGAAAGCGGAAACTCACGCAAGATCGTTAATGGTGCGGAGCTACGCCGAAAAGCAAAAGCTGACCCTGACTGGTACGAAGCGAATCAGCCCGAAATTATGAAGGCATACGCAGAGGGCCGGGTACAGGGCTAACCTCTTAAAAGGAAATTTATCATGGCATTAGATGCAGCATGGGCGACAGGTAGCGCCGTAACTACCACAACCGCAGCGACATTCATTCCTAAGTTATGGAGTGATGAGATCATTGCAGAGTACGAGAAGTCTATCGTAATGAAGCCTCTCGTTCGTCAACTCAAGATGGCTGGCAAGAAGGGTGACACTATGCACATCCCTATGCCGACTCGTGGCGATGCAAGCGAGAAGGTAGCGGAGACGCAAGTGACTCTAGCCGCTAGCACTGAAGGCGAGAAGCTCATCACGATTGACCAGCACTGGGAGTTCTCAAAGCTTATTGAGGACATCGTAGAGAAGCAGGCTCTTACCAGCCTTCGTCGTTTCTACACTCAAGACGCTGGTTATGCTCTGGCTCGTAAGGTCGACTCTGACCTGATCTCTGCCTCTAACGGATGGGACAGCGCTATTGATTCTCTGGGTGGAAACCCCGGATCAAGTGCTAATCCACACGTTGAAGGCAACGCGCTTGAGTTCTGTGACCAAGCATTCCGCGATGCAATCCAATTGCTCGATGATGCTGACGTTCCTATGGACAATCGCAAGCTAGTAATTTGTCCGAGCGCTCGAAATCAGATAATGGGCATTGATCGTTATGTCTCGTCTGACTTCGTGAATGGTCGCGGTGTTGTTAACGGAAAGATTGGTGAGCTCTACGGTGTAGACATCTATACCAGCACCAACCTGACTGCTAACGCGGCGGGCGAGAAGCCTTGTTTGCTGTTCCACACAGACGCTTTGGTACTTGCCGAGCAGATGTCTATTCGGACACAGACTCAATACAAAGCTGAATACCTTGCCGACCTTATGGTTGCCGACATGCTCTACGGTTTTGATACATACCGTCCTGAGTGTGGTGTGCAAATCTGGGTACAAGGGTAATAACTGCGGGGGTTCTTCGGAGCCCCCTTTTTTATTTGGAGATATGCAATGAGTTATGAAGAGCCGCTAGTAAATTTTGCTGAGAAGGACGGACTCCCTACTGGTCAAGACGCCAAGAAAATTAAGGGTGCAGAACTTACGGCTGAGTTTCAGGCCATTGCAGATGCGTTGAAAGAAAAGACAGATGCAGACGTAGCGCTAGAAACGCTAGATATAACTGGAAACACACGCTTAGGCAGCACAAACGAGAATCATCACACACTCATTGGTGATACTTACATTGGCTACGGGCTTGACGATGCTCGACCAGACAACTCAGACGTAGAAGGCGGCACGTTATTTCTCAACAGAGGCGCATTGGTAGGTAGAGATGCCGAAGAAGGCACTGCCAGTATAGGAATGGAAAACAATTTCATCTGGGGACTAAGAGATCCAGAGAGTGTAGACCATGCAGCGAACAAACGGTATGTCGATAAAGCCGATTACCTTGCAGATGTTACGAACCTCACTATCGGCTCTAGCAATACAAGCACGATAAACACCAAGGGCGACATGTATGTGGGCTATGAGTCTGCACTACCTAACAACAATGACGAGGTAGGCGGCACATTGTTCCTAGCTAGGGGCGTTCTTGTGGGTCGTGGTGCTCCTACGGGCACGGCTGCTATTGGAATGGAAGGCAACATCATCTTTGGGTTGGGCAATGGCAACTCTAACGATCACGCAGTTAACCTGGCACAGCTTAGGGCTAGTCGTAGTGACATGGCGAACAAGCTTCTCGTGGCAGTAGCCAATTCTAAAGATTTTGATGAACTCAAATCAGAGCTGCTTGCAGCCTTAACAGGGCTTTTAGGAGATGACGAATGAATTATGACAAACCCTTAACTAACTTCAGGGTAAAAGATGATCTCAAGGTAGGAGATCCAGCCAAGAGAGTCATGGGTGGCGAGCTATCAAAAGAGTTTGAGGCTATCGCTGCCGCGATAACGGAGCTAAGTAATGAGTCGCAACTACCCAACATAGATTCAGACATTAACTTTTGTGGTGCTGTAGACGCTACTGACTCAGCAGACTTCCCCGGCTTCACACGGTCTGTTCAAGGCGGCGACATTTACTTAACGACGACAGAAGGCCCAGCCGCTCCCGAGTGGACAGGTCTGGATGGCGCGATGCTTAACGTTGGTAACGCTATTGGGTTCTCCGCAGTAGAAGGTAGGTGGTATCTGATCGGAGATGTCGGAAGCACAACAGGCCTTAACGGAGAGGACGGGCAAGACGGAGCAGACGGTGCTCCCGGTCAAGACGGTGCTCCCGGTGAGGACGGAAAAGACGGAGATCCCGGTCAAGACGGAAAAGACGGTGCTCCTGGCAAGGACGGAAACGATGGGGCTCCGGGCAAAGACGGTGAAGATGGTGCGCCCGGTGAGGATGGAGAAGATGGGACTCCCGGCACAAACGGTCAAGATGGTGCTCCGGGCAAAGACGGTGAGAAGGGTGAGAAGGGCGACGACGGTGAGAAGGGCGACAAGGGCGAGGCCGGGAAGGACGCTGATGGCGGTGACGATGTTTGGGTTGTTTCTGATCCAAATGAGTTTGGGCAAAGGTTGGTGAGGTTTCCAGATCAAATCAGCAACCCCGATGACATATATGATTTTAAAATCCGGTACTCCACAGACCCCGAGCAAGGCACAATAAGCAGGGCACTAATCAACGCCTATAAACTTTACGTCAAAGATATAGAATCAACCGGAAGCATAAAAGCGACTGATTCTGTTGAATCTACAGAGGTCAAGGCGGCGGCTGTAGAGGCGGGTGCCTCTATTGCTTTAGAGCAAGTCGTTGTTGGCGGGATTGTGGTTGGGGATGCAGTAATAAAATCATCATTCAGTGAAGATCAAAAAGCCGAGGCAATGGGCGTGCAGTCTGCGCTTAAAGTTATCAAGCCAATGCCCGATCCGTTACCAAATAAGGTAACCGTTGATATTGATAAAGACGGAAACATTACCGCAAAAGGGGCGGTGCAGGCGTCTGAATTTCTAGACGCTGACGGTAACAATATCCTTAAAATTCCATACGATGAGTCGAACCACAAACTCATGGTTAGCACGATCGAACTCTCACTCGATCCCGCTACCGGAGAGTGGGGCCATGACAGTTATCTGCATCATGGTGGCATGACCATGAGCGGCTATGCTGGCGATGGTGACTGGGCAGAAAGTGCCATTTCGGTTTATGCCTTCCCCGCTGGAATTGGCACATCGTATTTCCAATACGTATACGATTTAGACACCGCTGGAGCAAGCGATCCTGTCCATGTATACGGTGATGGCGTGTGGGCGGTATGGGAGGAGCCCAACGCGCCCACCAAAGATTTTGCAGTTCGTATATGGGGCGGGCGTTTAAAGAGGGCGGGAATAGGTGCGCCATATGGTCAATGTGAGTTTTATGAGGGTCACTTTGAAGAGGTCTACGCAGATTCCTACCTAGATAAGGACGGGAGTGCAATGATGTCTATCAGCGATGTCATTGATGGATTCTCAGCAATACAGACAGCCGTGAGTGATGAGGCAACCGTCGAGGGGTTGCGCGACTCCATCGTTAATGCCGTTGGTGGATTCATTGAGCGGCTTGAAGCTCGGCAGGCAGAAGTTAAAGAAAAAGTAAGAAAGAGCGCAGAAGAATTAGCAGCCACAATGGAGATAACAGAATGAGCTATTGGAACCCTATCTATGATTACCGCGTTAAGGACAGTCTTGATCGCTATGACGCAAAGAAAAGGCTTATGGGCTATGAGCTCATGGAAGAGTTTGAGGCTATTGCTGGCGTCTTTAACGATCTTAAAGGCGACGCAGATTCCTTAGATCCTGAAAGCTTGAAAGGCCCGAAGGGTGATAAAGGCGATGCCTTTGTGTACGAGGACTTTACTCCTGAACAGTTAGAGGGATTGAAGGGTGAGCCCGGAGATGGTGGCGAAGGCGGGGCGCTTCCCGGTGGCACCACGGTAGGCGATACAGCCGCATGGGACGGAACTGCATGGAAAGTAACGTCACAATTATCTGTGCAGCCCGAAGGCGTAACGAGTGTTGGCACTTCGGATTATACGGCCAAGACCTATATCCACGGCGATGTGTACTTAGGCATGTCGGAGAACTTCTATAATACGCCTATTCGCCACAACCCCGACACATGGCCCGGCACAACATTCTGTGGCGGCATGGCAATGGTCGGCAGCTATATCGAAGGTTCATCCCTAGAGCCAGCCGATGATGCTGAAGCGGCAGACAAGCGGCTTATAAGGCTTCGCGCTTTTGAGAAAGATGCGGCGCTTGATATGACGGACAACCCTATCTACGGATTGTGTGATCCCGATGTAGCGCAATGGACATCACTGCGATCACAGATGCCTCCTACGATGGATTGGGTAGAGCGTAAGCTGGTGGGTATTGGCTCTGGTGGCACAGTTGCGGCACCTAAGATTGTCGTTGGTGCGACGGGCACTGATCCCAACACACTCTACTTTGTGGTGTAACCATGCCTATCTATAGGGGTAGTACAAAAGTCGAGGTCGGTCAGTTAAAGATTGGGGATCAGGACGTTAAGGAAGTTTACCTGGGGGCCACGAAAATATGGCCTGAAGCGGTAGCGCTAAATCCCGCTCTTAATCCTACGTTCGGTCAATATGCTGGCATCGTTGGTGGCTGGCGCGTTCCTGTTGCCAACTATGACGCATCGTTTACTTGGGCAGTGACAACAACAGCGGGCGCAGCAACCATCAATGGCGGGGGCTTGGTTGAAGTTACAGGGCTTGCTGATAGTCAAAGCTCCACGATCACAGTGACTACCTCTAAAGCGAACCACCATAACGGATCGGGCAGCACTCAGGGCCAAGCAAACGATGCAGCACCTCCACCACCACCCCCAGAGTTGAACTTCGATAACCCCAGTAATGGCGGGTATCAAGGCGGCGGTACGTTTATCTCATACTCAGCGATGGGATCAGGCGAGGGCAGTGCAGCAGATTGTTCAGGTACAGCAGTGATTGGCTGGGACGTTAAACACGCTGGCGGCATGGTTGCAGAAAGTGTTGAGACAAAGACGGTGCCTTGCACATTCTCGGATTCGATGTACGGCGGGGTAAGCATCAGCATTGAAGGTTCGCCTAGTACCAATTTGAGTACATGCCACATGGAAGGCTCTGATGGTGGTCGGCTGTTAAGGAAGCGGATCATTCAAGCCACGGTGAACAACCCTAACGGAACGGTGAGTACGTTTAGTTCACTGACTAATTGGCAGAGTGGCGTTCTGAGTGACTGTTAATAGGAATTGAAGATATGAGAAACCCAATCATTGCACTATCCATTGGAGCCGTACTTGCGGGATGTACCTCTGCGGAACAGAAGCAGGATTACAGAGATGCACAGGTACAAGTCATTGGAGCACAGGTATCTGGACGAACTGAACAGGACAAGGCTAACGCCTCGGCGAGGGCCGCTCTATATCAGGCTATGGCAGAGGTTGCTAAAAACGCCCCGGACTCAGCAGATGCTATCGCGGTGGCAATGGCAGTGGCGTCGGTTCAAGAGGAAGCGGATTCCTCTGGAGCAATTGTTCAGCTTCATCGAGAGCAAAATGAAGCTATAGAAGTCGTTAAGGCCGTTGCACCAGCACTAATTACCACCGTTGGGACAGTCGCCGTAGCGGGTTATCAAGCAAGCGTAAGCAAGAACAACAGTGACAATGCCGCTAGGGTCGCCATAGGTGACGCGACCACGGACGCCGACGTAATGCGAAGCGTCACTAACATGGCCTCGGTTGGATTAAACCGTGAAACGACTAGCGTAGGTGGAGATTACACAACCGTAGGGAATGACATGGATCAGTCAGTAACAAACACCACGAGCAGCACAGAGACGAGCAGCGTCACTAGCACAGAAACTAGTAGTGTCACTAGCACAGCGACCACAACGACCACCACAGACAGCAATAACCAGACTACCTACACAACAACAGAAGGTACGAACGTCGATCTAGCGGACATTGAGGCCCTTCTAGGGGCTGGTCTACGGGTCACGGTCATCATTGATGGAGAAGAAGTCGAAGTAACGCAGTGCGATGACACGCTGACCTTTGGTGGAGGTTGCTAAATGACTGGCATGTTGACTAGCGAAGAGGATCAGATTGTAAACGAGGTGATGTACAACATTATCTCTGATGCAGAGCGGTCATCGCAGGTATCGGGCTTGTATGGCGGGGGTTATAGCCACGATAAAATGCCCGGTCGTGGTCAGGAGATAGATCAATCTAACTCACCGCAGAACTATGGCGGTCAAATGACTCGTGCCCAGCTTGAGGGGGAGTACGGGACTGACCAGTATTTACAATCCACGTTTGGCAGCTTCGATAACTACATGGCGTACATGGGTGAAGCCAGTGGAATGCTAGGGCAGCAGAACTGGTGGGATGCTACAGGGGTAGATAAGCGCACAGCAGCCGAGCGAGTCAGTGATTATGAGGGCGCTGGTGATCTTGCCTATAACGGCAATCAAAGTCAGATCAACGATAACCGCCAGTCAGACGCCAATGCTAGGCAGTCAGGGTACAACTCATGGGTGAGCTCTGAAGAAAATCAGGGCTTGATGAACAAGTACGGCATTCAGCAGAAGATCACCGCAGAGAATGGTGATGTCTATGAGTGGTCAGGCAACAACTATATACGCACCTATGTAGCAGAGCGCATGGGTGTGGAGGATGTCGGTAAAGCAGCCATTATTGCTACGGTAGCAGGGGGCTTAGGGGCTGGTTTTGCACCAATGATAGGCGGCAGTTTGGGTCTGCAAGGTGCGGGTGTTGGCGCTTTAAAGGGCGGCATATCAGCGGGTGCTAGCGGATTACTCTCAGGTAACGGTCTTGATGTAGGCAACATAGCAGTCGGCGCTATTACTGGCGGCTTGGGTGGTGGTCTGCTAGAGAACGTAACAGGTATTACGCCCGATAGCGCAGTAGGCGGTGCAATCCTTGGTGGAACAGGCAGTGTTTTACAGGGTGCGGTTGACGGAGACATTGACTTAAAGAACGCATTAATAGCTGCTGGTATGGGCGGCGGTATGAATGTGGTCAGTGACTACTTTGGTGACGCAAGACAATCAGCACTGCCGCAGTTTGAAGGTACAGCCGTAGAGAATACTTCTGACCTGGCAGGACTTGTTGGCCCCGGAGGATTGTTTGACTCGGTTGATAGTGTAGGAACAGGCTGGCTTAACGATAATATCCTAGACCCCTTACTGGGTGCCGCTAAGAACGTCATCATTGACCCCCAAGGCAACCTGTTTTTCCCTGATGAAAACGGGCGTTATAGCTTTGGCGATGGGACTGGCACTACATGGGAAGGATTCCAAAACAACAGAAGTGAAGGTGATGTGTTTGCTGGCTGGGATCAGTCCGTAGACTATGAAGGCGGGTTAAAGCAGTTACTTAGTGGCGAGTCTGAAGTTGCTCAGAATGCCCAAGAGTACGCCCATCTAGAGAACCGATACAACGAGTTTGGTGAGTGGACTGAATCAGATCAAGAGACGCTCGACTATCTTAATTTTCAGATGGATGAAGGCCTTGCTGAAAACTGGTCGGATTATCAAGCGTCATACTACGAAGATCTACTATCTAGAAATGCTAATGCTCTTAGACCTGATGATATTGAGCAGTGGTTAGCTGCCTCAACTGAGTTTGGTCTGCTTCAGAACCAGTCTTATCAGGGTTTGGATGAGCGGTACTGGAAAACAAGCATGGATCGTGACCCTAACTCGACCATGTTCGGTATCTTGCCGATGCCTGTTGAGCTAGGAGGTACTACTGAGAACCCTGTACTTGCCCCATTAACGGAGATTGCAGAGTCAATCAGAGAAAACAATGGCGAGGAATCTAACAGTGAGATTGCTAGCAATGGTAATGGCGATGGCAATGGTAACGGTGATGGTGATGGTGATGGCAGCGGGGATGGTGCTGGTTCGGGTGACGGATCTGGCGATGGTGATGGTAGCGGCGAAGGTCGGTTCCCTGGTGCAGAGGAATGGGTACAGCAAGAAGGCGTACAGGATTATATAAACGAGAACGGACTATCGCAGCCTAACCCAGCCAACACGCTAGCACTTCAACTACTAGAAGCGGCGCTACAAGAGACAGATCCCAACGCACAGCAAGACCTGCTAGAGCAGTATGAGCTTTACAATTCTGATGAGGTTGCTGACAGCGGCTCAGGTTCAGGCTCAGGTTCAGGTACAGGTGTTGGTGAAGGGCTACCACCCTCACAGAACAACAGGCTTAACGACCTCTTAGGCTTGCTGACGTTAGGTGGTGGGTCGGGCGCTGTTAATGACGATACGTTGCCTTCTACGTCTGGTGGTGGCGGTGTGGGAGAGGATTTGCCTACGTCTACGGGTGGCGGTGGTGGTGGTGTTGGTGAGGAACTACCCCCTGCTGGCGGTGGCGGTGGCGGTGGAGGCGGTGGTGCTGGTGGCCTGCTTTCATTAGGTGATGACGGTAGTGACAACCCCTACTGGACGCCTCTTAATCCTTACTCAAAGATTAGCAAGTGGAGGAAAGCCAGAGAGCGGGTATATAACAACATCGAGGGACTGCTGACACCAACAGGTAAGTCACCAGAGTACGCGATGTCCAAGAAGCAGATGACGGAAGAAGGACTACTATCGTGAACCACTTAGAAATGTGCAATGAAGTGCTTATCCGTATGCGCGAGGATGAGATAGAGGATGTCAACGATAGAGACAATGAGCCGCAGCAGAAGCTCGTCGTTAAGTTTGTAGAGGATGCGTACATTCATGTGCAGAAGTCTCACACATGGAACAGCAGCCGAAGAATCTGGTCGATAGACTTAGAGCCCGGACAGAATATTTACTGGCTAGGCGTTAAAGCCGACCAAGCCCAGCTTTACTCAATACGTTATGGGCATAGCGAACGACAGTTGATCGAGGTTAGCCAAAGGGATCTGGCAAGAAAGAAGTATCACGAAGGTGTCCCTGCGTATTACGCGCCCTCACAGATCAGCGGTGAAGATTTAGCGATACAAGTATATCCGTGGCCTGACGATAGCTTTCATTACGAGGCACCGGGTGGCGCAATGTATAACGTGCACGAGTTTAAAATGTCTGAGTATGGCAGTGGTCGCTTTGACTTTGTAGACATGTACAACAATGGCGATATGTACACCGAGGCTCTTTATAATGGCAATGGATCTTATGAAGAGAGGCCTCCAGAGCTACGCCTGATTCTTGAAGGCTACAAAATGGCCCACCTCGATAAGCACAACAACGCAATCATAGACTTACCAGAGCAGCCCGTCCTTTATTACGCCTTAGCACTAGCCTCAAGGGAGCGCGGTGAGGTCGGAGGTCAATCGTCAATAGAGTTATTCGCTCTATCAAAGCAGTATTTGTCAGATGCTATCTCATGGGACGTATCTAATTCCCGAGGTGAGTATCTTTGGGAGGGCGTGTAAATGGCATCACAGTTACGCCAGGTATCAGTTAGATCACCGGGATCAGAGGGACTGAGCTCAGAGATCAGCCCCTTTCAATCCTCTACCGAGTTTGCTCTTAGGGCAGATAACGCAGTGATTGACAGGGTGGGACGCCTTGCTTGCAGGGAGGCGTTCGCTGACCTAATCACCCAATACGATGGGGGTAATCAGAACTATGACGTTGTTCGTCTATGCCAGATACAAGGCGAGGACGCTATCCAGAACGTAGGTCTAGCAGAGTTTGGGCTGTCTGAGTTTTACACAGCAGAGTATTCAGGCTTTGGATTAAAGAACGGTATTAAGGTAGATCAGACCTTTGGGCTCATAGGAGAGGGTGCGCCATTCACTAGAAACAAGGTGTCTCGTGGTGCTATGTCGGACGAGATAAGTAGTGTATCTGACGTTCAGCATACGAGCTATGTGGGGTTCTATCAGGACGGAAATGTACTCAAAACTATAGACGCTATACGGCCTAAGAATGGCCTAACAAACTGCAAAGTATTGACCTTCAACAGAGAGTGTTATGTCTTTTCTAAAGGCGAAGAGGTCATGGTATGGGACGGTACAGAGGCCAGAAAACTCAGTGATACAGACGGTTATTCACCCCCTAAAGATGAGGTCGTTATGGCCCCCATTATTGACGGTGACATTGCTTGTGCTGCCTACGGGAGACTCTGGGTTTCTGGGGTTAATGGGGACTACCAGACCGTCTACTTCTCGGACATGCTTTTGGGACACCAATGGTATGACGGGAGCCAAGAACTAGATGACTGGTTTAACACAGCGGGGATTATAGACGTTGCTGAATTTTGGCCTGATGGTGAGGACACCATTACAGGGATAGCAGCACACAATGGATTCCTAGTTATCTTCGGGCGTAAGTCAATTCTTATCTACTCTGGCGCACAAGGAGATCCAGCGGGTGAGCAGGGGTTAAAGCTAGAGGATGCTATCAAGGATGTGGGACTCGTTAATCAAGATGCTATGTGCAATGTTGGTACTGACCATCTGTTCGTTGATAGCTTGGGCGTTCGCTCCTTGGGCCGTGTGATCCAAGAGAAGTCTAGTCCCTTGTCAGAACCTAGCATGAACATAGCGTCACTCATACGCCCACTGGTGGCGACCTATAGCCGTAACGTCAGACTTCTTCACATGCCAGCCAAGAGCTTAGTGGTGTGTCTATTCCCTGCAATGAGAGAGGCGTATGTCTTTCAGCTAGGGCGACCGTCAGCAACGGGTGGGTTACGTGCAACACGTTGGACAGGCTGTGACTTCTTTGACTCGATCACTGTGCGTACAGAACTCGATGAGAAAACGGTACTGGGTGGCAGAGACTCTAGAGGGTTGTGTGTGTATGGTGGATTTAAGCAGCCAACAGACTACCCGTTTAGATATGAGAGCACGGTGCTTGCAGGTACAGACACCCTATTGCAGACGATGATCCCTAAGTCTACGAGCTATAGCTTCCACGCAAATAAGACACCTTCAGTCTTTAACGCAACATGGGGCTTTGGTGCTGACATGGAATACAGCAGACCCTTACGCAATCCCAAGGGTAAGACAGAGTTTAAGACAGTAACGACATCACTGAATGGTACAGGCGAGATGCTACGAATTGGATTCGATTCCATGATTGAGGGCGATGAGCTCTCGATGCAGCAGATCACACTTAATATATTACTAGGACGAATCATCGTTTAAGGAGCAGGACAATGAGTGTACCGGATTTTATTGGAATTGGTGCCGGAGCCTACAGTGCGTATCAAGGGCTTAAAGATGCCGACGCGCTTACAACCTACGGCAATACGATTAAGGGCGAGCTCAATGCAATGGGCAAGGATCTTAATAGCCAGTCTGGATTTAAGGGCTATGGCGTTACCAGTAATCTAGGTAACACCAGGATAGGCGCAGACGGTAGCGTTGATTTTGGTGTCGGTCAGAACCAAGGGATGATGAATACATCCAATGCCTACATGAATGCGGGTCAGAACTTTATGAACCAGTCCATGCAGTCAACCGCAGGAAGAGAGCAAGAGATTTATGATCGCTCTATGGCTATGCAAAACCCACAACTCAACCGTGCACAAGCCGCGCAACAGGCTCGGGAATATGCAATGGGCAGGGGTGGAATACGTGGGTCGCAGTTCGGTGGAACAGCAGAAGATGCGGCAATGGCAAGAGCTCGCGCAGAGGCTAGCAACACAGCAGCCTTTGGGGCAATGGGCCAAGCACAGCAAGAGCAGATGCAACAAGCCAACATAGCGAACATGTACAACACAGCAGGCAATCAGAACTATCAGACCAGCTTTATGCCTATGCAACAACAGATGCAGTTAATGCAGATGGGACAGCATGGCGCTGATGCCGCACAGACAGGTCAGTTAACCGGGCTACAGTATCTAGCACAGCTAGGACTCGGTGGCGCACAGGTTGATGTCAACGCTAACAAGGCAGCCTCAGAACTCAAGGGGAACATCTATGATTCTATCCTTGATAACGCTGGCGGTATGTTTGATTTCTTAGGAAAAGGTAGCTAATCATGGCGGGAAGCGCACAAGCAGCAAACTTAACAGGCATGTTGAATAACATAGCCGAGACTGTAGGCGAGATGGGCAAGGCTTCGGACTGGACGCACCAGAATATCCGAGACTACTCAGCACCAAAGCTCGATCAAAATGATCCTGACTCAATGCTGAAGTATGCAAAGTATCTCCAAGCTAACGGGCAGCAAGAAGCTGCCATTGCAATGCAGGGTCGGGCAGCAGAAGCAACTCAGCGCAAGAACCAACAGAAGGGGCTTGAGTCCCTATCTAACCTGCGCTCTACGCTGGTCACTAACTATGACGAGTGGATGAAAACACCGCAGGGGAAACAAAAGATTCAAGCTGTGCAAGGAGCTATGGCACAGGTTGCTAACAAGTACGACTTTGACCCGGAGACATTCCAGAATACGTTTGCTTATAACGGTGAGGAGGGTCGCGCCACTAGAGTAGGAGAAGGTCAGGGACAGCAGGCTCTTGATAACGACGCAAAATACAATGCTGAAGATATAAGAATGCAGGAGGGAAGGCTGGCACTGCAAGAGCGACAGAGGCAAGATCAAAATAGACAGTTCAATACGACAGAGACTCGCGCAACCTATGAGTTTGGCGTAAATGCGGATCAGAATTTTAGAGCGCTGGATCTTAGAGAGGCGATGGACAATTCAACGATACTCCGTAACACGGTTCTTAATGATGAGACCTATGCAAACATGGATAGTCAGGCTATTCGAGATGACCTGGCAGTACGTCTTGGTAACGAAGAGATAAGCATGGGTACGTTTACCCGCGTTATGATGAATGACAAAAACATGCGCGAATGGGAGCAGCATCCTATCCAGTTGGCGTTGCTTGAGTCTCAGACAGAGCAAGCTATGGCAATGGCGGGCTTCACGAACGCTCAGAAAGATGAGGTTCGTTATAACATAGGCTTTGCGAGAAAGACTGAGGATCTTAGAGAGCAGGCCTTGAAGCTGGACAACCGCCTTACAGGCGCACAGGTCAAGCAGGTTAACTCTATTGCCGATCTTAACACTGCAAAGGCAGACATTGTGCCATTGGAAGGCGCGTATCTTGAGGCGCAAATAGCTAGCACCATTGCTACTGACGAGCTCAATAAAGATAAGTTAAAGCTTGAGCAGAAAAGGTTAGATATAACTAGCGGGATAGAGCAAGCAAAGGTCGAAGTCTTACAGGATCAGTTAAATATAGATAGAGATGTTGCCGAAGCAACGATAGCTCAAGTGCAAGCAGAGACTATTAGTACGCAGATGGCTAACGAGATTGCCGCAACGGCTGCGATAGCAGAACGCACAGCACTGCCACAGCTTGCTGCTGCAAGAGTAGGCCTTAACAACGTAGATCTTACTAGCACTCAGGCTATAGATAACGCAAGGCTGATGTTTGCAAACACGCATGGCGTGGGATCGGTGGTGCATTTCGATACTATCTTAGATCGTCGGTTAGCAACTGCCACTGCAACAGACCAGCTACGCAAAGCAAACCTAGACTACGAGAGCGCTACCCCCGTAACCGCAGAAACCATGAAGTCAATGGGAATGCCGCAGCAAGAGATAGATCGGATTAACGGTCTAAAGGGCGACGAAAGAAACAAGCAGCTTTCTGCATGGATCACAGGAGAGAGAGCAGGAACTAAGATAGCTGAGCCAACGGCTGAACTCGTTGAGCTTTACATGCCGCTAGCAAAGCGCATCAAGATTGAGAACTTTGGCGTTGGCGCGTTTGGGCTTGGTATTATTGATGGTGTTGATGATGACCACCTTTGGGCAGACGCTTCCTTTGCAATGGCCCGTGCTGCGGCATCTGGCATGAGCGATGCAGATATATACTTGGCAGGACAAGCAGCAGCACAGAAGTATAAGAAGGGAGAGGGCTTAAGCAAGGACGGAGAGCAGTCAATGATTACCAATCTTCAAAGCACTCTGGAGGACTAAATGGCTCACGAAGTAAGTAACTTCTTTAGTGGCAATGAACATACCGACGAGGAATACATTGCCGAACTTGAACGGCTGCGAGAGATCGCAGTCCACAAGGGGCGCAAGGATGCTATTGCCGAGATAGACTTTCAACTGGCTGAAAAGAAGCTTCAGGTAAAGGACTCGGAAAGTGTTTACGACGAGACACTTAATGCCACGAGAGCTATCGCTAAGTTCGCATCGCTAGGCATCATTGATGATGACGATATTGCAGGTATGGCGGCGCAGGTTAATCAGTCAACCATTGATTACGAGAAGAAAAGAATCCAAGAACAGGATTACATGGCTCGTGATAACACGGGCGTTCGAGGTGGTGCTTCGGCTCTTGGTGCATTGCGTACCGGGCTTAACGTATCGAGGCTGGCAGGGGCAGGAGCCACTAAGCTGGGTACGTTTGCAAGGCAGGGTGGTGCAGCGGCAGCCGAAGGCGTTATGTCTATGCACAACATGACCGACATGGATTACACATCAAAGCAGGATCTTGTTCAGGTTGTGAATATGGCTGTGCTGGCTGGTGGTATTGGCGGTGCTGCTGGCGCTTTGACTATGCGTAATGCCGTGGACTGGGGATCTACTCCCAGCGGTCAGCCGGGGCGCATGACTAAAGAGGGTGGGTACACAGCGTTTGATGATGCTGCTGATGCAGAGCTAGAGAGTCTAACTGCGGCAGCACATGCAGCTAGACCGCAAGTGATGAAGGCAACAAGAGAAGCTAAAGCCAAGATGAGCGAGCCGACTATGGTTCGTGATCCAGACGCAGGGCCATTCAAATCCGATGAGATCGAGGTTAATCCTGTTGAGTGGAATGAGGGGTTCTCTGGGCTAGACAAGGGCATGAGAGAGTACATGGAGCTTCAGCCCAAGCAGGAGTTCTCATTAATAAAAGACAAGCCATGGGATAACGCAGTTCGTCAGAGGGGTGAGAGTCCAGACTGGCGTAATGCAACGAATGCGGGCGAGCTCTTTGAGGCGCTGACTCGTGGGCTAAAGGATCAGTACGAGGACAAGATCACAGGCGTTTCACATCGTTTGATGCGGCGTGTTAGTGAGCAGGTTGGTGGTCGTTATCAGGTGGCTAGTCAAGCGGCGACGATGGAGCTAGCAAGAGACATCCGACGATACGTTGAACCTATCGACAACGTGCTTGAGCTCAACAAGGTTGATCCAAAGTTTCAGGAATTGCTCATGGACTTTGGCGCTGATTCTCCTAGCGTTGGTAGGAAGGAGTTGTTGAGTTATGTCTTTAGAGAGCTGGGCCCAGATGATGCTAAGGCGTTAGACGAATATCTAGATTGGTCACGGCGAAAGTCACACGCCCACTTGAACGCTGTGACAGGCATGAACATTCCCTTTAAGCAGATGCAAGGAAAGAACCACTTGCACACGAAGCTGACGCCTGAAGCCAGAGCAAAGATGGGCAAGGATAATGACAAGATTGATGATTTTGATATGCCTGATGACCCGGCAACAAAGCAGAGAAATCGAAACTGGATCATTAATCCTGACAGGCTTAACCCTAATCCGATTCCTAAAGGCACGGACTATGAGCCTGTACTGCTAACGGATCTTCGTCGGCACATGAACAACGAGAAGATGTCACAGGTTGCTAAAAAGTTTGATATGCCTAAGCCGGGCAAGTTGCAATCATCCAAGGAGTTCTTTGAGGCGCTGACTAAAAAGCAAATAGATCAAGGGATTAATCCTGCGGCAGCAGAGAAAGCTACCGATTGGATGAAAGAGAACATGCTTGCGGAAACAAAGTCTCCCGAGCTTTGGATACAGGCGCTTAACTCTGTAGGCTATGCGGGTTCATTGGCTGGGCCAAAGTCTGCGCTGCTTAACCTTCACGATCCATTCATGGGTGCTGCAAACTTTGAGGTTCCAATCAGGGAATTGCCAGGCGCACTCAAGAGAGCATACACAAAGGCGTATCAAGGCAAGGGGTTTGATGCACAAAGGTCGGGCATTGACCAGAACGTAGGTGAATTTACACAAGAGCACATGAATACTCTGAATAGCTTTAACTCTCACAAGACAACGCAGAAGTGGTGGGCAGATAGGACAAGAGATGTCACTGACAAAGCGATGAAGGTGTCGCAGTTTGAGCGTCTTGATCTGTTCTCTAAGAATGCAACGCTTAATTTAATCCACGAGCAGTTTGTGAGAGAGGCAAAGTCTGGTGCGCTGAAGAAGAACTGGGGCTTTTACCTAGACCCTAAAGATTTCTCAAGGCTAGAGAACGCACTTAAGAAACACGGAAGCGATGCCAGTAAATACAAGGGCAAAGACTGGAAGCTGTTAGAAGATATGGCGTTTGCTGCGCTGGGTCAGCAGCAGTTAATCAGTAGTGCAGGTAGATCTGCGGCATGGGCAAGGAACCCTAACCTGCGTCCTATGTGGGCGTTACGAGGGTTTGCAACTCAGCAGCAGGGCGTTGCAATGAAGAAGATACTTGATGCTATTGACGAGGGAGATCCTAAAAAAGCCTATCGCTACCTTGGAAACTATGCCGTGATAGCAGGAACGTCGTTTGGTCTGCTTAATGAATCTCGTCAGTGGTTAATGGGTGACGGTAACTTTGAGCTCAAAGGTGTATTGATGGGCATGGCAGACCAGATTGTCTCTACCGCTAGCGTGAACACCATTGGTCTTAATGATTACCAGTGGGGCAGGATGATGGAGAACGGTATAGCGATGACGTTCATGGAAAGCCTGGTGCCAATTGCTGTGGATGTGCCTATGGGTATTGCTGATGATGTTATTGAAACGCTTGACGGTAATCAGGGGCCGCTGTTCCCGCTTGCCAACCTTCCGATCATCAAGCAACCCATTACTTTTGGCAAGAATATGAATGAGAACATAGCGCAAAGCATAGAGGCTGCAACGCTAGGCAATGTGGATGTGCGTCCGTACTACAACGATCCCCAAGAAGAGGTGATGAAGAAGATGGGCATGTTAAGACAGAGGAATCAATAAGGGACTTCAGCTTCCATAGCTTTAGCACGGGCCTTGAGTTCATCCTTGAGGTCTGTGATCTCTTGGCGAGGACGCTTGCAGATCTGGTGCTTGGCATTCACCATATCCTCTACCCAGTCAATGCCATACATAGCAACCATGTACATAGTGTAGTCATCGGCGACACGTTCGGGTCGGTACTTGTTACAGGACACACACTGAGGATGGATGTTCTCCTCTGTGACCTTGTGCACAGTCCACGTTCGTGAGATCCAGTGACCCCCCTGCATGCTCTTCCAATGATCCTGCTTGTTACAGGTGACACATCGAATAATGGGGGACCTGTCATGGATCGCTGCCTTCATCCTGACAATCTTCTGCATGAGGACAGCACACTCGTCTAATAGTTTAGCGTTCGTCTTTCGCTTTCTAACGGCCACTTTGTTTACCCCTAGTGTTTGTACACATAAGTCTCTAATGTCCCGTGAGCGTCGATACAGGAGCTCTGAGAGGGATGTTAGTTGGATCATACTAGTTCATGCTGTGGAAAATGGACAACAACACCCGTTACTTCGGCTACTCTATTGAGCATGGCATCGAATGACTGGGTGAGTTCTTTGGTTTCTAGGTCTGCCGTTGATGTCTTGTTGTACATGGCTCGTATAACAGGGCGGTACAGTAATTCCTTAACGGACTCCTCGGTGTAGGGGATCTCAAGTGCAGCGTTGAGGGGGTGGGGTATGCCGAACCCTGCATCGTTGAGGGCTTCAGCAAGATTCCTAAAGCACAGGTGAGCAGCACGGTTCTGTTTGTTGGTTCGTCCTCCGCGTTGAAGGGCATAGATCCACTCCTTATTTTCTTTGACCTGGGTGTGAATGAAGGTGCAGAAGAACTCGGCTTGCGTCTTATCTTTGACGACCCATGATTGCCCTGTCATAGCACTGGCTTCAGTACGCGGCGAGAACTTTGGCAGAATCCACGGCTATTCTTGTGCTGCCACAGGGGGACACGGCCTTCGAACTTCCCCCCTCTTTGCTTATCAACTAGCACAATGAGGTCGGGATCAGTGTCGTCGTAGTCCATGCCCTCGTTCATAAGGTGCGCTTTCTGCTTGTCGTGCCACACAATGAGTACGTTCTGGCAGATGTTCGCTAAGTTACTGGAGCCCATTGCAGAGTACTTGTCGGGTATCTGCTCTTGGCCTCGGGCTCCTTGAGGCTTACGGCAGTGGTGGACTAGGATGATGGCAGTCTCTTGAGATTTGCAGAGGGCTTGGATCTGTTGGCTAAAGTCTTTCTCCGCACCGTAGTCCTCACCTTCTAATCCGCACATCATTAGGGCGTCGAGGATAATAAGATCACAGCCCCGGTCATGGGCAACACTGACAAAACTCAGGGCATCCTCTGGCTCAATGGCGTCTACCCTGTCGTAAATATCTAGCTTACCCTTGCACCAGTTAAAGAATTTCTCCTTCCACTCAACGGATGGGTTGCCTGTCGTTGAGGCAATGTCCATGAGTGCCACCATGATCTCAGGCTTGGTGAGCTCAAGGGATGCGAGAGCTACTTTCTTTCCTTGCTGCATGGCAGACAGGATCATCTGTGCTGTGATCGTAGACTTGAAGTGTCCTGAATAACCTACGAGCATCGTTAATGTGGCAGGCTTTAGATCAAACCTAGACTCAAAGGCAGACCATGGCATCTGAATGCCGTTGTCTTGTTGTCGTGTCTCCCACTCAAGGTGTTCAGCAAACCCTTCGCTAGCGCAGACAATATCGCTATGAGCTAAGTCTTTAATCTTCTCGATGACACCAGCATCACGCCAGTCAATAGCTTGATTCATTAGAAGTCTCTCGTTGGTTGTACGTAAGTGGGTTTCTTTGATGTTCCGTTGCCTTGGAACTTCTGCTCTCGCTTGTCGTAAGTGAGAAACTTTTGCTTCCAATTCTTAACGGGGTTGCCATGCATGTCGTGCCATTCACCAGCGGAGTAGTAATCAAAGAACTCTTTAGGGCTGGCGACAGCATTCTTTTCCTTAGCGTAGGCAATACATTCCTCTAACGTAGGGGCTACAAATGGCTTCTTGCGGGGGCGCTTACTCTCTTTATCTTTATTACTCTCTGTATCTTTAGGAATCTCTGTATCTTTAGTAGGTCGGTTTATCCGTGAGGAAGTAAAACCGTCAGGTGGACTAACCGTACTGTGGGAAACCCGACTCTTGGCTTCAACGCATAGACGCTTGCCAATGATCTGCCCCTTGTCATTACGGACAGTCAGTACATACACCACACCTAGCGCCTTGAGATCTTCCATGGCTCTCTGGTAACGGTCACGCCCTATGTCGAAGTGCTCCATTAGGTGAGCTCGACACGGCACCCAGTTGGCTGGCTTGGACATGAGGTAGCAGTACATCCCAAGGGCAACGGGGTTCTTGATTGACTGCACAACCTCTCTGGAATAGATGTCGTAAGGTATATCCTCTTTGAAGAACTCGGTCTGGGTTCCCTTGTTAATCACTCAGCGTTTCTCCTTTGGATCATGGCGTCGAACTCGTTGATAAGATCCTCTGTTTCTAACTTCCTGCTCTCCAGCAAGTGAAAGGCATGGCTCGTGTCAGAGGTTTTGCCGAGCTCATTGCAAACAAAATTAAAGTAGACGTTCAAGATGTCGTACAAAGCACTAGCTTGGTGTTCGCTAAGGGGTAGATTCATTGGTTGTTCTCCGTAGGGTTTGCTTGTTGGCGTACATGATCGACCCAGCCGAACTCCTTGCCACCATTAGCTGCGGCAAGCTTTGCTCGTTTACGGTCTTGGTTAGAGAGGGAGGCGTCGGCGTTCTTAGCAAGATCTACCACATAGTCGTCGACAGTCCGGGGTCGGAGCTTGTGGTCGCTCACGATGGAGCGGTAGTTAGATGATTCTGGAAACAGGGCATCCCAGTCCAGACCAACGGCAGTCAGTACATCAAGGGATGCACACCCTGCTTGACAGAAGATCAGGGTGCGACCATCAGGCATGAGGGAAATGTAAAGACTGGGATCAGAGTCGGAGTGTGCAGGACAGCACGCTTTCCAACGGTTAGGCTTTATTTGTTTAACTTTGTCCAAGCGCGACAAGAGGGTTTCGGTGTTACTATGATCTGACTGATGGGTGCCGTAATTATTCATGGGTTTCCTACTGGGTTAGGAGGATAGTGTGTTAGTCTACGTGCTGCTGGTCAACTAGGGCGGCCCGTAACTGCGCTAGTTTTGGTAAGAGGTCTGGGTTACCCACCAGCACCACTCAAGTTTACGGTAGTTTCTATATCATTTAGCAGAAACGTACTAAGGTCTTGCTCTAGTTCAAGCAGCATTCCGTACTCTAAAGAACCTGGCTCATCTTTGATATTGCGTAGAGTTTCCGAGACTAGCTTACTAATTATTATTGCTTGGTACTTGTTTAACTCCACCGCAAAAGACTCCGTAAATGCTAATGAATAGGGGTCATTAACTATACCTGAGTGTCAATAGTTAGCAAGGTCATTCTTACAAAAGTGCGTCAAAGCCCTGCATATGTCACAATATGATAAAGATTTGCATGAAGTTGCTAGTCTTTTTGTACTAGATTTGACTCCGCTTTAGATTGCATTTTACACATGGCGATAGTAGGCTATCGGTGAGTAATAAATACCCTTACGGAATACATCATGCGACCTTCAGATACCTTGGCGGTAAACCTAAAGACCTTCTTTGAAGCGAACGATCTGACAACAAACGGTGTGGCTACAAAGACAGGCGTATCTCAAAAAACAATTTGGGTATGCGTCAATGGCACAGTAGCCCCATCCGTTAATGTTGCCCAGGTGGTAGCCGATGCAGCTAAGCTCGATGCCTTCTCGCTCTTGCGTCAAGAGTTTACGGCAAAGCAAATCAAGAACTCCAAACGCGTCGGTGAGCTCGCAGACAAACTCATGCTATTGAATGTCGAGCAGATCCGAATGATTGATGAGATGGTCAGCGGGCTCCTGAAAAACTAGTCATATCATAGTTGACATAACCCCAAAGAACCCCTAAACTGTGGGTGAAGTGGGGATAAAACCGTTTATCTCTAGTCATAACATACTCATTACGGAGAGATTCTTATGTCAGATATACCCAAGGTCATTACTGATCTACTCAAAGAGGCAGGGCTCACAGCAGCGCAAGCCTGTTGGCAGTTGCCACAAAACAAACGTGTCTGGATTGTTAATCACAAGTCGCTTGAGAAGCTGGCGGCAATGAAGAACATCTACTACACGGACTGCAAGGTAGAGCTCGCTGATTCTACAAACAATTGCTATGCCGTTAGCGTGGTCGGTCACTTAGGTGATCGCAGTGAGTGGTCTATTGGTGAGGCGTCATCCGGTAACGTCAAAGGACAAGGTGCTTACTACTTTGCTATGGCAGAGAAGCGCGCCAAGGACAGGGTGATCCTCAAGCTACTAGGACTACACGCGGATGTGTACTCAGAGGAAGAGGCTGACGATTTCAAGGATGCCAAGCCAGTAGGTGACGATCTGCTCATCGAGCACAACGCAGCAGCCCGTGATAACTGGGTAAGCATTGCCTACATAAAGGGCTACATGGCAAAGGAAGATTGGGCAGCGGCAGCAGAAGCCTACGCTGAGATACCCAAGGAGCACCGAGATATTTTGAACATCGCTCCCTCTAAGGGGGGCATGTGGACAACAGACGAGCGCAAACTGTTACGTCCTGATGGTGAAGTACAGCGCATACTAACCCAAGAGTTACGGGAGAACGCAGCATGAGTAGAAACCCAAACGTACAGGACAACACCGCTGTCTTGTTTAAGAATCCTAACTACACACCTGAGAACAACCAGCCCTATTACAAGGGTGAGGTTGTGATGGATGGGACGCAACGCAACCTGTCTATGTGGATACGTGAAGCCTCTGGTGATGGCAAGATGGAAGCGGGCACCAAGTTCCTTAGCGGGAAGCTTGATGACTGGCAGCCTAAGCAACAGCAGAAGCCGAAGCAGGATTACCAGCCCACTCAATCATTCGGGGATGTACCCTTCTGATGGATCAGATCTTTAATGACGAACAGCTAAAGCAATTGTTTGGTTGCGATCAAGGCAAGAAGTTATTGGAGCTCATGCAAAGACAGAACCTCCGATACTTTGTCACCCGTGAGGGTAAGCCTTGGACAACACTGGCCGCGATGAACGATGTTCTGATAGGCTCAGGCAATGACAACCAACAAGCTGCCTCCTTCGGTAGTCCGCGATAAACAACGGGGTGTGTACCTCCGTGAGTACCTTGGCAGAGTCGAGGGAAAGCGGAAGTACGGGCCTCGTGTTCATCTCTGCCCCTATGATTCCCCTGTCTCTCTTATCTGGCGAAGGTATGAGGAGATCCAACTCGCGCCCACACTCACAGTGGCGTGGCTATTCCGTGTGTTCTTTCAGTCTCGTGATTACCTAGAGCTAAGACCCAAGACCCAGCTATCCTATGACGACAGTGCGCGTGTGTTCATGCGCCAGGTTTCTGATGGGGGCACAGCCGTGCGTGATCTTCAGCTAAAGCATTTGACCGAGCGCTCACTGCGCCAGTACCTAGACACTTACCCTTACAAGGTTGCTGCTAATAGACAGATGGCAGTGCTAAGTTCGGCGTGGTCATGGGCTAGGCAACGGTATGATGTGCCAGAGAACCCGTGTCTTAACGTCAAGCCTAACAAGGAGAAGGCAAGGGATCGGTACGTGTCCGACCAGGAGTACGGTGTTGTTCTGGAGCGTGCATCTTCGTGGCTCAAGGTAGCTATGGAGTTATCTTATCTGTGCCGGGCGAGGGCCAGTGAAGTGTACGGGCTACGTCGAGAGGACGTTACATCGGAAGGACTGCGGTTGGATAGGGGTAAGGGTAGTTTGTCGGAGATAACTGCATACCATCCACGGCTGGTGCAAGCGTTGGACATGGCATACGAGTTGCCGGGGGAGAGTGAGTACCTAGTGCGAAGCAGGACAGGCCACATCACGAAGCCCGCACATGCCTCGGCGTGGCGCAGGGCAATGGCGAAGGTGGACAACCCCTTCACTTTCCACGACCTCAAGGCCAAGGGTCTTACTGATATGTCCCAAGTCCAGACCGCATGGGCGGGGCACAAGAGTGGGAAGATGCTCGATGTGTACATACGCAAGCCTAAGATTGTAGAGATTAAGTACGGAATGACTAAGACAACATGACTGTCATCCCCGCTGTCATCCCATCATCCATAAAAAAAGAGAGCCGAAGCCCTCTAAGTCGTTGATTTAATTGGCGCGCCTGGAGAGATTCGAACTCCCGACACCCTGATTCGTAGGCAATAAGTCACGCCTTACTTATCAATGACTTAGCTAGATTC